>Ga0157359_1000219_pt1 | contig 19221 bp, 23 predicted proteins | sample AttcapACBM3_FD_111482 | JGI IMG/M metagenome (GOLD analysis project Ga0157359, IMG submission 111482) | Fungus gardens microbial communities from leaf cutter ant in Botucatu, State of São Paulo, Brazil - Atta capiguara ACBM3 | ecosystem: Host-associated > Fungi > Mycelium > Unclassified ...
GCCGCGTGCAGCGTGATCACCGCCCAGACCTCTTCCTCGCGTGCCGCCATGTGCCGGCGATGCGCGCTGAGGATCTGCTCGACCTCCTTCTCATCGATCACGCCGTCCTCCAGCGACTGGCCGATGATCTGGTCCACCAGGCCACGCTTGACGGCGGTCTTCACCGAGCGGGCGTAGAGGTCCAGGTTGTCCAGGTCGCCGATCTCGGCCTGGCGTACGAAAAAGCCGCCGTACTGAGCTGCCAAGTAGTCCACCAGGTAGGTGGTGCCGGTCTCCTGTTCCAGCAGCAGGATCTGTTGGTCGTTCAATGGGCGGCAGCCGGCGGTCTCGTAGGCGTGGTTGTCAAATTTCTTGAGCGGCAGGCCGAGGCGAGCGGCGGCGCATTCACGACCGCCGGGGTAGGCGCAGATCACGGCGCTGATGACCTGGCGGCGGGTCTCTAGGGCAGGGCGTTTCATCTTCCAGTTTCTCCCTGGGCCAGGCGGCCCTAGTGTTGGGCCGCGGTGGTAGCCGGGATCTCGCCCTGCTTGATGCCGAGCAGAACGGCTGCGCGGTGGGACTCTCCTCGACGGCCCTTCTTGCGGCCGTTGAGAAGGTCGCTGACCAAATTCTTGTTCAACGAGTGAGTGCGGCAGAACTCAGCGATGGATATGCCCGCTCGATCCAGCTGGGCGCGGGCTTGCTCGGGAGTCAGAGGGGCGGGCATAGTGTTCCTGTGTGTTCAAACGTGTTCATTCGAGTTTTATTATGACCAATAAAATGGTCACGTAAAGGGGTGGTGCTTGAAAAATTGTTCATCGGGCGAATCCCCTGCACGAGAGGTAGGAGATCGACTTCGCGATGAGCGCTTGCGGCTCGGCTATACGCAGGGTGACTTCGCGCAGGCGGGCGGGGTCAATCGCAACACGCAGGGCAGCTATGAGCGCGGTGAACGGTACCCGGACACGGCGTATCTGTTAGGTGTTGCTGGGATCGGTGTCGATGTTGGATACGTTGTTACGGGGCTAAAAGCCGCTGTAGCAGAGTCATCGCTTAATGAGGTGGAGCAGGAGCTCCTGGGGTATTTTCGAACTGTTTCGGACTACAACAAGGAAACCATCCGCCGCATGGTATTCGCGATGGCGGTGGCCGATGGCGGCCTAGACTCCGAGAAGACATGAAGGCCTTTCCCAAAGCAAAAAGCCCAGTCACACGCTGGGCTTTTTGTTTCAGGTGGCTTTCGGCGGTTGGCGAACTGCATCACAAAATGTACTGTTTTTGCATACAGTAATAAGGAGTGTGCAGTACCTATGGATCAGCTCAAGCAAGCCCCTTTGAAGATCTCTGGTCGACAACCCATGCCTTCGGCAGCCAGTGAGTACGAGGCGCAACTGCTGGAGGCTGTGAGGGTGCTATCTCAAGATGATCAGCAGCGGGTCTATCTGCTTGTGCTGGACCTGGCCCGGGTCAGTGGGCCACTGGCGCGGAAGCGATCAGCCTCTATGGAAACCGATGTCAGGCTGTGAGCGACGTGATCCAGATAGGGGGATGCTACGGCTGGTTTCAACGCAGCTACCTCAAGGTCTGACCTCCACTCGTCGCTTCGTCTGTTGACCTATTTCCAATAGCGTCGCCTATACTGTTTAAACGTACAGTATCAAGGTGCCATCATGGACGCTTTCCAGACACGGGGTCGCAGACTCGCCCAGCTCGCGCTTTCTCAGGCGCGGTTGAAGATCACCGGCTTCCAGAGCCCGGCCGAGGATCACGCGCAGCTGCCTCTCTCGATCGATGAGGCGATTGGCTGGGGAGCGCCCAACCTATGGCTCTGGTTGGTGAACAGCGAGGCCCTCGCAGGGCTGAGCATCCATCAGGGGGACGTCCTGGTCGTGGACCGTGCTGGCGACGTCGAACCCGGGCGCGCAGTGATCGTGGTTGCCGACTGTGAGCACCGGCTCTGCACGGTGCTCACCAGCCAGGAGCGGCAGCAACTGCTGGCCACGATCGGACGTGATGGCCACCCGCGGCCCCTCGACCTGATCGGCGAGGTCGAGCTATGGGGCGTGGTGGACTTCCTGATGCGAGACCTGCGGCCATGAGCGTCTACGCGTTGATCGACTGCAACTCCTTCTACTGCAGCTGCGAACGGCTGTTCCGGCCTGAGCTGAAAGGGCGGCCGGTGGTGGTGCTGTCGAACAACGATGGATGCGTGATCGCCCGAAGCCGCGAGGCAAAGGCCCTGGGCATTGGCATGGGCGTGCCGTACTTCCAGAACCGCGCTTTCCTGCGGCGGCACAACGTCGCTGTCTTCAGCTCCAATTACGAGCTCTACGCCGACGTCTCCAATCGCGTGATGCGGACCATCCAGGGGATGGTGCCGGACCTGGAGGTGTATTCGATCGACGAATGCTGGGCGGACCTCACCGGTATGCCTGGCGACCTCGAGGCACTCGGCCGGGAGATCCAGGCGCGGGTGCATCGGTGGGTGGGCATCCCGGTCGGCGTCGGGATCTCGACCACCAAGACGCTGGCGAAGCTGGCCCAGTGGGCAGGCAAGACCTGGCGCGCGACCGGCGGGGTAGTGGATCTCACCGACGCGCTCCGGCAGGGCCGTCTGCTGCCGCTGGCGCCGGTGGGTGACGTGTGGGGCGTAGGCCGCAAGCTGACCACTCGCCTGCAGGGGCTCGGCATCACCACAGCCCAGGACCTGGCCCGGGCGGATCTCCGGGTGCTGCGCAAGGAGTTCTCCCGCGTGCTGGAGCGCACAGCGCGTGAGCTACGCGGCGAGCAGTGGATGCGCCTGCACGAGGCGCCGCCGCTGAAGAAGGAGATCATCAGCTCGCGGATGTTTGGCGACCGGGTGTATCGCATCGAGGCGCTGCGCGAAGCCATGGCCACCTACGTCACCCGGGCGGCCGAGAAGCTGCGTGAGCAGGGATCGCTGTGCTCCACGCTGCTCGTGAGTGTGCAGACCGGCCAGCACGAGCCCGAGGAGCGCCGCTACTACCGCAGCCTGGGCATCCAACTGGCGCACCCAACCGATGACACCCGCATCCTGGTGCAGGCCGCGCTGGCCGGACTGGACCCGATCTATCGCGAGGGCTACGCCTATTCGAAGTGCGCTGTGGTGCTGGGCAGCATCGTGCAGACGGACGAGTTCACCCCGGATCTCTTCGCCCCGGCCGGGCAGGGGCGGCCGAGTGAGCTGATGCAGGTGGTGGACCGGATCAATGCGCGGTACGGGCGAGCGGCTCTACACGTAGGTCGAGTGCCCGCCGATCCGGGCTGGCAGATGCGGCGAGAGCTATTGTCGCGGGGATACACGACGCGGTGGGGGGAATTGCCGCGGGCAGGCTGAATAACCGAAGCGCCTTATACTCGGCGAGGCTCAGAAAGGTCCTCCATCTCGTTAATTATTAGATGGATTTCAGTGCTAGGGTTGAGTTCTCCTGAATCCATTGCTTGCTGCAAGATTCTGGGGGAGATTCTCCGTGCATCGTCAAATCGTTGTGTGGGAAGGCTGGCAAAAAGACCGATATTTCCTTTGGCATATTCGCTCATGTTCGGTTTCGTTCGTAAGAAATCGACAGCTAAATCTGCTGCTGATTTTTTACCAGCCGCTCTAAAAGGCCTGGCACAGTGGCCGAAGTGAAGGATTAGCCAGAACTCGAAGCACGGATAAGAAGTTATTACCGTGATCTTTTTATGTCTTTTCGCGAGCGCAATAGCTTCATCAAAGTTACTGTGATCGTCTCGGTCGATGACGCAGAAAACTTTGTCGTAATAACGTTGATTTGCTATGGCTTCATTGACTATACCCAATGGATCTGTCTTGCCGCAATGGTCAAAAACAATATCCATGTTAACTCTAAAGTGTTTGGATACATCCGTAAGATAGTTTTTGCTCGACTTCTTATCCTCGCAAATCGCCAGCACAGTAGGCTCTGCCCGGTAAATCTTTTTTTCTCTTTTAAAGGAATTGGCAGACTTGCTCATGCTCAGTTGCTCGAAAGAATAGGAAGACTTCTGTAGCGGCCTTCAAAATACCTTTTTTCTATATTTTCGCCTTCGCGCCCTTCAAATTCGTGAACAGACGTAAGGCGAGTTGCTCCAAATCTATCACGCTCGGTTAACCATATCTGATCTCTTCGTAAGATGTCAGAGTTCATTAGGTGCGTGTCGTGAGTGGTGAAGATTAGTTGTGAGCTGTCGGATTTGTTGATGTGCTGTTTTACAAGCATTTCAACGATGCTAGGATGTAAGCTGCTATCAAGTTCATCTATCACAAGGGAACTTATCACGCCTTTTTCTCCCATCAGAGAATACGGCAACCAAAATCCCATTAAGTTTTTTGTGCCATCTGACTCTTCAGAGAAATCAAAAGAAGCCTCTCCTAGCGCTGTCTTGTGTACTAGTGTTGTCTTGATTTGGTCGTATTCGTCAGTGGAAGGCTTTTCTGTAGTATATGTATCCTTATTTTTCCCTTTCATTTCAAAAGAAATTGACTCAACTGGTACATCAATTTCTCTTAGGAATAGTGAGATATCAGTAGCGTAATCCTTATCTCTGATACCTATACTTTTTGAAGCTTCAGCCCATCCTTCCATATGATGATTGCAGGTCGCAGCAAGGCGAGAACTCATCCACTCAAATGGAGCGGAAAGTTGATCTAGCTCTTCGCTGCTGTTTAGGCAGGCTTGTCTGATGAACAAAGTTCTTGGACTGGTAAGCTTCTTCCACGCATTATGGACAACTTCGCCGCCCTCGAGGTTTGTGGTTTCGTACTTTTCCTTTCCGTCAATGAAATCTCGTTTGTATAGAGATATCTGTTTTCCTTTTTTATAGGTGTGCAGGTGTTCGGAGTAAATTCTTTCGTCTGTTGCTGCTAAATAGAAGGTGTAGCGCTTCTTGGCGACGATAAAATCAACTTCAATTTCGCTGGGGCGGCCAATTAGGTCGGGGTCAAATCTGAAAGGTTTAAATGGCAACGTCTTGTCAGCGTTGCTCTTAGTGCAGTCATGTATGGCTTCAAACGCAGCTACTAAACTGGATTTGCCAGATGCGTTTGGTCCATAGATTGCTGCAACTTTAAGAAGGGCTGGAAATCTCTCCCCGTCGACAATCGGGACAAAGGTATTATTTTTTTTGCCTGCCCTAGATGCAGCAACCATCGAAAATACTTGCTTATTCCTGAATGATCTAAAATTTGCGACTGATAACTGAATTAGCATATAAGCACCTAGCTAGACTGCTGAAAATCGTCAAGCAGCTGAGATGAGGATCTTAATGCATTTTTTTCGTAGCTAACGAGCAAATTTACAGGGCGTAAGCATGAAAATTGCGGTCATGCTGCAGGTTTCGTTCAGAAACCTTAGCCCATTCTCGATCCACCGCCCGCTTCGCCGTCGCCTTGGTGGCGTACAGGTGCCGCAGCCGCCGCGGCTTGCTCTGGTCGCCCTCGGTGAGGGTGTGCTCCTTGCCGGTCTTCGGATCGCGGTAGTAGGCGATGATGCCGGTGTAGTCGCCCTGGATCTCGTCGACTAGGTCGGCGACCAGGTCCTCCGGCAGCTTGGCTTCCAGCTCGAGGCGTGTGGTGTAGCCGCCGTCCGCGGTGAGGCTGTGCTGCACGTTCCCCCCGTACCAGATGATGGCGTCGATCTCGGCCTTCACGCCCTGCAGGGTGTAGGTGAGCTCGGGCATTAGCTCCGGGCGACCCAGGGCGAGCTGGTAGGTGAGAGTGGCGGTACCGCGCTGCAGGCGGTTCCACTCCGCCCGGGCTGCGCGCAGTGCGGAGAGCTGGTCAGCGTAGATGTGGCGCAGGTCCTTCACATTGTCGCCGCCGCCGGCGATGGCTTCCTGCTTTTTGGCGCTGTTGACGTCGTAGTAGAAGGCCCGCACGGCGTCGTAGCTTTCGCGATCGGCTTGGAGGTAGCTGTGCTGGTCGCCGTCTTGGCGGGTGAGGGTGACGTGACCCAGATCGGCGCCGCTGACCGCCTTGCCACCGCCGGCCGGGAGGAACAGCAACCGACCCGCTTTCACGGTGGCCACCGCGTCGTAGTCTTCACCCAGGCGGGTGAGCAGGTTGGCGTCCGACTCCCCGGTCTGGTCTAGCTGCAGGACGGGCTGCGACTCGAGGGCGGGCGCGATGAGCAGGGTGAGCCCCTGGCGCGCGGCCAGGACGCGCAGCACGGCGCCTAGGGTGGTGGCGCTGTAGCTCTGGTCGCGCTTGGTCTTGAGGCCCTTGCGCAGGTCGGCGCTGCGGGCGCGGATGCTGAGCACGTCGGGGGCGCCGCTGTGCTCGGTCTCGTCGACGATGTAGCTGCCCTTGTCGATCAGGCCGGTGGTGGACCAGCCCAGCAAGAGGCGGATCTTGGCGCCCCGGGGCGGGATGGCCAGCAGGCCGTCGTGGTCGGACAGCACCATGCTCAACTGGTCGGCCTCGAGGCCGCGGTTGTCCGTCAGATCCAGGCTGATCAGCCGCGGCGCGATGAGGGCACTGATGTCGTTGCCGTCGACCAGAACCTGGTAGCGCGCCTGAGCATAGGAGGCGCTTTGCACCAGGTCGCGGCTAAGGGTGCGCAGCTGGCCGGTGGCGGCGTCGTGCAGCTCCTGGATCACAGCAGCTTCCTCAGCAGGGTGCCCATGCCGGCCATGCCGGCGCCAAGCAGCTCGCGTCCAGTGTCGTCGTCGACGCGCTTCAGGGCGATGCTGAACTCGATTCGGCGCGGGGTGCCGTCCTGGAAGAACAGCGTCTTGGTCTCGGTGATGCTCTCGATAACCCAGAGCCCGTAGATCCGCCCGCTGCCCTCGATCAGCGGCCAGGCGCCGCCGGTACCGGCCATGTAGCGCAGCACGTCCAGGCTGCTGGGCGTGCCTGCAAGCTCAGGGGCGAGCCAGCCGGGCAGGGTGATGCTGTCGTCGCCCTTGCCCAGGAACTGGCGAGCCGGTGCTGCGCCCACGCGGGAACTAGTGGCGTGGCGGTAGTCGGTCTGCCGCTGCAGCTCCTGGTAGGCGAGGGTGTAGAGGCTGAAGATGAAATTACCAAGGGCCATCATCATGGTGGTCAGGTCCTGTCTCTGAGGCTGCTGCGGCTGCGCGCAGCTTTCTCGGCCTGCAGGCGGGCCAGTTCGGCGCGGACCTGGCGGGCGATGGCCTGCGGATCCTGCGCAGGGGCGGCGTGGATATGAATTTCGTAGTGGTCGCCTGCTGCTGGGGTTGGCGGCGGCGCTGGAGGCAAGGCGGGGCGGCTATCGAAGGCGATCGGCTCGCGCACCGGTTGCTGCAGGGTGGCCTGGCGCACCGCCTCGATCTGCCGTCCCTGCGGTGATGAGTCCTTGGCGATCGCCGGGACAGCGGCTGCGGCCGGCTGCAGGATGGCCTGGCGTACTGACTCGATCTGCCGCTGGAGCGGTGTGGTGTCGCCAGCCGGCTGGGCCAGCGCGAGGATTGCCGGCTGCTGGGTAACTTGGCGTACCGCTTCCATCTGTTGCTGCTGGGCAGATGGCAGTGGCTGGGCTGGTGCCATCTGCGGAGCACCGCCGAGGGCCAGCGCCGCCGTTGCCGCAGCTGCAATACGCTTGGCGGTGTCGACAATCTGACCCAGGGGGCTGCCTTCGCCTTTGCCCATGCCGAGCGCCAGGCCCTGCATGGTGTATTCGCCCAGTGCAGCGAAGACGCGGGACGGCGAGTGGATGTCCAGCTTCTCCTTGAAGAAGTTGATCGCACTCTGGCCGGCGCCCATCACGGCATCTTTCACCGCGCCCAGGCGGCCGGTGATACCGCGGACAAGGCCGTCCATGATCATGCCGCCGAGCTCAGTAAATTTGGCGGGAAGGTCGAAGCCGAAGTAGTTCAGGACGGCCGCGAAGGCCTGGTAGAAGAGGCCGACCGGCGAGAAGTCGAGGATCTGGCGGGCGATGCCGCCGATCCCACCGCTGACGCCCGCTGTGAGGCCATTGAGCAGCACGGCGCCGACTTCGGTCAGCCGGGTGGGCAGCTCCAGGCCAAGGTAATTCAGCACGGCGGCAAAGGCCCGGTAGAAGAGGCCGATCGGCGAGAAGTCCAGGATCAGCCCAGCGATGCTAGCAATACCACCCGTGGCCCGTGCCTTTATCTCTGCCCATACCCCTGCGAACCACGGACCGATGGTTTTCCAATTGGCGTAGATCAGGGCGCCGGCGGTGACCAAGGCGAACAGGACAGCGCCAATGGGGTTGGCGATCGCCGCAGCGCCGATCATGCGGAGGCCAGCTGCTACCAGGGGGAAAGCGCCCTTGCCGAGCTTGAAGAGCAGGCCTAGCAGACTGGGCAGGCGGATACCGACTTGAGCAAGCATGAAGCGCAGTGCGAGGAAGGGGCCGAGCACGCCGGCGACGCCCAGGGCGACGGTACCGAAGGCGATCGACACGGCAGATAGCACTGCGGCCACCTTGACCAAGTTGCCGGCGAGGACCGGATTCTCGCGGGCCCAGGCGCCGGTTTTGCCAGCGAGGTCACCCAGCCAGGTGATGATTTCCTTGAGCTGGGGCGCAACGGCGGCGCCGAAGTCAGCTTGGGCGTTGGTGAAGGCGCCAGTCGCGGCCTCCCAGGTGTTGGAGAGGGTGCCCAGCTGCTCGTTGACGCGCATCTGCAGGTCCGCCTGGGCCTTCATCTTGCCCTGGACTTCCTGGTAGCCGGCCAGGCCCTTGGACATCATGGTATTGAGCGCGGTGAGGGTCTCGGAGTCATCGCCGAAGACCTGTTTCAGCACACCCAGGCGGGTCTCGGTGTTGAGCCCCTTGAGCTTGTCCAACTGGGCGTAGAGCTTCTCCATGCCGCCGAATTCGCCCTTGCCGTCGGTGAAGTCGAGCGTGATGCCCTTGTCCTTGAGGCCCTTGTTGGCCTTGCCGACTTTGTCGGTGTCCATGCCCATCTGGAAGATCTTGCGCAGGGCGTTGCCGGCGGCGCCGCCCTCCATGCCGGTCTGGTCGAGCTGGATCAGCAAGGGGGCCAGGGCGTTGGCCGCCTCGAGGCCCTCCTTCTTGATGATGTCCAGCGCCGGGCTGATCTTGCTGAAGCCCTCCAGCATGTTGTTGGAGTCGACGCCCAAGTAAAAGCCGCGCTGGATGGTGTCCATCAGGCCCATGAGGTCCTTCTCGCTGGTGCGGGTGGCATCCTGCATCTTGGCGGCGAACTCGGCCGCCTCGGTGACGGGCATCTTGAGCTGGACGCCCAGGTAGGCCGCCGCCTCGCCCATACCGCCGAGGATGGTCTTGGCTGACATCCCCTGGCGCACCAGCATGGTCATCATCTCTTGGAATTCGGCTGTGGTACCGGGGAGGCGATCGCCCAAGCGCGTGGCCAGGTCGGAGATCTCCTTGAATTCCTTGGGGGCTGTGCCGTCGCTCAGCATTAGCGAGGCGCGCAGCTGGGTGGCGGCGTCCTCGGCCGGGGCGAAGGCCTTGATCATGCCCAGCACCGGGCCGCCGATCGCGGCGCCGGTAGCGGCGGAGCTGGCGCCGGCCATGGCGGCGTTCCCGGCAAGCTCCTGGCCGCGCTTGAGCTTGCTGCGGGCATTGGCCAGCTTCTCCTGGGTGCGATTGAGGCGATCGAGCTTGCCCCGCTGGGTGTCGATGGCGGCATTGGCGCTGGTGATCTGCGCCTCCAGCCGAGCCTGGGCGCCGCCGAGGTCGCGGGTATCAACGCCACCGGCGCGCATGATCGGTAGCAGGCGCTGCAGCTCAGTGCGCTGGGCGATGTGTTTGGCCTGCAGCTTGTCGACGGCTGCAGCCGCGTTGGCGAACGTCCTCTGGAAGGCGGCGGACGGGGCGTCCATGGCCTTGAGCTGTTCACGGTAGGACCGCAGCTTCTCCTGGCCCTTGGCGAGGGCCTCGGCGCTCTGGCGCACGGCCTCGCGCTGGCGCTGGTAGGCGCTGATGTCTTGCTGCTGCTGGTTCAGCTCCTTGACCCGGTCCCGGGCGGCCTTGAGCGCCCGGGCGGTCGCGTTGCCGCCCCCGGCGATGCGTTTGAGGGGAGCCGTGACCTTGTCCAGGGCGGACAAGAGGACGCGGATCTGCAGGTCATTGGCCATCGGGGGCGACTCGTTTGCGGGCGCGCTCGCGCCAGTCCATCAGTTCGGCCAGGCCCAGCTGGTCGAGCTGGGCCGGTTGCCAGTGGAAGGTGATGGCGAGATCCGCCATCGCTTCCTCTACGCGGACGGGGAGAGCTCCGCCCTGACCGACCTCTTGAGCAAAAAACCGGCGATCTTCCCGCCGACGTCGACCAGGTCGGCCGGATCCATGGAGCGGACTTCGCTCTCGGTCAGGCTGGGAATACTGATGCGCGGGGTCACACGCATGATCGCGGCGACGTCCAGCTGCAGCAGCTCGGCCAGGGAGACGCCGCGCAGCTCGCCAGCGTTGGGCTTGCGCAGGGTGATCTGGGCAATGGTGGTCTCGCCTCGGGTGATGGGCTGATCGAGGACGACGACGTTGTCTTGGGTGGTATCGCTCATGGTGGTACTCCAGGTAATAGGCTAGGGCTGGCCCGCCGGAGCGGGCCGAAAAAGGGGAGGGATCAGATGCCGAGGGCAGCGCGCTGCTTGGCCAGGCGGTCTTCACCGCCGACGATCTCGACGAAGTTGAGGAGGTCGATCTCGATCACGGTCTCGCCCGCCACGAGCAGCTTGTAGTAGCTGCAGGTGGTGGTGATCTTGTGCTCGGTGTCCTCGCCCGCTGCAGCCTCGCCCATCTCGATGGTTTCGTGACGGCCGCGGACCACGATCTCGACAGCGACGTCCTCGCCGGTGTCGTCCTGCTGGTAGGTACCGGTGAAGCGCAGGGGTACGGCTGCGGCGCCCACGGCGCCGAATTGCTTTAGGGCGGTGAGGTCCAGGCCGCCCAGGGTCCACTCCAGCTGCAGGCCGTCGTCAGAGAAGCCCAGGTCGACCTTGACCGGGCCGTTCATCCCGGCGCCGCGGAAGGCTTCCATCTTGCGACCGAGGGGCGGCAGGGTGCAGGACTTGGCGACGCCCAGGTAGGAGTGGCCGTCGTTGAAAAGCATCATGTTCTTGAGTTTGCGGGGCATGGCCATGGGGGCAGCTCTCCAGAGGGCGCCCTATGGGGCGCCGGATGTTCAGGGTGGGGATCAGGCGTTGACGCGGCTGGCGAAGTCGACCAGGAAACGGTCGGTGATGCGCTGGCGCAGGGTCAGGTCTTCCAGCGGCGGGACCGGGGTGTAGTCGTAGTCCAGGAAGAGCTTGCCGGCCTTGAGCGTCTCCTTCTCGTTGGCATCGGCGTCGTACCAGCACTCGCCGCCGAGCAGGTAGCCCTGGCGGGTCAGCTCGCGGAACTTGGCGTTGATGCCCTCGACGATGTCGCGCACCAGGCTCGGGTGCATGGGGCGGTCATTGGCCCAGAAGTGCGCCTCGGCCATGGTGTCGGCCAGTACCTGGGCGGTGCGGGTGTAATTCTCGAAGGCGAACAGCGGATCCTCGCTGGTGGTGCGCGAGCCCCAGAAGCGATAGCCGTCGTGGTTGATCAGCGTGGTGACCTCGTTGCCGTTGAGGTAGTCGCTGTCGGTCGCGGTGTTCTGCAGATCCCAGAAGACGTCCTTGCTGATGCCAGTCACGCCGTCCACGGCCACGTTGGACAGGGTCTTGTGCCAGCCGGTGCTCTGGTCCAGCTGGGCGCGCAGGCCCAGGGCCCGGGCGGTCGCGTTGGCGGTCACAGTTGCGTTCTGGACGGTGGACCAGGCCAGGAAGTCCGGCCAGTGGAGCATCAGCTCACGGGCGCCGAACTGGTTGCGGTAGGCGACAGCCTCTTCCTTGGTGGCGCAGCCGTTGCAGCTCGCATAGATGAAGCCGCGCAGCTGCTTGGCGATCGCCACCATGGCGGTGGTGACGGCCTGGGTGTCGAGCCCGGGCACGCCCAGGATGCGCGGCGTGATGCCCAGTTGGGCCTTGGCCGCGAGCAGGGCTTTCATGCCGGTATAACGGCCATTGGCGACGCCGCCGATGATGTTGCTCTGCAGCTCGGCCGCATTGGCGCCATCGGCCACGCGGACCACGACGGTGACGGGCTTGGACTGGTCGGCGATCGCCTGCAGCGACTCGGCCAGGGTGCCCTTGGAGCCAGCTTTGCCGACAGCGCCCTGGACGTTGGTCAGCAGGACGGGGGTGTTGAGTGGGAATGCGGCGTCATCGGCATCGCTGCCGGTGCAGACCATGCCGATGACGGCCGTGGAAACTGTGGAAATGGAGCGGGTGCCCTGATTGATCTCGAGGAGACGCACGCCGTGATGGTAGTCAGCCATGAGGGGTTGCCTGCGCAGGTGGGTAGGTGACGCTGCACAGGCTGGCGGATCCGCGCGCGCGGGTCGCGGGACGGGAGTTGTAGCGGAGCCCGCTACAAATGCCGACCGCCATCAGGCGGCCGGAGTGGGTTCCTGGTAGCCCTGAGCGGTGAGGTAGCGATCGGTGGCCGCGGGATTGGGGCTGGCTGGCCAGTCACTTTCGGCTGGGACGGCGCCGATGGTGTCCACGCGGTTGAGCAGCACCCGATAGGTCTTCCAGGTCTTGAGCGCCTTTGTCTCGGCATCGCTGGCAATCTCCAGGTCCACGGCATCCTGCAGGGCGTTAACCTGAGTGCTGGCGTACTGCAGCAGCAGGGCGCGCTTGCGGGTGGCCAGGTCCTTGGCCGCGGCCAGTTTCGCTGCCTCATCCAGCTGCCACTGCCCATCCGCCCATTTGTCGTAAGCCGACTCGGGCGCGGTCAGGGTGTATTCGGCTGGCAGGGCACCCAGTAGCAACCAGGTGCGCGGCTCGCCAGTGGCAGTGTGGTAGACGGTGCTACCGCGGTGGTCGGCGACCACAGTCCAGGCGCCGTCTTCGCGCACGACCGCCTGGCCTTGGCCCGCGATTGGCGGGGCATCAGTGACGCTATGCGCCGGTAGTAGCCAGACGCCCGGCTCCAGGGGGCTGGGATCGGCCTGGCAGGTGCCGAGGTATTCGCCCGTGGCGGGATCGATGTTGAACGCCTGGGGCGCGATCTGGCTGATCCACCAGGGGGCGAGGTCCTGGTCCTCGGCGTTGTCCAGCTGCAGGTCGGTATAGGGCGCTATGTTGTCGTTGGTCACGGTGCTAATCCTCAGTACTTGATACAGGCCAGCATGGCCACGTTGCGCGGGCGCGCCTCAGTGCCACCCGAGGCAGCAACGGTGATGGCGTGCGTGTGATCGCCGGCTACCGAGGACGGCAGCACCACATTGTCGTTGTAGTAATTCTCATCGCCATAGACCAGGTTCCCAGCGCCCTCAGGCGCGCGGTCGCCTTTCACCGACGTCGTGTGGCTGTGAGCGCCTGCATTCGCGGCGGTTGCCGTGTGCGAGTGGTTCAGGTTCTGGCTGGCTTGGTTGCTATTGATCATTCGGCCGCCGTCGACGCCGCGCCCGTCGTCCCAGCCGCGCAGGAATTCGCCGCGCAGATCGGGCAGAGCAAACGTGGTCGATCCGTCCCCGGGCCCGAAGGCGGTGCCGATCGCCGCAAAAAGGGCCGCGTAGGTCGTGCGGCTGACCAATGCGCCGTTGGCTTTAAGGTAACCGCCTGGCGCCGCGCTCATTGGGAAGAAGTCGATAGCACCGACCCGATCGCCGATCTCATTGCCGACCCAGCGAGTGGATGCGGCGTTATTGCTACGGTCGCCGGATGCAACGGTCAGCGTCTCCAGGCCCGCGGACATGGCCACCCTTCCGGTGGACAGGCTCACAGCGAAGGGCCGCAGGCTGTTCCAAGCGCCGTAGGCATCGCCCTTGTTGGTCAGCAGCAGGTACAGCGCAGTCCCATCGTTACGCCAGAAGGTGCCGTAATCGCTGCCGCACTGACGCCAGGCGTTGGAGTTGGTCGACTGAACCTCGCCGTTGAAGCGCTTGAGGCCGTTGATGCCCTGGTCGCCTTCGCTGGTGAGGATCTGGCCGGTACGGCCTGCTGGCAGCGAGGCACCGCCCAGCTGGACCTCGCCTGCGGTGGAAATGCCGAGCCAGCCGACCCGGCGATCCTTGGCGGTATCGCCTGGAGGGGTGTAGTAGAAGCGTATGCCCCAGCCGCCGGCGTTGTCCTGGACCGCTTGATAGGACGCCACGATATAGCCACCGCTGTTGGCCACTTCTAGGGCAACGTGGCCGGTGGGCTCCTGGTTCTGCAGGTAAACGCTTTTCCAGCCGTTCGCCGGCGACTTGCCTGCTATCCAGTGGCTGACCTCGCCTGCGAGATCGGCAAATCGGCCACCTGTCGCCACCTTGGCCAACTGGTCAACGAAGACGTTCTCCCGCCAGGGGTACCAGTTGCCGTCGTGCCGCACGCGAACGAACGTCCGGCCGCGGCCGCCGGCGCTACCGAAGATCTCGGTGGCGTACTGAGTCAGGCGGGCATAGGCGCCGCCCAGGCCATGGGTGAAGACCTCGAACGCGACCTGGGTTGCATCGGCCGCACCGGTCACCGGCCAGTTGTAGGTGGCGGCATTCGACGCGGCGCCTTCGCAGCGCATCAGTCCGCCAACGGGCGCGGCGTTGAGGTTGGTGGTGTTGCCTTGCACCGCCTCATAGCCAGCCAAGCCATACGCGGCCAGCAAGGCCTGGACGAAGGCAGTCGTGGCGATCTGGGTCGTGTTGGTGGTTACGCCTGCTGTAGGTGCCCTGGGCGTACCGGTCAGATTCGGCGACTCGCTGTTGGCCTTGAGCCCCAGCGCCGTGGCCATATCGGTGGCGTAGTTCGGGTTGTTGCCCAGGGCGGCCGCCAATTCGTTGAGCTGGTTGAGCGCTTCGGGAGAGCCGTTGACCAGGGCCGCGATCGCAGTCTGGACGAAGGCCGTCGTCGCGATGCTGGTGTCATTGTCGCCGGCGGCCGGCGTAGGCGCGCGCGGGTCGCCCGTCAGCTGCGGCGAGTTGAGCGGCGCCTTGCTGTCGTCGGTGATGGCGATGTTCGCCGTGCCGTCGAAGAGCACGCCGTTGATGGTCCGGGCAGTGGCCAGCTTGGTCGCGCTGGGTGCTTGGCCAGATCCGTTGCCAGTACCGCCGTTGGCGACGGGCAGGAAGGTGGTGGCGGCGGTGGCGCGCCCTTTCTTGTCGAGCGTGACGCCGCCATAGGTCCCGGCGGCGACACCGGTGTCGGCCAGAGTCACGGTCAGGGACAGATCAGCGCTGCCATCGAAGCTGCCGGCGGCGGTGGCGTCGCCGGTGAGCTTGACCGCGCGTGCGGTGGCCAGCTTGGCAGCCAGTGCGGCGCTGCGTGTGCCATTGAGCAGCGAATCCACCAGGCCCTTGAGGTACTTGGTGCGGTTGGCCAACTGCTGGCCCTGGCGGTTGGAGAGCCCTTCGGGGCCGCCGACTACCGGATCGGTTTTCTCGATCTGGTAGACGCCATCCTCCCACTGCTCTTTTTCGGTGAGGTTCGTCATCAAGCGACTCCGTAGGTGAAGGTCCCGTCGTAACGGAAGGTGCCGCTGTGATCGTTGAGCGCAGCGGTGAAGTTGAGGGCAATGAGCTCGCAGCGCGCCGGGGCGACGTCAGCGAGGGTTTGGCGGATCCGCACGGCCTGGGCCACGCTGATGGGCTGAGTGACGTAAACGCTGTACTTGGCCCAGTGCTCTTCATGGCCATAGAAGCGGTCGCCGTTGTAGGTGCGGCTGGCGTCGTAGAGGCCGCCCGTGGCGCCCTCGATGAGGGTGAAGGCCTCGGAGCCAAGCAAGTTGGTCAGGGCGCGGCGGACGGCGCCGCGGGTGCCCTTGTGCCGGTGGACGGTGACGGAGTCCGCGATGATCTGGCGCTTGGCGTCCTCGCCCCAGTTGACGTCCCAATCGTCGACCGAGACCGCCCAGGCCAGCCAGGGCAGCACCGCGGCCCGGCACTTCCAGGGGTTCCACAGATCGCGGATCGGAACAGGCAGCGCATCGATGCCGGCGCCGCTGGTGGCGATCGCACGCTCCAGGGGCAGGCTGTTGGGTGGCAGCAGCACGCTACTCATCGGTGCCGCCCTGGGTCAGGGTGATGCCGATGCAGTAGGCGGCCTGGTGCTGGGCGACCTCGAGGTCGGTGGCCGGGCTGGTCAGGATCACGTTCTGCACGCCGCTCTGATGCAGCGCGGCGAACAGGCCTGAGCGGGAGACGTCCTGGCCCATGGCGTGGCGCTCGGCCACGTAGACCTTCGCCTTGGCCAGGGCCGCGGCTTGCACGACGGCCATATCCGGGCCGCTGTAGAAGACTAGGGTGGCCGCCACCTGGTAGGGCAGGATCTCGGCGGCGACCACTTCAACGGTGTCGCAGAGCGGCCGGACGTCTTCATCGTTGAGCGCCGCGGTCACGGTGGCCAGCAGCGCGGCGCTCGGCGTGCCGTCGCCCTCGGTGCTCAGGACCACGACTCGCACGGTGCCCTGTATGGGACGCAGGATGGCCACGTCCTTGACCTTGGCCGAGGCGGACAGCGCGTGGTAGCGGTAGGCGTTGCGCGGGCCGGCGGTGGTGAAGCCTTCCAGGGCGAGCTGGGTCCGGTACCGCAGGCGATCGTCCGTCTCATAGACGGCGGGGATGGCCGGGGTGACGCTGTTGTCCGCCGGCGTTACCAGCAGGCGCTGGACGCCGTACCAGGCAGCGACGTTCTCAAGGTCCGCGCCGGTAGCGTAGGCCAGCATCACCGCCTTGGCGCCGTCGTTGATGCGCTGGCGGAGGATGAGCTCGCGGTAGGTGTTCTCCTGTAGCAGCTTGTTCAGCGGCTGCGACTCCAGCTCCAGGCGCGCGGCGATATTGGCCTGCTCGGCAGCAGGGTACAGGCTGACCAGGCGGGCCTTGCGGGCGGCCAGCAGGGTCTCGAAGTCCAGGGACTCGACGACGTCGGGCAGCGGTAGGAGGGAAAGGTCGATCATGCGAGGCCTCCAAAGACCAAGGGGGCGCGCAGGCTGACGGCGGCGTTGGTGACGGTGCTGTAGCCCTCCAGGTCGACGAAGGCCTGGCCCGGGGCGTCGCCCAGGGTGAGCGCGATGCGGGTGAGGTTGAGCCGCGGCTCCCAGCGCATGAGGGCGATCACGGCCACGGCCTTGGCCTGCAGCGCGGTGGCGTCGTTGAACGGCTGATCGATCAGGCTGAACAGGTCGCAGCCATAGGGGCGGCGCATCACGCGGGTGCCGATCGGCGTGGTGAGGATGTCGCCGACCGACTGCTGGAGCTCCTCGAGCTCGGTGACGGCCAGGCCCGTTGCGCGGCTCATCATGGCGTGGGCGCTCCGGTCTGGGCGTTGCCGACCTGGACGCCGCCATGGGGGTGCTTGACCAGGCTGATGCCGGCGGCGACGACGTCGCGGGTCACGGTCACCAGGCCGTCGATGTCCACGTCGCCCTGCAGCTTGAAACCGCCCGGGGCGACGATCTCGACCCGGCCGCCAGCGGGCAGGGTGGCCAGCAGCTGGTGGGCTTCGCTGTCGTACTCGACGACGGCGCCGTCCGGGTAGGTGCGGCGGTGCAGGCCGGCGCGATCGCCGTTGGCAGGAATGAGGGCGCTGAACAGACCGCCGATGGCGATGCCCTGGGCGGTCTGGCCGCTGGGGCTCAGGACCAGGACCTGCTCGCCCACGGTGGGCGGATCCCAGTCGCGGGTGGTGCCGGCGCGCAGGGCGGCCCAGGGCAGCCAGCCGGTCAGCAGGTCACCGCTCTGAACCCGAACCCGGGCAGGGCGCTTTTCTTGGAGACTGCCATGGTCGACCTCGGCAACGGTGCCGAGGCGGATCAGGTTCTCAATGAGGCGGGAGAGGGCGGCGATATCGGTCATGCCGCGGAGGATGGCGGCCACGCGCGAGAGATGCAGCCCGGGGAATGTGTACCAATGCCCGCTACACATTCGAGCCCATAACAAGCGTGGCGACTACCTTGGTGTCAAAGGAGGCAGATCATTCAGAGGAGAGCAACCGATGGGGTGCTTATACAGACCGACGCTGGAAGACTTGGAGGATTCGATCCTGGGCTATGAGCTGATGATAGCCAGGTTCGAGCGGCAACTTGTAAGAGTGGATCTGGACAGCGCCTCCTATACCGATGTCCTCCGCGTCATAGAGGGTATTCAACTCGAGTTAGAAAATGACCTTGCTCGCCGTGCTGAGCTGTTGAAGAAAGCGAGCTGGTAATCAGTCGAGTAGACCGTCCAAGAGCGACCCACGCAGCTGCTGCAGGTCTTGGTCTGACAGGCCGATCAGCTCGCGGCGGGCGTAGCGAACCTCGGGAGCTCCGCGTTCGGCGCGGTCTTTCAGCCCGTACTGGTGGACACGGGCGATGCGGGAGACGCGGCCGGCGAAGCCAATCACGGCCTGCTGCGGCGTACCCCTGGCCTTGAGGTAGCGGGCCATCTTCAACTTCTCGAACATGCGCCGCTTGATGCGCCCCTTCTTGCCGCGCAGATCCCGCGGCTTACGCGCCTCGAATGGTGAGCCGTCCGGGTCCAGCTGGGCGCGGATCCGCTGCTGCTGGCTGCGGCGCAGCTGCTGGGCAGCCTTGCGGGCCAATTGGGCCCGGCCGCGGCCATCCAGCTTCTGCAGGAGTGGCGAAAGCCAGGTCTCCAGCGCCTCGAGGTCAGCCACGGCTGCGACCCGGCTGGGGTGTTTCCAGGGCGAGGACGTCGCCGGCGGATCCGGATTGCCATTCGGCCAGCAGCTCGTCGCCGGCGAAGATCTGCCAGGTGGCCGGCTCCTGGTACTCGGTGTACGGGGACTCGGGTACGTGGCTCAGCTGATAGGTGTCGTCCGGTTGGCGCTTGACGACCACCCGCTCGGTGAGGGGCAGAGTGATGGCTAGATCCACCTTGGAGTTGTCCAGGATGTCGGCCTCGAAGCCGATGCCCTGGGCGGACTTGTCCAGGTTGACCAGGAGCTCGGACTGGTTCGTCCGGACCCAGGCCAGCAGCGGCAGCATCACGGCGTCCGGATGGCCGGCGAAGTCGGTGAGGATGATCTGCAGCTCGTAGCCGTACTCCCAGGACAGGCTGGCCGCGGCGGTGCAGCTCAGCTTGCCCTTGTCGATGAAGACCAGCAGCCGGTCAGGGCTGTGGCGCAGCTCAGGGACGGCGGCGAGCAAGTGGGCGCGGAGGCTTTCGGGCTTGTTCATGGGTGGACCTGCTGGGCGTCATAGACCATATCGACCTGGGCGGCGCAGTCGGCCCAGGCAGCTTCCAAGGCCTCGCTGTCGTCCAGGAGCTCGCCGTTATTGCGCGGGGCGGTCGACGGCAGCTGGCAGC
>Ga0157359_1000222_pt1 | contig 19047 bp, 12 predicted proteins | sample AttcapACBM3_FD_111482 | JGI IMG/M metagenome (GOLD analysis project Ga0157359, IMG submission 111482) | Fungus gardens microbial communities from leaf cutter ant in Botucatu, State of São Paulo, Brazil - Atta capiguara ACBM3 | ecosystem: Host-associated > Fungi > Mycelium > Unclassified ...
AAAGCACAGCTGACCGCACTGGAACTGGAAGAGCAGGCTCTGCAGGAAGACATTGCCGCCGGCAGCAACCGTCATGGTGACCGCCTGGGCGTGATTGAGCAGCAGAGGACTGAACTGGAAGCGCGTATCGGGGAGCAGGAGGTACGTTTCAGTAACGAAAAGGCGCTGGCACAAGAGCTGATGGCCAGTCGCCGTGACATCAGTCAGCAGGCTGCAATTACTGACTTACAACAGCAACTGGCGCAGGCGCAGCAAGGTGATGTGCTGGTTCAGGTGGATGTGGACACCCGCACGGTTGCCAACGTGATAGCCGACTGGACCGGCGTGCCGCTCTCTTCTCTGATGAAAGACGAGCAAACCGAACTACTGACCCTGGAAAACGAAATCGGCAAACGCGTGGTCGGCCAGGATGTTTCCCTTGAGGCTATTGCTCAGCGCCTGCGCGCGGCGAAAACCGGACTGACGTCAGAGAACGGTCCACAGGGCGTGTTTCTGCTGGTTGGCCCGAGCGGCGTCGGTAAGACCGAAACCGCGCTGGCGCTGGCAGACGTGCTGTACGGCGGCGAGAAATCGCTGATTACCATCAACCTGTCTGAGTACCAGGAGCCACACACCGTTTCGCAGCTGAAAGGCTCACCGCCGGGTTATGTGGGTTACGGTCAGGGCGGTATTCTCACCGAAGCGGTGCGCAAGCGCCCGTACAGTGTGGTGCTGCTCGATGAGGTGGAAAAGGCGCACCGCGACGTGATGAACCTGTTCTATCAGGTATTTGACCGGGGCTTTATGCGCGACGGCGAAGGGCGCGAAATTGACTTTCGCAATACCGTTATCCTGATGACCTCGAATCTTGGCAGCGATCACCTGATGCAGTTGCTCGATGAACAGCCGGACGCCACCGAAGGCGACCTGCACGAACTGCTGCGTCCGATCCTGCGTGACCATTTCCAGCCCGCACTGCTGGCCCGCTTCCAGACCGTCATCTACCGTCCGTTAGCGGAAACCGCTATGCGTACCATTGTCGAAATGAAACTGGTACAGGTCAGCAAGCGCTTACATCGTCACTACGGCCTGACCACTAAAATTGACAAAAGCCTGTATGACGCGCTGACCGCCGCCTGTCTACTGCCGGACACCGGCGCGCGCAACGTCGACAGTCTGCTCAACCAGCAAATCTTACCAGTGCTGAGTCAGCAGTTGCTGACCCACATGGCCGCGAAACAGAAACCGCACTCACTGACGCTCGGCTGGAATGACGAAGAGGGGATTGGGCTGGAATTTGATGCCACGAAATCATAACGCAGAACGGAATTGTTTATTACTGGCAACGGAATGTTGCTGTTACTACCAATAAAAAGGAAGAAACATATGACGTTTAAAAAAGTTATCTCAGCGGCTATTGCTCTGACCTTTACAGCAAATGCTTATGCGGGATTTTTTAGTTCATCCGATGATTTTAAATGTGGCAGAGAAGACGCCGTTAAAGCCCTTTCGGATTCTTTTCGCAGTGATGCTTCAGGCCTGCTGCAAAGTGATTACCTGACAAAATCCATATACAGTTATGATAAACCCATTGCTGACTATCAGAATAAGCTTAATAGCCTGGCGGTTGGCGTCAGTAATGTCTCTACATCTGGACATGGAAGCTATGGTCTGAATTGTAGTGCAACTATCTCAGTGAAAGTGCCCCAGGAAACACTGGATGTGGTGAGTAGCGAACCAGGCTATTTGCCTTCCATTACAGGGAAATATGGCAAACTGAATAATGGAAGCGTGGTCTGGAGTGATGTCAGTTACAGCGCTAAGCTTGCAGACAACGGTAAGGATGTCATCTTCAGCCAGTTTAACCGGACTAATTTGTCTGATGCCCTTTTCAATATCGGTGTGTTGTCTGTCAATAAAAGCCAGATTATTAATGCTCAGTTTAAAGGTGCTCTGGATTCTGCTAAGGCCGAATATAAAATCTCAGACCGCAACCTGAATTCCGTGTGGCGAGAACTCCCTGACTCTTCGCGAAATGCGTTAAAAAAAGAACAGCTGGCATGGGTAAATGAAAAAGTTACTAAATGCGGCAAATTGTCGGACGCAGAATCGAACGATGTTGATATTAAACAGCGTATCGAAATTTATCAGTGCCAGATAAGAATGACCAATAATCGCATTATTTTCCTTAGTGGTGATGATTAATTGATGGTGGCAGGTGTTCCGTAAGGGAGATAAAGGATGAATAGTTATGTTACCAGTCTGGCACAGAAGAAAATCGATGAAGCCCTGGGGCTGTCCCGCTATCGTGTTAATGTCCATGAATGCCCGCATTTTCTCGACGTCCTGCGCTTTCGCGCCAATGAAACGCTGAGCCAGCCGTGGCGCTACGATGTCACCTTCACCTGTGCGGCGAGCATTGCCAGCAATGAGGTGATGCTGAAACCGGCATCCTTCACCTTTCAGACGCCATTGTTTGATGGCACCCCGGCTACGCCGGTGCGCACTGTATATGGCGTGGTGAATACATTTCGTCGGATCTCCGTGTCGGGGGATGAAATCACCTACGCCCTGCGGCTCGTGCCGCGTATTGCCCTGTTGGACCATACCGAGCGATGCGCGGTCTATCTTAACCAGTCCGTACCGGAAGTGGTGGAACAGATACTGCGCTCTCACGGACAGAAAGGGGCAGATTTTGAATTTCGTCTGTCGCAGACCTATCCGGCCCGGGAGCTCATCACCCAGTGGCGTGAGACAGACCTGGCCTTTGTTCAGCGCCTGCTGGCTGAAGTTGGTATCTTCTGGCGCTTTGAGATGGACGGCCGCATTGAACAGGATGTGGTGATTTTCCAGGACAGCCAGATGCAGTATCAGTTTGGCGTGAAGCTACCGATTATTCCACCGTCACGCACCAGTGATAACGGTGAGGAGAGCGTCTGGGATATTCGGCCAAAAGACCGCGTGGTCACCGGTAGTGTGGCTAGCCGCGACTATAACTACCGTGATGCACTGACCCCACAGGACAGTTCAGTGACGGTTCGTATGGAGGGTGGGGCCACCATCGGTGAGGTGTATCACTATGCTGAGCCGTTCCTGAGTCAGGGGGATGAGCATACTCCGGAGAGCGGTACCTGGTATGCCCGCCTGCGCCATGAGCGCTACCTCAATGCTCAGCAAACAGTAACGGGGCGAGCAAGCAGGCTGGTTCTGGCTCCGGGCGAAGTGCTGGAGCCGCAGGGCAGTGGACTGCCTGACTCGCTGAAGAACGGCATCGTCATCACCGGTATTCACACCTCAGGTGCTCGTGACAAAGGCTTTCAGCTGCGTTTTACGGGCATTCCTTACAGCGAAACGGTCTGCTATCGCCCGGCATTGCTGAACCGCCCGGTGGTGGCTGGCTCCCTGCCTGCCCGGGTGGAAAGTGATGAAAAGCACGACACCTATGCTTACCTCGACAATCAGGGACGCTACCGTGTACGGCTCGATTTTGACCGCAACAGCACTGAACAGGCCTATGCCTACCTCTGGCTTCGCCTGGCGAAACCTTATGCCGGGGATACCTACGGCTTCCACTCCCCGCTGCTTGATGGCACTGAAGTCTCAGTGATGTTCGACGGGGGTGACCCTGACCGCCCGTACATTGCCCACGCACAGCACGATTCAGAACACCCGGACCACGTCACCCGTGATAATCACACACGCAACATCTGGCGCACGGCCGGAGACAACAAACTCCGTCTGGAAGACAAGCGTCAGGAAGAGCATTTCAAACTGGCGACGCCTTTTGGCAAGACGCAACTCAATGGCGGTCATGTTGTAGACAGTGAGCGTGAGCCCCGCGGAACCGGTTTTGAACTGCGCACCGATGAATACGGGGCGCTGCGTGCAGGACGGGGGATGTTCCTGACTGCTGATGCACAACCAGCGGCACAGGGCAAAATGCTGGATATGGCGCCGGCTATTGAACGCCTGAATCAGTCAGCGGCCGAAATGAAACGGCTCAATCTGCTCGCGCAGCAGGCTCAGGCGCTCACCTGCGACCTCGAAAGCCAGAACAGACTGCTTGAACACCGCCTGAAAGACCTTCAGTCCGCCGTCCTGCTGGGCAGTGCACCTCAGGGGGTTGCGTTCACGTCGGGTGAGCACCTTCAGATGACCAGCAAACAGAACACCATCCTCAATGCGGGTCAGCATCTGGATATGGGGGCAATGAAGAACATCACGCTGGCCGCCAGTGAGTCTGTCGGGCTGTTTGCTCATCAGTCTGGGGCGAAGCTGATTGCTAATCAGGGAGATGTTGAGATACGCGCAGAGGCGAGTTCGATGGAGATGACATCGGAGCTGCTGTTTACCATCAGCAGTAACAAGGATGAACTGCTCATCAGTGCGCCTAAACTGCGACTTAACGGCGGCGGCTCCAGTATCACGCTGGACAACGGCGGCATTCTGGAAGAGACCCCGGGAGATTACCTGGTCAAATCTGCGCATTACCGCTCGCCGATGGCGGGAGGCAGTATGGATACCACACCGCCGCAGTTCAGCCAGACAAACGCCAGCGTGACGCCACCCAAAACACGCAATATCCCTTCACGTTAAGGATAACCGGAATGAAAATCTGTTTTCCTGCCCGAAAAGCGAATGGCGAGCAGTACACCACCCTGGATGACATGATGCAGCCGCTCTGTCAGGAGCCACACGGCTCCTGGCTGGCCGGAACGAATAACATGTGGCACGGCGGGATCCACATCACCCGTAAGAGTGCCCCGGGTTCTGTGCTGACAAAGGAGACGGCAGACACGGCGGTACCGCTTCAGTTTATGGCGGGCGGCGAAGTGGTGGCCTGGCGCATTAACCAGGACTATCTGACCGGTAAATACATCAATAACCCGCTGCAGTATTCCGGTACGTTTGTGCTGGTCAAATCGACCTGTACCCCCGATCCCGAAAAAAAGGACAACAGTCTCGATTTCTACTCGCTGTATATCGGGCTTGCTCCGCTGTCTGCTTTTCCGGAGCACAAGGTTTATCAGGTTACTGAGAAGGGGGACAGGCTGAGTCAGCGTGAATATACCGGCAAAGAAAAAGACGGAGATAAGGCGCCGGTTGCGAAGGATAAGCTGAAAACGGGCGACAGCGTCATTGTGCTGCGTGAGCTCACCTTCGACCTGAAGGGACAGACACAGACGTTCGGGCTTGCCCGGATGCTCAACAGCAAATCCGAAATGACCGGCGGGGCGTTCTGGGTGTCGCTTGACCCGCAATATATGACACCTGCCGGTAAACAGCGGGCACACCTGCCGGCCTGGATGCAGCAGGCTGTAGCGCAGGGCACATTTGATACCGTCGTTAAACCGGCAACCAGAATGGAAGTTGCAGCTGGTGATGCCGTGGGTTACCTCGCGGAAGACATTGCCCCCTGCGACTTACACGGTGTGGAGAAAAGTGCGTTCGCACACATTGAAGTAATCAGTACCGACAGCCGGATGGTCGATTTTCTGAGCAATAAGGCACAGGTGAAGAGCGGCCAGAAATACGTTTATATCCACCCGGAAAGCTTCATTTATAGCCGTTCCGGCGATACCTTCACCCGGACCAAAGGACAGGTGAAGAAAGATATTCACAAAATTATGCCGCAGGACAAATGCCATCCGTTCAAAGACAGCAGCGGCAAGCGCTGGTTTGATACCGGGGACGGGGCCTGGGTAAGCGAAGACGATATCGATGCGGATATCGACCAGTACGACCTGGATAAACTTGGCTTTAAAGCATTTGAAGAACCGTCCACATCCGATATGACGAAATCCCTGCGTGAGGGGTGGATCAAAGACGGGTTCACCAGAATTGCGGAGTGGGTTCGCCCTGAACGCGGTATCCGGGAAAAACAGGTCTCTGACTACTACAAAGCCCTGCTGAGAAAGATGGACAGCGATAACAGTGGTGACCTTTCCGGCGAAGAACTGCGTCAGGCGGTTAATTACGCGGAGCTTGATGTCAGGGATATCGCGGCACGAATGGTGGTGAAGCACGATAGCGAATGGTTTGGCGGCAGCAGCCATCACCGGTGGAGAACATTTTTAAAGCAGCTAGATCCGCTGTGTATCAGCTATGTCAGAAAGTGGTTTGACGACATGGAATGGATGAGTCAGGTGGACGAATTCAGCAGCGGTAAGCTTGTCTGGCATATGCATCCAGTTGTGTTTTTAAATGCATTACACAAAAGTGAAGGTGACCGCTGCAAGGTACTATTTTCGAAAGTTTCAGGTGTAATTCTTCGCCATGAAGGGGGATATGTTAATGACCCTGACGATAAAGGGGGCGAGACTAATATGGGGATAACAATTGACACATGGAAAGCATTTGCTCCTGGCGATCTAAATATCCCGGCAACATCAAAAACCCTTAAAGAAATGACGAAAGAGCAAGCAGAAACGATTTATTACAATCATTACTGGAAACCAAAAGGCTTCTGTAAACTAGAAAATACAAAAATTGCCTTAATGATTTATGATTGGACTATTACATCAGGCCGGGCAATAAAGCAAATTAGAAAGCTTTTGCATGGAGAGTATAATGCGAAACTTAGCATAAATAATCATATGGATGATGATATGATTAATTGTGTTAATGATATTGATAATCAAGAACAACTCCTTAATAGAATTGCTGATGTAAGAAAAGACTACTACCGCTCTTTGACGGTCACTGATGGAAAACCAAATGCACAGGTGAAGTTCTTGAAAGGTTGGATTAATCGCGTAGATGATTGCTTAAAGGTGAGTGTATGAAAAAGATATTGCTGGCTTTACTCTTTGCTTCATCAAGTTCAATGGCCTGTATGACAGGTCATTGGGAAGAAAAGGGTAAATCAAATTCATTTACTATAGATCTTGTTCAGACAGGTAGCCATGTGACAGGTAAGTATTGTTTTATCACAAACAATGGTAATCGAATAGATTGTGCTGAAAAAGATGATGATGATAACGTCCATGGCGATGTTAAAGATGGGGTTGCAGATATTAAATTTGAAAGCACTTTCGATGGTGAAGGAACAGCAAGCGCGGAAATTAAGGGCAATAAATTGATTTATACAATAAAAGATAAATCTCCTTTCATTCAAGCTAACATGTCCGTCCCTGAAGTAATTGAGTTTAATAAAAAGTAAAGATATTTCGTTGTTGTTTCCAAATGTTTCCCTGGCTATATGTGGAAGATGATTTATCTATTCCACTATTGATTAAAGAATGAAAAAGGAACGCAAAAGTATATGCAAGGAATTATTCGTCTCGGTGACAAAACCACACACGGTGGTGCCGTATTGTCCTGCTCAACGACCATGCTTTTTGGTGATATTGGCGTGGCCCGTAAAGGTGATCGTGTTTCCTGCCCTGAGCATGGTGATACCACTATTGTCGAAGGTAACCCAAATTATCGCGATCGCGGAGTTCCTGTGGCATTCCATGGCCACAAGTGTGGTTGCGGCTGCACGCTTATCAGCTCACTGCCCAATGCTCTGGTGGGATAAACGTGCCGGTTGAACTTGAGCGTATTCCCGCGCAGGAAAAACTGCCGCCCCGTCCGCGTTTTAAACGCTGGCTCCTCCTGGGCATTGTGATGTTGTTGGCAGGGGTTGCGACCACATTCCTGTTCTGGAAGGGCGAGCGCTCAGGTGCCGCTTTCTGGGGGCTGGCAACAGGATTGCCTGTCGTGTTGTGGGGCCTGCTGGTTGTCGGACGCTATCTGGGATATGCCCTTCTTTGCGGGCGCTGCGACCAGAAAAATGCCACGACTGCCGCACGCTACCGTGCAGACGTTGCGCGTGGTCAGCGCTTTGCCTGGCTTATCGGTGAAGTCCTGATTAACGCGCTGGGGTCTGCCAGCCCGATGACACACGAGGCCGTGTTAGCCAAAAAGCCCCTGATGATGCCCTGTGAGCCCGTTAATGGTGGCAATCCGGTTCGTCACCGGGCGCTGGCCGCCACCGGAGAGATGGCTGACCGGGAGGGGCATTATTTTCAGGAGATAATCGCCCACGTCCAGAATCTGGTGTCGTTGCTCCCGTCGACGCTGAGCTGCTATCTGGCGGTGGATACCGGTGAACAGTTTTCGACACTGCCTTCGCTCCTGCAAAAAAGCGTTACTCGCCCGCTGGTGCGCATTCGCGACCTGACGGGGCTGGAAATCCTGGACTACTGGCTGGACTGCCATTATGACCGTGCTGCTGCGTTACTGGTGGTCAGCGCTCAGCTTTACGAACACCCGCCAGAGGACAGTGGCGAGGCCATTTCCATGTTACTGCTGACCAACTTCCGCCTGAAGGACTTCCCGGATGTGCCGGTCAGGATTCACCGGCCGCAAATGTGTTGCGATGGCAATCTCGACCGTGCATTTGAGCGTGTCATGATGTGGTCAGGACTGGAAAAAAATGCACTGAAGCAGGCATGGACCAGCGGCGGCCAGATGGCCTCCGGCGATATCTTCAGCAAGGCCCGGGAGGCGCATGCCCCGGGGCTTAAAGCCGATAAAATTACACATATTGATACGGTTGTAGGGTTTGCGGGCGTTGCCGCTCCCTGGCAGGCGTTACAGCTGGCAGCCCGTCAGTGTTTGAGCGACAGTGAAGCCCAGCTAATTGTCACCGAACTTTCAGAAGACAACCGACAACTCTGTATTGTCACCCCGGAATAACTCTCAAGGGATTGCTCTCCTCCGTTATGAAAATCGCATCCACTTTTCTGCTTGCGCTGCTTCTGGGCGCACTGTCTGTCTGCCTCATTGGCGGCGCACTCTTGTTATGGCCGGAGTGGGTTAAGGACACCTTCAATATAGGGCCATTCAGTACGACCGGCATAGTGATAATCAGCCTGCTGCTGATGCTGGCAGCATTGATTATCGGCTGGGTGCTTGAAACCGTATTCGCTAAGAACGGTGAGAAACAGGGGAAGCTGGATGTGGTCGCCTCCGGACAGCAGGCTGCTGCATCCCAGCCTGAAGCAAAGCATACCGACGCGGACACCTCCCGGTTTGTGGCTGAGGCGCTGGTCGATCATCTGCGCCTGCGCTACCGTCGTCGCTGGAAAGCCAAAGTTCGCCTGTTGCTGGTACAGGGTACCGACAGTGATATCGAAAAGGTGGTGCCGGGTCTCAAGCGCGATCACTGGCAGGAAAGTGACGGTATTGTGCTTATTTACGGCGGTCTTGCGGAAAGCGTGCCGGATGATGAGTTCCTGTCCGTGCTGAAAGCAGTGCGACCACAGCGTCCACTGGATGGCGTGGTGCAGGTGATGAACGCGGCTGCACTGCCCGATACGGCGAAGCAGGACACGCTGGTACGTGTACGTCAGAAAACCGATACTCAGCTGGGCTGGCAACTGCCGGTCTGGCTGTGGCTTGTCCGGGAAGGCTCCTGGGACCAGGATGGAGTGGGTGTACCTCCAGCCGGCGCGCTGTTTGGTCCAGGTGCGACAACGGAAGAGGTCCGTTCGACATTGACCTCACTCTCGTCAGACCTGCAAACCCCAGGCGTGTCGGCGCTGCTGGAGAACTCTCAGCACCACTGGCTGTTGAGCCTGTCAAAAGCCCTGCGCGGCCCGTTGCGACTCTCCCTGATCCCGCTGCTGACCACGCTGATGTCAGGGCCAGCCCCATACCGTCTGCGTGGGGTGATGTTCAGTCCGGCATTGCCAGGGACCGAAACGGTGCCGCATGCGCGCCTTTCACCACCGGTCTGGCAGGCGCTCGAAAACGACAGCCTGCAGGTGCATGCCCGTAAAATCGGTTTCCACTGGCAAAAGGTGCTGCGCCTGGTGCTGCTCGGTCTGGTACTGCTCTGGGGGGCGGGCACGCTACTGTCCCTGTCCGTCAACCGCACCCAAATCTGGCTGGCCCACGATACGGCCCGGGTTGCCGCTGACACTAAACAGCCTCTGTCGGATCGCCTGCGTAACCAGTTAGCTCTGCAGCAGACCATCGCCCGCCTGCAGAACCGCGAAGTGCACGGTGCGCCGTGGTACACCCGCTTTGGCCTGAACCATGACAGCGACACGCTGAAGCTGATCTGGCCATTGTATGCCCGTAACAATCAGGCACTGATGCGCGATGCGCTGGCTGACGAACTTCACCGTCAGCTCAACGCTTTCGTGCAGTTGCCACCGGCAAGCGATGCGCGCACGTCTGCCACTCAGAAAACCTACGGCCTGCTTAAAGGCTACCTGATGCTGGCCCGTCCAGACAAAGCGGATGCGGAGTGGCTGGCGGGCAACATGCTGAAGGCCTGGCCGCACCGCAGCGGCGTGCCGGACAGCGTGTGGCAGACCCAGGCACCGAAGCTGCTCGGCTTCTGGGCGCAGAATCTGCCGGTACACCCGGAATGGAAAATTACCCCTGACCGCGAACTGGTGGGTACGGTGCGCCAGATTTTGCTCAAACAAATTGGTCAGCGTAACGCCGAATCCGGTCTGTACCAGGAGATGCTCGGGCGCATTGCCCGAAACTGGCCGGATTTAACCCTGGCGGATATGACCGGCGACACGGACGCGTCAACCCTGTTTTCTTCTGAACAAGTGGTGCCGGGGATGTTTACCCGTCAGGCATGGGAAGAGCAGGTTGAAGATGCGATTGATGAAGTGGTGAAGACCCGCCGCGATGAAATCGACTGGGTGCTGACCGACAAAACCCATCAGCCGGGCAGTGATGTGTCACCGGAAGCGCTGAAACAGCGCCTGACTGAGCGTTACTTCACTGACTTTGGCAACGCCTGGCTCAACATGGCCAACAGCATTCAGTGGCATGAAGCGTCATCGCTTTCGGAGGCCATTGCGCAGCTGAACCTGCTGGCGGATGTGCGCCAGTCACCTCTGGTGGCGCTGATGAATACGCTTGCCTGGCAGGGTCAGACCGGGGAAAAAGGAGAGGCTCTGGCTGACACCCTGGTGGACTCGGCGAAAAAACTGGTGGGGCGTCAGAAGAGTGCAAAACAGTTTATTGAACAGGCGCAGGGGCCGAAAGGGCCGCTGGACGGCGTCTTTGGTCCGCTCACGGGACTGATGGCCGGCAAGGACGGTACCGGCTCAAACGGTAACCTCAGCTTCCAGTCCTGGCTTGCCCGTGTAACCCAGGTGCGTCTCAAGCTGCAGCAGGTGACCAGCGCCCCTGATCCGCAGGCGATGGCGCAGATGCTGGCCCAGACTGTTTTCCAGGGAAAAACCATCGATTTGACCGACACCCGTGACTACGGCTCTCTGGTAGCGGCAAGTCTCGGGCAGGAGTGGAACGGATTCGGGCAGTCATTGTTTGTGCAGCCGCTCGATCTGGCCTGGCGTCAGGTGCTGGCTCCGGCGGCAGGCAGCCTCAATGCCCGCTGGCAGAGCACCATTGTTTCGCAATGGAACACCGCCTTTGCCGGACGCTATCCATTTAAGGCCACCGGCAGCGATGCTTCACTGCCACTGCTGGCCCAGTTCCTGCGCAGTGACTCCGGGCGTATCGCGGCATTTATCAAAACCAACCTCGGGGGCATGCTGCATCAGGAAGGCAACCACTGGGTGGTGGATCCGGCTGCCAGTCAGGGAATGAGCATTAGTCCTGCGTTTCTTGCCGCCATCAACAAGCTTGCCGATATTTCGGATATCGTTTTTGCTCAGGGCGATGCCGGGGTTCATTTCGAACTGATGGCCCGACCGTCACGCGATGTGGCCCGCACCCAACTGACGCTCGATGGTCAGAAACTGGATTACTTCAACCAGATGGAAAGCTGGCAGAGCTTCACCTGGCCGGGCAATACGTATTACCCCGGTGTGGATCTGAGCTGGCGCTCAGTCAATACAGAAATGCGCCTGTATACCAGTAATCAGGGAAACTGGGGCTTTATCCGTCTGCTGGATAAGGCGCTTATCACCCCGCTCGACAGCAGCCGGACACAACTGGTGTGGATCACTCCGGATGGCAATCCGCTGAAATTCATCATGCGCAGTGAGCTCGGTGACGGGCCACTGGCACTGCTCAAACTGCAGGGCTTCAGTCTGCCGCAGACTATTTTTTCCGTGGGTGCGACTGATGGCTCACTCACCCTTGCCGGAGACGAATAAATGGCGACTGCAGAAACGCTCCTGACCCTGTGTCTTCCGGACGCGGTCCAGCGTACCGCGCTGCTCGCTAAGAGCCGGGAAATCCTCTCTCTGTGGTCGCCGTGGCTGACACCACTCCCGACGGGTAATGGGGCCGGGGATGACCCGACCTATGAGGATGATTTCCAGCTGATGCGCGAGGAGATCAACAAGCTTTCCGGCACCGATACCGGGGTGCTTTGTCGCCTGGCGGAAAGTATTCTGACCCAACATGCTCGCGACATCCGGGTGGTGACCTGGTACACCATGGCTCGTTTGCAGCGTGACGGTGATGCGGGTCTGACTGACGGCGTTTTGCTGCTGACGGCCATGCTGGAGCAGGCGGGGCAGCACTGCCACCCACAGCGCAGCACCGCAAGACTGGCCGCACTCGACTGGCTGAACAGTGAGAAAGTGCTCGATACATTCTCGCGCTGGCCGGATGTGACGCGTGAAGAGACCGCCAGAACAGCCGCCGCGCTGTGCTTGCTGGAAACGGCCCTGAAACAGCTGCCGGAGGCGGAATGCCCTGACTTTGCCGGTTTGCTGCGCAGGCTGGAAACCCGCCTGGCCGGTAGCGGCGGGCTGGATACACCGGTGGCTTCATCAGGACCGGACGGCTCAGGTGAAAGCACCCACAGCACACCTACGCCAGGCACTGCTGTACCGGAAACAGTGGCTGTCAAATCGGAAGTGGAACTGGTCCGTCAGCTGCGGGTGCTGTCGGGCTGGGTGGTTGAGCAGCCGCAGGGCTGGCTTGCCGCTCACAGGATGATGAAGGCCGCCCGCTGGGATCTGGTGACGCAACTTCCGGCTCTTGATGCAGCCGGGCGGACACGCCTGCTGCCGCCAAAGGCTGACTACCGCGCACAGCTTAAACGCCTGTACCTGCAGCAAAGCTGGACTGAACTGGTTGAGCAGGTGGATGTAATGTTCTCTGAGGGGGGTAACCGCTTCTGGCTCGATTTGCAGTGGTATCTGTGGCAGGGACTGAGCCGGGCTGGTGGTCCGTGGGAGCACTGGGCGGAGTACATACTCAGCGACCTTAGGCTGTTACTGAAACGCCTGCCAGGCCTGGAGACGCTAGCCTGGAATGATGGCACGCCGCTGGCCGATGAGGTGACACTGAACTGGATAGCCGAAAAGGTCAACGATGACATGCCTGGGTTTGCAGATGCGCCTGCGGTGGCAAGCGGAGGCCATACGGATGACTTATCTGCGCTGGAAGCGGAAGCGATGGAAAAAGGTGACCGCGATGGCCCGGAGGCAGCACTGACCTGGCTTCAGAATCGTCCGGACATGGCCTCATCCCGGAGCCGTTGGTTAATTCGTTTACTCATGGCGCGGGTGGCTGAGCAGTACGGCCGCAATGAGCTTGCCTTGCACCTGCTCGGTGAGCTCACCGCCAGTGCACCGCAGCTGACCCTCAGTGACTGGGAGCCCGGGCTGTTGTTTGACGTGCAGGCCCGCCGTCTTCGGCTGTTACGTCTGAAAGCTGGTCGCAGCGAGAGCGACAAAGCCCGGCTCACCCCGGAAATGGATGAACTGCTGTCTGGCTTGATTTCCATTGACCCCGCCCGGGCGATGGTGCTGTGCGGTTAGAAAAGAGGGAAACAGAATGGATGTTTTGTTCCGGGGCGCTGCCAGATTTGGTACTGGCGTCTGGGTTGGAGTTCCGTTACTTGGTGTCAACGTTGACGAAATGAACACTCAGCCTCCCGTGCGGGATCGTCATAAGGCTGTAGAAGAAAGAATGGTCGTTTCCTGAAATTTACTGAATTGAGTACTTTCTCCCATGGATGATTTAACCCTTCGCTATTACGAAGCCGAGATGCGTTACCTGCGCGAAGCCGGTAAAGAATTTGCCCGCGCTCACCCTGACCGGGCGGCTATGCTCAATCTGGATAAAAACGGGGCCCGTGACCCGTATGTTGAGCGCCTGTTCGAGGGCTTCGCCTTCCTGATGGGCAGCCTGCGTGAAAAGCTCGATGATGACCTGCCGGAACTGACCGAAGGACTGGTGAGCCTGCTGTGGCCCCATTACATGCGCACCATTCCGTCGCTGTCGGTAGTGGCGTTCATGCCGGACTGGCGCCAGCTTCGCAAAATGGAAGTGCTTGAAAACGGCTTTTCCGTCCTGTCGCGTCCGGTCGGTCCCGATAATACGGTCTGCCAGTACCGCACCACCCGCGAAGTGCCCCTGCAGCCCCTGCACCTGGCTGAGGCCCGCCTGCAGACCGAACCGGATGGCCGCGCCGCCATCCGCCTGCGCTTTGAATGCCCGGACAAGGTGGACTGGTCGAAAGCCGGGATTAATAAGGTGTCTATTTACCTCGATGCTGACAGCCCGGTGGCCTCGGCTCTGCATCTGGCGCTGACGCGCCGGGTGCAGGCGATGTATGTCCGCCACAGTGAGACCTGTACCGGGCGGGTACGCTTTGACGGTTGGTGTAAACCCATGGGCTTTGATGATACCGACCGGCTGTGGCCGAAAGGGGACTCAGCGTTCAGTGGCTACCAGCTGCTGCTGGAGTATTTCAGCTTCCGCGAGAAGTTTATGTTCGTGGAGCTCAGAGGCCTGGAGCTGGAAGGGCTGAGTCAGAAAACCACCTGGTTTGAGACCGATATCGTGCTCGACGGCGGCTGGCCGTCAGACATGCCGTTTGAGACCGATAATTTCCGCCTGCACTGTGCGCCGGTCATCAACCTGTTCTCACTGGAAGCGGACCCGCTCACACCTGACCCGCTGCAGAACGAATACCTGCTGCGGCCGATGCGCGTGCAGGACGGGCATACGGAAATCTACAGCGTGGACTCTATTCACGGCGCAGTGAAAAACGGCAAACATCCGTACGTACCGTTCACCAGTTTCCGCCACCGCGGTGGCATGATGCGCCATGACGCGCCGGAGCGTTACTTCCACACCCGCGTGAAGCGCGGCCCCTCGGGGCTGTATGACACCTGGCTTATCCTTGGCGGTAAGTCATTCGAACTGGATCAACTGTCACAGACCCCGGAGTCGCTCTCCATTCGCATCACAGGTACCAACGGTCAGCTGCCGCGCCGCTCACTCCAGAGCACGCTGCTGGACAGGGTGGTGAAGGCGGGCAAAGTGCCGGTTCGGGTCATGAACCTGAAGGTGCCAACTTTGCCGCTTTACCCACCGGCAAATGACCGCTTCCACTGGCGGGTGATGAGCCATCTGGGTTCAAGTTTCTTAAGCATGATGGATAACCCGGAAGTGTTACGCGGCACGCTGGCGCTGTATGACTGGACCGACGATGAGATGAACCGCCGACGCCTGGAGGCGATTGTTGCCGTGAAGCACACGCTTATCCGTCGCTTTGAAAAGGGCTTTATGCTGCGCGGGGTGGACATTGAAATCACCCTTAATGCCGATAACTTTGCCGGGGAGGGCGACGTCACGCTGTTTGGCGAGATGCTGCATCGCTTCTTTGCCCTTTATGCCGATGTCCACCTCTTCAATCAGCTCACGCTGGTCCTGCAACCGACAGGGAAACGACTGCGATGGAAAGAGAATCACAGCCAGCACGTTCCTGGCTGACAGAAGCGCTTCGCGACGACATCTGGCGGGTTAATTTCTACCGCTTCTGTCAGTTGCTGGAGCAGGAGAATCCGGACGCGCCGAAACTGGGCAGTACCGAGAAACTGTCCGCCGACCCGGTGCGTTTTCGTCCGTGGCCGGGAATGGGCTTCCCGGTCAGTGAACTGAAGGCGGTTGAAACCGATGAGGACCACCCGGACCTGTCGCCGACGGTGCGGACCACTTTCCTCGGAATGTACGGGGTGGACTCCCCGCTACCGACGGCGTACCTCGATGATATTGCGCAGCGCCGGGAGGGGTATGAAGCCACCACAGCGTTTCTCGATATCTTCAGCCATCGTATCCACACCCAGTACTACCGTATCTGGCGCAAGTACGCTTACCCGGCGACCTTCGAAGCCGGTGGCGTTGATGACACTTCTCAGTGTCTGCTGGGTCTGGTGGGGCTTGGCATCCCGGGAACGGCGGAGCAGATTGCCACGCCGGTCTCCCGCTTCCTGGCGCTACTGGGGACCATGCGGTTGCCAACCCGAAACGCCGAAGGCATCCGCCAGCTGGTGAGTCTGCTGGCCCCGGACACCCTGAGCACGGTTATCAGCCCGGACCCGGTGAAAGTCCCCGTGGAGAGCCGCAGTGGGCTCGGCAAAGCCAACCGCGTGTCGCTGTCACAGCGGGCCACGCTCGGCAGGACCGGGAAAGAAGCCTGCAGCCGTATCCTCCTGATGCTGGCGACTGACAATCCGCAGGAGGCGCAGGGCTGGTTGCCCGGCGGTCAGTTGCACACTGACCTGATGGTACTGCTGCGGGTGTACATGGGTTATCGCTCCGATGTACGCCTTCGCCTCACGGTACCGGTAAGCTGTCTGCCTGAACCACGCCTGGGTAAGACAAGCCGGGTTCAGTTGGGTCGCACCGGCGTACTGGGTCTCAGGCGCGACCGTCCCACGACCCGTACGCACCTCACCGTAAGTCTGGGCACCTGTGAAGGCCTGACCTGTGAGACCCTGCGGCTGGCCCAGCCCGGCGGCTATCGCTTCGACTGATATTCCTGAAAGCAATACCCAATACCAGACACATTCAACACGCCCCTGTTTCTGAACGCTGAAAAGGACTCCACGAATGACTTTCGCTTCCCTGTCGCGCAGCGCCGCACTGATGCTGCTCTGTTCCCTTTTGACCGCATGTGGCCTGACTCAGGCCGTGTCGGACGGCACTGTCAGCGCAACCAGAGCCATTTTCTACAAAAAAATAAAGGTGCTGCACCTGGACTTCGAGCCACGTGCCGCTGCCAATGCCGATGAAGGGCAGACACCACTGGCCACCATGGTGCAGGTTTACCAGCTTCGGGACCGCCAGAAGGTGGATGCGGCCGACTACCAGAAACTGCTGCGCGATGCGGACACCACGCTCAAGGAAGACATAGTGGCCAGCAAGTCGCTGCTGGTAATGCCCAAAGGCAGCGTGACCCTCAATATGCCGATGAACGAAGAGGCAAAATTTGTGGCGGTGGTGGGATTGTTCAACCGCCCGGATATCCGCAACAACACCTGGAAGCTGGTGCTGAGCCGCGACGATCTTGACCCGGACAAGCCGCGCACTATTGCGCTCGACAGCGGTGAACTGAATCTGCTGGCTGGCGGGAGATAACAACGTGAATAATGAGAGCTCTGAAATTATTGAACATAAAAAGTCAACCGGCGTTAAAGTGGGTTTTCGTAAAAGCACTGTTTGCCCATCAATACTGATTGAGGTGAGTCAAGGCAATGATGTCTTCTTTCAAAAAACTGAGCTCGCACTTGCGAAGATACAATCTAAAGCATCAGGCAGCACATTATTAGCCAACATCACTCAATACTGCACTAACGGTAAAATCCTGCTCATCGTCGAAGATAAGTACACCGATAACTGCACTCCCTTTCTTTCAGAACAGCAGGCGCAGGAATACAATAACCCCAGTTTTTTTCAGGCATTAGATATTGCCAGGAAACTGGCAAACAAAGGGGTGATTGGTAAAGGAAAAGGAACAAGTGCGGAGGTAAGTTATTGTCCTTCTTTATCACTGGATATCGATGCAGAGGGGTATCCTTCAACGACTCGCAATGCACCTGATAAATCATACCTGGCTCTTTCTCATGAGCTGATCCACGCTATGAGGCTTCTTAAAGGCACAGCGTACTCCATTGAGGGCGATCGGTATGATGCAAAGACACCGGCGGGTCGTGAAGAGTTACGTGCAGTTGGCCTCAGTAAAAATGCGACTAATAAACCGTCTGAAAACTCCATCCGCCTCGAACATGGTGAGCCACTCAGGCTTCACTATGGTGCACGGAAAGTTGCCGGTGCAGCTCATGGAAGCATGGGGCTGATCCCTGAAAGCACACTTCATCTTTACCTACTCGACATTCATAACAGTCGGCTTCAACCGGATGTGCTCAATCTTCGCGGGCGCGAAGCGCTGAATGCGCCGTTCGAATGGCGCATTGAGTTCACCACCCCACAAAAAGGCATCAGCCGTCAGGATGCAATGCGCAAATGCGCCACCCTCAGCATGCGCTCTGGCCGTGTGGTGCAGGGCATCATCACCGGCTTTGAGGTCCTCAAGAAGACCGTGGACCAGACGCATTTCGCCGTGACGCTTTCCTCGCGCCTGGCGCTGCTGGCCCATACCCGCCGCTGTGCGGTCTGGCAGAATGTTTCGGTGCCGGAACTGGTGGAGCAGATACTGCGCAGCCATGGGTTCGACGGGGCGGATTTTGAATTCCGGCTGGAACGCACTTACCCGGTCCGCGAACTGATTACCCAGTGGCGTGAGACCGACCTGCAGTTTATCCAGCGGATACTCGCCGAAGACGGCATCTGGTTCCGCACCGGGGTCAACACCACTACTGGTCTTGATACGGTGACCTTCGCCGACAGCCAGCTTCAGTATCAGTTTGATGTACGCCTGCCGTACCGTGAGCCTTCAGCGCTGCATGACGGCGCGGTTGAGGCGGTATGGGACGCCAGAGTGTGGCACCACACGGTGACCGGCAGTGTGGCCACCCGGGACTACAACTACCGCACGGCCGGTACGCCGCTGGATGCGACCGCAACCGTCAGAAACGAGGCGGCCACTATCGGCGAACACTACCGCTATCTTGCGCCTTATCGTGAAGCGGGCGACGACACTGTCTCAGAACCGGAAACCGATAGCGGGGCGTTTTACGCCCGCATTAATCATGAACACGCCCTTAATAACGTCATCCGTCTGCATCTCTTCAGCAACGCCAGTCACCTGACGCCGGGCATGGTGCTGGAGACCGGCGACAGTGGCGTGCCGGAGCTGAAAGAGGGGATGGTCATTACGCTCACCACCTTCCGTGCGGCCCGTGACTCCCGTCTGCACGTTTCCGTGTGGGGCAT
>Ga0157359_1000224_pt1 | contig 19014 bp, 10 predicted proteins | sample AttcapACBM3_FD_111482 | JGI IMG/M metagenome (GOLD analysis project Ga0157359, IMG submission 111482) | Fungus gardens microbial communities from leaf cutter ant in Botucatu, State of São Paulo, Brazil - Atta capiguara ACBM3 | ecosystem: Host-associated > Fungi > Mycelium > Unclassified ...
ACAGAGTTACCTCTGTCAGTGTCTTAACACTAAAACCTCTGCTCAGGGTAATAGGGGCTTTACCACTAAAATCCCAAGTATCTTCTATAATATTTATTTGTATATAAAACTAGTAGTTACACTGTAATTCACTAGTCTGATAATTGACAAAGATAATTCTTATTGAACTAAACCTCCAGTGTTCAACAGCAACACACCAAATCAGCACTCACTTCCATCTCAGACTTTTCCCTATCATCTGAAGTTGCAACTATGCAACAGACAGATGGTACAGCATATAAGCTGAAGCTAAGGTCATTTCACAAGTCCACACATCTCCAAGTCTATTTTGTGGACTTCCACCCCAGTGTGAACCACACCTGACAAATATAAGTTCCTATAAAATTGGATATTATAGGAAAATAACATGGTGCTATAAAGCAAACTTTAAAACAAATCTTTCTAGACTTAAAACAAAAAAGAAGAACCTTGTACTCATTTATTTAAGTATATCAATTACAAAGACAAACACTAGGTGGATAGTAATAGTTGTTCATTCTGGAAGTATAGATTTAACAGGAAATGGCATACTAAGAAGTCTCAGGAGCTTCAAAAATCAAAGCTAACTCAATTTACTCATTTGTAGACAAAGGTAAATAATTATAAAATCTCTAAAACTTTTCTTACAGAATATTCAAAAGAACAAACTTCTCACTGACACAATTTTAAAAAAATAAAAATTTCAATATTTTATTTATTCAAGAATTGTTAAAACTTAAGCCCTAAAGTAAAAATAAGAGAACAATCTTAGATTGAATAATCACAAGAGAACTCAATGGAGTTCCTAGTACAGAGAAGTTTCCATTATGTTCTATTGTGACACATGATTGTATGACTTATAATATATGATCATGTAACTTATGACAGTGACATTGACTGATGTGTAACATTTTGTGACAGTTATATGTAATGTTATACTAAAATCTAATCCTAAATCAAAAATAAAATGAAAAGAAAATTAAAAAGAAAAAGAAAACAAGAAAATAAAATAAATTCTACTGTTTACAACTCTGACAAGAATTCTCTTAGTCAATTATCCACCAAATTTCAAGTTCTGTCTGAAGAAGGAGAAAATATTATAAAGGCTCCTTATTATCCTTTTTAGATTACATTTACAAGATTATTAGTTAATCATTGGAATATTAATCTTATTTCATTTTTCAATCATGATATTATGTGTTTTATTATTAATGTTTATTCAGATGATTAGCAGACTGCCTATAAGTATCTAAAGGATACTAAGGTAAATTTGAACAATATTCTAATCATGACAGAAGACTTTAATATCAGAGATAACAATTGGGATCTTTCATATCCTCATTACTTAACACATATGGATACACTTTGAGAAGTAACCAATAGTCTTAATCTAGAGCTATCAACTTGGTACCTACTTAATATGCAGACAACTCTCAAAATTTGAATTCAGTACTAGACTTAATATTTCTACAAACAGAATTGGAGGAATTCAACAATTATTAAATCTCACTAGACTTATGAAGTCTTTCTGATCATACTCCCTTATTGGTATCTATCATTATTGAAGAAGAATTCATTCAAGAGAGGAAACAGTCTATTGTCAGGAATAGTGAAAAATAAAAAGAAATTGTCAATAAACTTAAGAACAGGATAAGCATCATGAATACATTTAACATTAGTAGCTGGACATGCTTGAACATATAACTTAGAAATTTACTACTATTGTAGAAGATCTTTGAAACAAATATTCTAAATCAGTCAACATTACTAAACAATCTAAAGTATAGTAGAAGGAAGAGTGCAGTAGAGACCTAGTCATATATTGAACATCTCAAAGAAGAATAGATTGGATTAATTACAAAAAGTCAGTAAAAACAGCTAAAAAAGTCTTTTTTGATAATAGAATTCAAGAAATCACTTCAACTAACAAGAGACTATGAGATCTTATAAATTGGATCAAAAAACAAAAATTACTAGCTATAAAAGCCATCAAATTCAATGGATTATCATACAATTATCAGAACAATTTGTAATAAGTACAATATCTTTTTATTTTCTTTATATTCTCTTTTTGATTTATTTTGAATTAGGATTAAGGTCTAATATGACATCACAAGTCACTATCACAAACTGTCACATTATGATGCTATCACTGTCACATCATCACACAATCACATGACATGATAAAAGAAAGTAGAAGAATCTAGAGTAATAATATTATAATATGCATTTAACATATATTATCCTTAAAGCATACACATAGTCACTTAGGGCAGGCTAAAGTAGTAAAGCACAGACCATGAGTAGTTAGTATATAAGGTAGACTATCTTGTACAGAGTTCTCTATTAAATTCTCCTATGTTAACCCTAATATAAGGTTTCCTTCTCTGATCAACTCTAAAGTTATTGAATCATAACATCTATCAATATACAACTTCTTGATGAAATTCCCTCATGTCAACAAGCAGAATGGTCTTTGTCCTCTAGAGCAGGATTTAATAATACCATTAATAAGTATAGTAGTTTGTCTGGGTTCTAATCATATTTCTTGAAATTATCTTAAAGAAGTATTAGACAATGCTAAGTATAGTACCAACATTGTCAACATAGTGAATTCTTGGATTAGCCCCAGCTATTGGTCATCACACTTCAAAATATCATTATCCATCATTATTTCAAAACCTTTCAAATCTTTGTATAATATTCCCAAAGTTTTTTGTCTTATTATTCTTCTCAATATGCTAAAAAAAGCTAATCAAAAATATAATAAGCAATAGACTACACAAGTTCACTCTATTACATCAAACTTCATCTATTCAAACTAATCAGGAGGTATTAAGCAATATTCAACAATAGATACTAGTATTTTTTTAACACATCTCATAAGAATGGAATAGGTGAAGAGCATTTACACTAGTACTCTAGTGTTTGATATTGTGCAGTTTTTCTCTTTCTTAAATTGTCATTATCTTGTAATGATTCTAAACAAAGTGAGCTTTGATTCCAAAATTTCCTGATTTTTCTCCAGTTATTTAATTAGCAGATAGACTTAATATATTTGGAACTATTTCACATTTCCATTTTTCAAAGCTAATATTAGTGTTAGTCAGTGATCTACTCTCTCCTCTATTCTTTTAGCTCTTTATATTGCCTCTATTTTTCATATATTTGAAAAAAAAACTAAAAATATTTCTATTCCTATTTCAGTTTTGTTTCTTTTGTTTGTTGATGATGTTTTCTTGTTTCTTAAGAGAAGAGTTATGAAAAATCAAATGTAAACCTTTTTTGTAGTTATAGCATCATTTCCTCTCTTTTCAACCAATTCAGTCTTTTTATCAAACATGACAAATCAGAGGTTTTCCATTTCTCTAGATCAACAAAGATAAAAAAACTCTCTTTTTAGCACCATATTTGACATTATACTAATAAAGCCTTATCTACTATCAAGAGTATGAAGATATTAGGCAATTTGACAAGAGAACTCTCTTCAATGTATAAATGTCTCTTATACAAAACATGTGTCTTCTTTATTGCTCTATATGGATTCCAGCTTTGGTATTTCAAAGAAGTGCCACTATATCAGCCTCTCAAAAAATTAAAGAAAATGTAGAAAAGAGTAGCCTTATAGATTACAAAGACATTTCACATATCACCTTCATGGGAAGTTGAGACTATCACTGGTCTTATTCCTATTTACTTCCATCTCAACAAAATCAGTAGTTGACATCATCTTTAGGTACCATCTCTTCCCAAATAACATACAATAAATTCTTTCTTAGATGAACATTATTCCAAGAAGATTACTCCTTATTATATGGCCACTTGTTATCTCACCTTCAAGCAATATGTGAAGATCAAAAGTTTCATGTTGGACACCAACAATCATTTAAATGGTATCTTTCAGCTTTTGACAGTCTGAATTAAGAACTTTCTTCTAGTTTTTGTCTTATAAACACTTTTCCTGATTCTTTTTTTTTTCACTTAGCTGATTGTAAAGATACCAATGCAACAATCACTCATTGAAATAAACTTGAGAACATCTATGAGAGCTCATCTAACAACCAAGATACTATACTCAGTGTTGAAAATAGAGTCACTACCTCAGTCTTGTATATCTGGAGAGGATACAAAATTATTGTGAAAACAGTTTATCACATAATAAATGTCTTATCAACAGAAGCTGAAATTTTTGCTATTAGATGTGATATCAGTTGAGCATTCCAAATGCAAGGTGTCTCTCATATTCTTGTCATCACAAATACTATCCATACTACCAAACATATTCTCAACATATCTATCCATTCTTATCAACCACAATCCATTGCTATTTTCACAATTTAAAAAAGTTCTTTAACAAGAATGATAGCAACTCTATTTTATTCTAGGACTGCCCTAGTAATGATAAATGGCCTTTATATTTATTAGTTGATAAGAAGTAAAAATTCTACAAAATGGACTCTATTCTATCTAGCAAAATGTTATGGGAGTTCAGTAAGAAAAAAGAATGCAATGTTATTATTAGAAAGTGGCAGATTTATTTTTAACCATCTAACTACAAGAGAAGACATTTCCTTAATTTAAATAGTAATAATGATCAATCTATTTATCCAACCTACTCTAAAGACAATGCTTGGCTGAAACATTTTAGTCTTTCTAACTCATTGTGTGCATGTATTACCAGATTGATTACCATTCCAACCTATATATAATATCTCTTCCTCATCCACACTCTTCAATCTCTTCTGGTACAAATAAATTATCTACTCCTATTAGCAAATATAGGCTAAGATTCTTCCTCAATGAGTTATCTGTATACTTATGCAACAACTCTCCTATTGAGATGAGGTTACATATTCTACATAAGTGTGTTCAATATATAAAGTTATGGAATCCCAAATAAGAGTCTCTCAAAGATGTTCTCATGTTTAATCTAGAAGCTTTTTGCTTTCAAGAAGGTATTATATCTCTTTTTTAAGTAATTATCTTATATATGTCAAGATTGAAGAAGGTGGACTTGACTTATTTTATTTTTCCTTTCATTTTTTTCATTTTCTTTTCGATTTTCTATTTTTAGAACAACTAGGGTTAGGGTTGATTGGTCATACTGTCACATCAGTCACCTGATGGCAAAGTCATAAGACAGATCACAAGACTTGGGAGAATTTAGTAGAAGATTCGAGAACAAATGATGTCATACAACATGGACACTACATGTTGACCTCATGGACTACACATGGTTGTTTAGGGTAGGGTGCACAGTACTTAACACAGACCATCTGTAGGACTATATAAGGTAGACTAGTTGTAGAAGAGTTCTCTATTGAGTTCTCTTGTGTTACTCAATACAAGAGTTGTTCTTTTGTCTTACTCTAAGGACTTGAGACCATAACATATAGTTACTATAGCCTACCACTATATATCATGTAATAAATTGTTGATTTAAAAAAAAACTTAGAGTTAGGGATGAGTGTGATGTTACAAGTCACTGTCACACAATCACATATCACAGAAGAATGTAGAAGATTTCAGAACAATAATTTTATATTCTATATCAATGATATTTAGTATACATATCCTTTAGTAGGCTAGATTTAGTATAGCACAGACTATTGTTATGTCTTAAGACTTAGAGTTAAAGTTAAAAGAGTAAACCTTAGATTGGGTTAATCACAAGAAAACTCAATAGAGTTCCTAAGTACAAAGTATCTACCTTATATACTAATAACTGTTGGTCTGTGCTCTACTACTTTAGCCTACTCTAAATGACCATATATTATCCTTCAGGATAACATGTGTAAAACATGCTGTATAACATCATTATCCTAGAATCTTCTATATTCTTCCATTGTGACTACATGATTGTGTGATATATGACTTGTATAACACTAGTTTGTGATATTTGTGACCATCATGTTAAAATTTAACTCTAAATAAAATTAAAATAAAAAATAAAAGAAAAAGAAAATAGCAAGAGAATAAAATAAAGTCTATTGTTCACAACTCTGATAACTATTAGCCAAGTATATTTGACTTTGCTCTATAAGTTTTAAGTTGTAAAAAGTAATAAAATTACTAGTAGTACTAAGACCTCATCAAAAAGTAAAATGAAGGCCTTGGTCCTTGGTTCTAAAAGATAATACACAAGTAATAAAGATTGAGTGACTTATTAAGAGTCCAGTTAAAAATATCTTGGATATATCTTTAACAGTGAGATATTAGAGTTAATGATGATGGTCTTTATTTATTTATTTTTCATTTCTTATTTTCATTTTTCTTTCCATTTATTTTTCATTTTTAAACTTAGAATTAGTAGTTAGTATAACATTACATATGACTGTTATAAACTTTTACACATTTGTCACTATCACAGGTCACACAAAAGGTCATAGAAGGTTTTAGAACAATAATATCATACTATATATTAATAGCATGTATATCAGAGTTAAAAATAGTAGGCTCTGTTTATTTTCATTTTTTATTTCCTATTTTTTATTTTCATCTTTATTTATTTTATTTTTTGGACTTAAAATTAGGATTTAGCATGATGCCATAAAATGTCACATATCTGTCACATAGAACATAGAACATTGTAAAAAAGTTCTGAAGCAATAATGTTATCTCACATATCAATAGCATATAGTATACATGTCTCTTTAGAGTAGACTAGGTTAGTATAGCATGGACTATTAGTCAAGTGTATATAAGGTAGACACTTTGTAACTAGAACTCCATTGAGTTCTCTTATGTAAACCCTATACAAAGCTCTTCTTTTAACTTATTACTGAGTCTTAAGTTAAAACAATATAGTACACATACTCTTTAAGATAGGCTAAATTCAGTATAACATGGACTATCAGCCTAGTATATAAGATAGACACTTTGTACTTGGAACTCCATTGAGTTCTCTTATGTTAATCTAATACAAGGTTTCTTTGTTGACTTAACTTTGAGTTTTCAATTGTAACATGAGATAGTTAAGAAGAAAACTGAGGCCCTTATATAGACTTTTAGAGTTAAGAGAAAATAGAGAAGTATATATTCCTAGTATCTCTGTAGTCATGATAGGGAGTGTCAGAGTTTCTTAGAGTTTTAAGAAGACAATGTAAGAGTCAGATACTTGATAGAATAAAAGAATACTCACAAATACAAAGAGTGGATTTTGAGGAGATATATACTACTACTATACAGCTTAAGTTATTCTATTTACTACTTGCAATTTTAATCTTGTTAGGACTCTACTAATAGTAGTTAAACCTTATTACAGCTTACTTGAATAGTAATATCAACTTTGACATTTACATAAAGCAACTATTAGGTTTTATGGAAGAATGAGATAATATAATATGAAAATTCTACAAGACTCTCTATGGGACAATGCAAGAAGGCCACAACTAATCCAAAATACTAAGTGTGTTGTGACAACCACTAGTTTAAGAATAACCAATAGTACACTAAGTAAACTTATAAATGAAATATCTTGTGGGGATCACAAGAAAACTTGATAAGGAGTTTCCAATGCATTCTTATACTATTTATACAATATATACATGGTCCATGCTAATAATAAATAACCTTGTCCTAATATCTATATATTATCCATAAGTGTACCATATATACCCTATAAGATGAATATACTGTTAATATGTATCTTAATGTCATCCTTCTAGCCTCTTCTCTTAGATTCTGGGCCTATGACATCACATCATGTAATGTGTCATGTGAACTTAGTCATATGCCTCTTCATCATCAAAGAAAATCAAAATCAAAAAATATATTAGTGTCCAAGTATACCATAACAAAGTGGTACCTACAAGAAGCTAAGATATAGACAATCACTGTCAGAATCAAAGATGGTAGACTTGTTCTTTTTCAGTTTTAGTCTCTTATTTAAAGTCTTTTCTATTTTTCCTTTTCTTCTTTATCTCTTATTTTGAACTTGGAAGGGACAAGATAATGTGACAAGGTATAATGACTGTTACCAGTAAGTTATGTAGATTACAGTTATGGTCACAACATCATATAACACAGCAGAAGGGTAATATTATATATCATAAAAAATATGATGACTTTATTTATATAAACTTATAATATTTAGAGTAGGCTAAATATAGGTGTGCACAGACCATATACCAGAGGTATATAAAGTAGACATATCTGTACTAAGAACCTTACTGAGTTCTTTTGTGCTAAACAATATCAGTTCTCTCTTTTGACCAAACTCTTAGACTTAATTTGTAACAATCACAGACTGAGCCAATAATTAGAACTTGGCAGGACAAAGAAAGATTTACAATTACTTATACATATGACACAATAGAAGAGCTATTAGATTCAGAGAAGATAAAAAGAGCAAAAAATAAATTAGAAGTAAAATATGAAGTAAAGACAATGAAAAAGGTTGATTTTTTTAAATCAACAATTTATTATATAGAGCATGAGGGCAGACCATGGTAGCTACTTTGTAACTACGTATAAAAACAACAAATCTACATGAAGAATAAAAAATAAAAGAAAAAGTATAAAAAAGAAACAAAAAGAAAAGAAAAGAAAACTAGAGAAAGAAAATTTACATAGTGTACAAAGTTATATAGACTAAGTAGTAGTACTTTCAAACAAAAACACATCACTGTTAAGGTCTAAAAAGAGAGTGAAATGACTTATTGAGTCTCTCCTCAGATTCCAATACTTGTTATATCTTCTATATTTATAAAGAATATAACACCTAGTTTCAATGAGGTAATTACCACACAGACAACTAAAGTCTTTCCTAGGGAAGAATCTTAACCTATATTTTCTAATGGGAGCACAATTGATGATTGCTCTTGTTGCCCTTATACAAAGAGAATTTGAGTATCTAAAGTACTTAAGCCACATACCACCTTTCATGTATGACAGTTCTAATAGATTATTGTCTTTATCACATAGATTGAGGAATTGACATCCCTTTAAGTCTGAGGCTTGGAAAGTTATCTTCCAACTGAATAATATATCATTGCATTTGCTCTTCTTGCTGAAGTTCCAAGATGATTTGCATAAATAACAAGGAATAAAGTGAAATTGTTTGGATTCATTATCAGTTACTTTGTGAAGCACCCATTTGCACCAACTCTGTCATATACAAGTCCACTTGTCTAGAAATACATCCCCGTGATGAAGTCACCTCCAAATCATATAAGCCCACTTTCCACAGCGGCCACCTTTCTCGCAACATGTCTCATGGTGGTGCTACAATCCTCCAGATATTCCATCTTCCACAGCAGAGATACTCCTATTCAACTCAGTCTTCCATGATGGAGTTACTTCTATCAGTGTCTCAACACTGAAACCTCTGCTCGGAGTAATAGAGGTTTTACCAATGAAACCCCGAACATCTCCTATACTATCAGTTTGTATATAAGACTAGTAGTTACACTGTAATTTGCTAGTCTGATAATTGATGAAGATAAACTCTTATTTAACTCGACCTCTGGTGTTCAATGGCGACACACCAATCAGTACTCACTTCCACTCAGACTTTCTTCCCTTCATCTGAAGTTGTGACCATGTGGCAGACAGACGGTGCAGCACATAAGCTGAAGCCAAGGTTGTTCCACAAGTACGCTCAACTCCAAGTTTATTCTGTGGACTTCCACCCCGGTGTGAACCACACCTGACAAACTCAGACATTCCCAAAATTCAATTGAATTATTATAGTGTTGAATAAAGAACTTTCTGAGGTCATTTAGGATGGCCACAGAATGTATTTGGAATAGATGTAATAACAAGTTGAAAATTCTTCAAGCTGTGTGGAGCAAATCTGTGATGATGATGATTTTTGAAATAACTTTGATATTAGTAGCTTGGTTAATACTATATCTAATAGCAAAGAGTTCAGCTTCTGTAGTAGTGATGTTTACTGCATGATATAATGTTTTAGTGACTGGTCTGTCATGAATATAAATGTGAGCAATAGATGTTATCACATTATTTTTGATACTGGCATCAGTAACCACAAGAGCATAAGAAGGATCCAAGAAGGCCACAATTGATAAGTCATTAAGTTGACATGAACATGATGTGAGATTGTCTTTACTATACTTGTTAAAGGAGTGAAAAGAAACTCAACTAGAAAAAGTGTCAATAATCATGGAACCAGGAGAAAATTCCTGATTATGAAGATCAAACAGAGAAATTACTTTATTGAACCTATCATCCATGTCAATAATAGAACCTTTGATCAATTCCCCTTAACAAGGAGTAAGCAAGTCCAATGAAAGATGATGAGGAATATTATGAAATAACAGTCTTGACTCAAGTAATGATTGTATAATATGGTTGTGAGGAAGTGCATGAGCTCTAAGTTAAGCCCTGCTACTAAGTTTTTGAAGGTGGAGATAGATGGGGATAAGACCTGCAATCACCTCAATACCTAAGGAAGGTAATATTCTAAATATACCTAGTATCTAAATAGCTACTCTTCTCTATATTTTATTTAATTCCTTGAGAGGATACAATAACAGCACTTTCTTGTAGTACCATAATTGAAAACTGTAGAGGACAATAGGAAGGATACAACTTCTGTATAGAAGTTACTTTTGATAGGGAATAAGGCCACAAATTGAATTTCCAAGTAATTTTATGTACTTGATAGTCAATAAAGCTTTATTTGCATAAAAGTCAATGTGTTGATGGAAAGATGATTTCCTATCAAAAATGAAGCCTAGATATTTCTAAGTATCTCTAGAGCATAAAATGAGGCCACCTATAATAGAGAGATTGAGAGAAGGGAGGTCAAAAACTCCATATGCTCTAGAAAAAATGGAGCATCTCTGTCTCTCCATGTTCCATAGTGAGACCAAATTTTTCTATAAGAAGAGAAGTGATATTGTAACTATAAAAAAAATGAGTTCAAAAGTAAAAAAGATTTGCTCTGGACAACAAGGAGACCATCATTTACAAAAGATAAAATAGAAACTAGAATTTAAGTTTTTTAAGTGTTTTTCAAGAATATGAAGAACAGAAGCTAAATACAATACAGATAAGATAGGAGACAGAGCAGAACCTTGCCCCACTCCAACATCAATATTAAAAAAGGGAGAAGAAAAATTGTTTCACAAATACCAAGTTTTCCTTTCAACCAGATAGTTTGAAAAGAAATAGTTGACCTTAGGGTCAAATCCAGCCTTTCTGAGGATGAGAGAAAGTAGTCAATGATTCAATGAAGGAAAGAATTGTGCAATGTCAAAAGCCAACATGTTAGTCTCATTGTTCTTGACCTAACCTAAATAGATAAAATGAGTAAGAACAACTCTAGCATCTAATGTCAACCTTTGTTTAAGACCACCCAATTAACTTGGATGTATAAAGTTGCTCAAAATTAAGTAGAACTGGAGTTATTTACTAATGACTTTCTCAATAAGTTTTCCTATAGTATTGAGGAGAACAATTGGTCTAAACACTTTAAGAGAATTATATACTTCCTTGTTGGATTTTGGGATAATGATCAATGAGAAAATCTTGAAATGAGAAGGCCAATGACCTAATTCAAAACATGCATTAGCAATGTTAATGATTTGTTTCAGACACAATTTGTTCTTAACAATGATCTTAAGATGTCTCTATAATAATTTGTCTGGACTAGAGGTTGATGAATTATTATATTTGGTAATGGAATTAGTGAACTCTTCCTCTTAAAACAGAGACCAGTTTGATGAATGTTTGCTTGTGATTTCATCTAACACATTGATATTGATATGTCAGTTTTGAGCTATATTAAACAATAAGTAAAGAGCTATCTATAGATCCTTAATTTCTAGGCAAGATCAACCATTGTGTTTGATAGCCTTAACTGTTGGTAGTTTGCACTTGTTCACCCAATTCATTAACTTCTGTGGACCACCTCTTTTGTTCAAGATCACTTGAATTTTGAGGTCAAAGAACAAGTGTTTGGTACTTTTAACCATTTTCTTAAACTGCTTCTAGTCCTCTAGACTCCTGGTTAACTTATACTTCTCAATGTTCCTGCTACAATTTATGTCCCACCAACTCTTGGAGTATTTGGTGATGTTAACAGTTTTCAAATTCTTTACCCATATTCTTTTCACTGAACTAGCAAGATTAAGGACAACTTTTTCAAAACAGTCAGAATTAGAAAAGTCACTCATATTAATGTCTTTAATTGCATTAATTAATTCCTTGACAAAGTTCTTTTCCTCATCACTATCTTTGATGATTGTGTGTTTTTTCATTTGAATGTACTCTTCAACAATAGAAATGGTAATTATTAGGGGAGCGTTATTTGACATCAATCACTAGTCTGGATGAATGGAATAGTTATAGAACTCTTCAGACCTAAATCTTAAGAACATCAGGTTGAGAATAGAATTTAAGTCTTGGTTATTATCAGAATATCTAGTGGGAACTCAGTTAGTAGGCATAGAAAAACCCAGAAAAAAAGAGTCTGCAATATTCAAGAGCAAATCACTATGGAGGGAATGATGTGGATAATAAAAATCGTCTCTAATATTAAAATTGCCAGCCATAACCAATATGTTGCAAATATTAGCTTCAATATCCTTTAGATACCTTAAAGCTGATTGAGAAGAGTCAGAATAGACATTCATCAGAAAGAAAGTGTCATTATTGTTGAAGAACAAAACTAAAGAAATATCCCTGTGATTAAAAATGTCTTTGTGAAAAGAAAAATGAAAAGATGAAAGTCTAATATTAATGTAAGTGATAATCCTTGGAGAATCAATAGTACTTGATGAATTCCTAGAAAATATTAGCCAGTTAAGATGATCTGGAATGCCTACCAACTCTTCTCCTTCCTCACTTTTTGAACTTGGTACTAACTAAATAGTAGTCCATGACAGTTCTTGAATGAAAATGACATCAAAAGAAAATTGCATCTCAAGGATTGTGTTGACAATCAGATTGTTTTTCCAAATGTTCTATGAAAAGATTTTTATGTCTTTAATAATCATGATTTGTTACTATTTACAGCTGAACAAATTAATTGTCTTCTACTTTTATGAAGTTTCTGATATTCTTTTGAATGTCATTCCTTATTAAATCTGTGTCCCCAGTAAGGGCATATATACAAGTTTGCTTAGTAGTCATCCTTACAGTTCAAACACTTAAAGGAGTAGGAAATAGCTTCCCTTTCTTTGTCTCTAGTCTTGAAGGGTTAGTTCTTTCGTTAGCCTTAGAGCACCAGGCAAATTAATAGTGATGTTCCAATTTATAAGGGCCATTACATCTTACACATTTGGCCTCCTGAATTCTACACACCCCAGTTATATGACCTCATTTCCAACAATTCTTACATTGTAGGACTTTTAGATTTATGTTTGCACCTTGAATAGTAGCAATGAAACTACCCATATTAAAGCATCTGTTTATAAGGCCTTTATCATTGGCTCTGCTTTAAATGTCCCAAATATTAATCCAAACAATAAACATGTCAGATTTTGGCAAAAATTTGATAACTCTTGGTCTAGATGCTAAAACAACATTGTTGAATATGTGGTTTTCTCCTATGATCTTCTCGATTACATCAGCTGTCATTGGTAAGTAAGTATTCTCTATCAAATATAGAATACCAATTATTTTTGAGAAAAACTTCAACTGTAATAGTCTAGGTGCTTCTACTTAATTCACTTCAATATTGTTGATGTTTTTCACATATCTCTCAATCATTTGAAGATCAAGAGTATCTGCAACTTTATTAGTGGTAATAACCACTCCCCTGTTTTCCAAATGAATAAAGTCAGCTATAACCTCTAACTTGATGTTCTTCAGAGCTCTATTAATGTTAAACACATGTGAGCTCAAATCTTTCATGAGATTTCTAATGTTTGCTGCATTCATAGGAACAACCACTTGTTTCCTTAATGGTCCCTTCATAGTCATGTTCAGTTTCAGTTTGCTCTTGATCTCACTGCTAATAATATTTTGAATATTTTCAATTTTTTTATTTTGAAGATTCAGAAACATCTCCTTGATTTTGAGAGTTTTCCTAGCTGCATTGGAAGAGGAAGATGATGCTTGTGCATACAATATTTTGCCTTTATTATCCATATTTTTCTTGGAAAATTTAGAAATCTTAATGACTTCTCTAGAGGATTTTGCTGGAATTAAAGGAGGAATATTAGAAACAGATGCTGGTTTGTCAGCTTCCTTACCCTTCTTTGATGAGTTATCCCTATTTATTTGGGGATTAAATTGAGCTTTCACTTTATGTCTAAAGAAAAAGTTGTTTTTGTCAGCAATAAAATTGTTCCAATATGACTTGTAAAGAGTAGAAATAAATCCCCAGGCTACTTCACCAATGCCTTCAAGATTCTTGATATCATTAGCTTTATCACCATCAATCACCTTATTGAGGATATGTTTTTGCATGTGACAAAGTGATTCCTTAATATTCTTAGCATTTGAGGCCAGATGTTCCATAGATCCATGCAGCAAAATAGCATGAAAGTTGCCATCCCAAGACTCTAGATCCAAGGTCTGATTGACATTGTATAGTATTTGCATGTTATATGTGTTCATTTGAATTGAATGCCCTCCCCATAGCCAGATCCTTATTGTAGACATGTTATTTCTCCTTAGCATTGTTAGGGTCAGCTACCTTACTGACTGGATTACCTTTTCCTCCATCCTCATTATTATATGACAGCTGAGAGCATTCAATAGAATCTACTGTCATATCATCTGGTAAATTGTTGAATTATTCCATCTTCTAGTAGTATGGTTTAGATGAGACATTCAAAATGATTGAGGCATTTCTGGAGGTTGTCTTGTTATGAGAAATTAATCTTTCTCTTTGATTTTTGCCAACTGTATTGCAGTCATCAATATTCATATCCATTCTAAATAGTGTTTTAGCTATATTTGAGAATTTAAAGTAGGTTTTTGTAGTGGAAAAGTGTTTATTCACTATATCTCTTATGGATGCTACCATGCATGATGGTGGTACAAGAGAGAGAAGTGACATGTGAAAAAGGTTGACTATATATTGAATATAAAAAAGGAATAAAAAATTTATAAAAGGTTTATGCTAAACAAATTTTAGAAAAATTTAACATGTTGAAGTGTAAATCTTGATCAATTCTCTTACTAGTTGGAATATCACTCTTTACTATGAATAGCCCTAAAACACAAGAAAAGACAAAGAAAATAAAGAAAATCTCATATTATGAAGTATTGGGATCATTAATGTAGTTACAAGTTGTAACCCATTCTAATTTGTTATTTACTTTGAAATACCTCTCAAACTTTGCATATAACCCTAAGAAAGCTCATTGAGAAGCTATGAAGCATATTATAGCATATATTAAGAGCACTATCAATTATGAAATCACCCACCACTATAGAGTAAGCAAGTAAGCTTACAACTTGTTAGTTTTGTTAACTCTGATTATGCAAATGATTAGAATACTAAAAGATCAATAGATGGACATGTATTTCACATTGGTGGAAGATTAGTGTCATGGTCAATAAAGAAACAAGAAACAGTAGCAATATTAACAACAGAAGCTAAGTATATTGTTATTTCTTAAGCTGTTCAAAAAACCATGTTGTTATACTGGAAAATGCTTTTTTACAAAAGAATATACTCTTATAAGGTTTTTAAGCATTTAAGACCTCTTTGAATGCATTAGTAAGAAAACTTTATATTTCTAGATAACACCTTAGGCTCTCTTGAGTAGATACTAACTTGAGAGATAGTATGGTAGCTATTAAACAAACCAGACTTCAGACTTGAAGTTTATTAGGATAAACTTAGCAAAGTATTGTGCAATGCCTAGCTATCTACTACTCTAGCTTGTATGTGTATAGAGGTCACTTAGTGATAACAGAAATATGCCATAATATTGTTCTCTAGAAAACTATGAAGAAAGCAATGTTACTTACTCATAAAAGAAATAGGAACACTAGAACTATACTATCAGACTTATGAAGTTTGGACCCAAGTTTCTTTTAATTTTCTTTTTCATTTTATTTTATTTTCTCTTATCTTCTATTCTAGAAACTGGGATTAGAGTTTAACATGACATCATAATCATACTGTCACACATCAGTAACAGTAACAGTCACACAATCATGTAGTCACATAGAATATGATGAAAGATTTAAAAAACAATGACATCATACAATGTATATAATGCATGTTGACCTGATGGCTAATATATGGTCTTTAGGGTAAGCTAGATGTAGTAGAGCATGGACCATTACTAGTTAGTATATATAGGTAGATACATTATACCAAGAACTCCATCAAGTTCTCTTATGTTAATCTAATACAAGATTCTTCTTATTGACCAACCCTAAGGTCTTTATGTTGTAACATATACTAGAAAACAATAACATTTACTTATAAAAGACTAGCTACAAGGAATAGGCACTTAAAAGCATGATTATCATAACCACAAATATTTAGATAGTAAGATAAGACAGAAACACAACTGATCAGAAGCTAGAGAAGTTAGAAATGTACTTATAAGTAGAAGCAACTGGTAAAAATACTGAAAAAGAAAAGAATTGGCACTTATGAGCAGAAAAAAGACATTAGGCTGATTTCAGGTTGCAAAAAGAGAGAAGACCATGTTTTCTTAAGATCTTAGAAGTCTTCCTTATAGTTTTGGTCTCCATTCTCTATTTCTATTCTCTGTATTTTTAGACTAATATATAAGCTACAAAAAGTAAGAGAAAAGTCTCCTATCAAAATTCTCCCACTCAAGAGCAATTTAATCTCCATTTTATTGAGTAAGTGTTGTTAGTATTTGTTATCACTTTTGGACAAAATTTGGAGAGTTCTAGCAGTCTGAAAAAGACTGGCAAGGTGAGTATCAGTTGGTATCTTCAGTCATAAGGTTTAACTTAAGAGTACATCATCTAGAATGGATAGTGTTATTGAAAACTCTTAAGAAGCTTTGCAATCTGTTCACTAGATATTTTAAAGAAGCTTGTTACACAGTGTAAGTATTTAGAATATGTTAGCAAGAGAAATTATTTGTAAGCAGATGTTATTTGTATATTTCTTTTTATATCATTATTTTTACCCCTTCTCTCAATTACTGAAACTGATATTGTTCTCTTTGAATTCTTTAGTATGCGGTTAAGAGCTAATATTATATAGTTCTTTTTGCATCCTAGCATAGTCTCTTTTCTACTAGACTTCTGTCATCTTTCTGCTTGACTCCTGTCAATGTCTATCATTCTTCTTTGACAAGACATCACTTTCTCAGAAAAGAAAATCACATTGTTTATTGATAATAACAGTGTGATTAATATGACAAAAACCTACTAAGACTACAAAATGACAAAACACATAAATATATAACATTACTTTGTTAAAGAGAAGACTAAAACAAGATAATTTATACTAGTTTATGTGCTAAGTGAGGAAAACATTGTAGACTTTCTAATAAAAGCACTACTTATAAATATAATTGTCACATCTCATTCTAACCATATCTGTCCCAATCTATAGATAACTCTCTCTTCCTCATCCACACTTTCTCATCTCTTCTGGTACAAATCATATACTTCTAGTTCACTTTGAATATTCTTACTAAGCCTTTGTTAATTCTATAGACTCCATTCCCTAATGTTTGAGAATCACCAGTATCCAGGATAACTCACTTAGTATCAGAATCATGAATAATGAACTTTATTTTTATTTTTATTTTTATTTTATTTTCTATTTTTGTTTCATTTTCTTTTCACCTTTACTCAGAGATAGGGTTTAGTGTAATGTCACAGTCACATGGTCACATTGTCATATGGTCATAATAGAAGATGGTAGAAGCTTCTAGAACAATAATGTTATACAATATACTTAATGCATGTTGACCTTAAGGTTTACACATGATCTTTAGATTAAGCTAGATGTAGTAGTAGCACAGACCAACTAGTATAATATATAAGATAGATACATTGTACCAAGAACCCCATCAAGTTCTCTTGTGATTAACCTAATCCAAGATTTACTCTTTTGATTCTAACTCTGAGTCTTAAGACATAACACTTAGCAGTTTATATTCCAGATAGCTATTCTAGGTATGCTGCCTAGTATATAATTTGATAGTTCACACTATACTAGCTTATCCTGAAAATCAACTAAAACTAACACTTATTTCTAGTATTGGTGATAACCCATCTTACTACCTTCCAATAGTTTTCCACCTGTTAAGTTTCCTAAGTCTCATTCCAAAATATACAACCAGTAGAACTGTAAGGGGACTGGCTCTTCTGAGACTTTTTTCTTCCATGTTTTTTAGCTGATCCATATTCTATAATCCTTTTCTACATCTACACTCATCTGCTCATCTGATTTCCCACACTCTGTACTCCTTTAGGCTATACACCAATATCTCCAACTGTCCAGATATGTCATTAAACTCTCTTTTATGCACTTTCTTACTCTTTTGCAATACTCTGTGATCTTTTGAAGTCTTCTAGTATCATCTGCATATCTGCTTATCCACTTTCCCATACTCTAGAAGTACTTGCTAAGCATTTTAGCTCTTTTCTATTTCAGTTTCTCCATTCTAAACTGTTTTTGATTACTTAAGTATTATCATTCCTTGCTTATTTAATTGAAATTCTAACATATTGGAATGAACCTGTTATTATATAGAGTAGTTGTCACTTTCAGGAATCCTCATTCTATTCTCTTAGGATTTTCTAGAGGTGAGTGTATAGTTCAGTAATTTCTCAGACAATAGACTTAGAATTTTCTGGAGATTTGAAGTGCTTTGCTCTTCTACCCAGTTGCCCCAACAGTAGCTAGGTCAGACACAGTATACAAGCTAAAGCTAAAGATTGTTCCAATCTGTTTTTCATATTCTCAAATAACATATTAATTACTTGCTTTGGACTTCCAAGATACTCTACTGGATCTCAGATAACAAGATGTGAACTATATCTAACAACAATATGCAAATTTAGAGCTTTGAGACCTAATAAAAAATAAAGGAGACATATAATAATGAAACATAGTAATTATCA
>Ga0157359_1000226_pt1 | contig 18875 bp, 18 predicted proteins | sample AttcapACBM3_FD_111482 | JGI IMG/M metagenome (GOLD analysis project Ga0157359, IMG submission 111482) | Fungus gardens microbial communities from leaf cutter ant in Botucatu, State of São Paulo, Brazil - Atta capiguara ACBM3 | ecosystem: Host-associated > Fungi > Mycelium > Unclassified ...
AAATGCAGGTATCGAGCATGTAGGTGGTCACAGAGTGAATCTACCTTCATCACCGGCCACTGCGGTGCGCTCCTGCAGGAAATCAGCGTCAGCCTTAGGCAGTTCCGTCAGAGACGTCCAGGATGGGCGTGCCGGCCGCAGGGTGATGACGTCCCCCTCCTTCGAGATTTCGAGCTCACCGATGCCGTCAAACGCCATGTCCTGGGGCAACCGGACTGCTTGATTCCTGCCATTCATGAAAATCGATACGGTACGCATGATTTGCTCCTTAGGCATATGCCTGACATATGCAAATGTAGCGTATTGTTCAGGCATCTACAAGACATATGCCTTCAAATGGTAGGCGCGCGTACCTAGCACAGAGGCGGTATCGACTCCCTCTCAGCACTGTTCCGAAGCACAGGCGAACTGGGTCATGCCCGGCGTCACCCTTCGTGTCGCGCTCATGATGGCGTCCTGGGATAGGCTGTCAGAACAATTCGGCCGACCGAAGGGCTGACCCTAGGCTTCACCGCTTATGCGGTGCTGGTGATCCCAATGATGCTACTCATGGCCCAAGGCGACATCTGGCTCGCGGCGTTGGCGGGGCTAGTAGCCGCGCTCCCGATTCCCATCGCGCAATGGGCAGGCTATCCCACCTATGCCAAGCGGTTTCACACCCGGGTGCGCTACACCGGCATGGCTATAACCGGAGTTCTCGATGACTACCAGCAGGCGTACCTGGTGATCGTGCCGCAGGTCCAGGCCTATGCCCCTGCTGTTCTTCTTTCTGCCTAATCCCAAGGCCTTTCCGATTCTCGCCGTGGGGGATGCCGGCGATCCTCGGCTATCCTTGCCCGGGGCGGCCATCAACATCCGGACTAGGCCGCCGCGCCATCGGTCAGCATCCTTCCCCAAGACTTTCCCGCCCTTCCCTTCTATCGCGCGCGGGGCGCGGGCGGATAGTGGGGGGAGCCCGGGCGGAGGGGGTGCAGGGGCGTGGAGGTGAGGGGTATGTGTAGGGGTGGTAAATTTCTTTGATAACAGTCTGCGTTATTGCTGATCGAGCATCTCTCCCGTTATCAAAATTCGCCGGGAAATAGCTTGCGCCCCTTCAATGCCTGAGCTGCATTGGCTGGCCCAGCGCCGAGACCAACTCGTTCAGGATCCGCGTCGACTGCAGGCATCACCATCCAAGTGGTTCGCGCTTCGCCGGCAGGTACCTGGCGCGGGATTGGCTACTACTTCTCCCGCCGAGGTCGCCTCCTCACTCCAAGACCTCAGTCTGAGCGTGGGCCGGTGTGCAAGCACTGCTGCAGCTCGTCGATGAGCAGGCGCACGCGCCTGACCCGAGCGCAGGCAAGGTGCACCTGCCCAGCGCCCCTCGCCCTGAGTCGGGTCGACTCTGCTTTCGTCCGGCCAGCACTGAACCGCCTACGAAACGGTGGCGCGGCACGATCCGATTCCCATGCCCCCTGATCCCCCGGCCAACGCCGCCTTTTGGCACGCCCAGGCAGGTTTGGCCGCCACATGAAAGACCAGGATCGAGGGCCTTCCTAGAGTGGAAGCGCACAGCGCAACCAGCTGCTCACAACACCAACAATAGAGCCAGCCCTATGAAGACCTTGCTCCGCATTTCCCTGAGTCTGTTCATGTACGCGACGTTTAGCTCAGCCCAGGCGGCCGGGGGGCCCCCGCCACCTTCCGTCAACGAGCCGGCAGGCATCAACCTGGGCTCGACGAGCTTTTACGACGGCTTTTCCGGCCCGCCTGGTCTCAGCCACCTGGTGTACCTGAGGTATGACCAGGCCAGTTCGTTCCGGGACAACGGTGGGCACGAGAACAGGCAGTTCGACGACCCCAAGCTCAGCGTCATGACGTTGCTCAACCAGTTCAGTTACTACTCCCCCCATGCGCTCTGGAAGGGCGCGCATCTGGGCTGGAATCTGATCGTGCCGATCGTTTCGCTGGATGGCGATTTCGGCGACGGCGGACCGAAGCTGAAGGATAACGGTGTCGGCCTGGGCGACATCGTCACCGGTCCACAGGTGGTGTTCGACCCGGTGCTGGATGACCACGGTCGACCGGTGTTCGTCAATCGCGTCGCCCTCGACGTGATCCTGCCGACCGGGAAGTACGACAAGCACCGGGACTTGAACCAGGGCTCCCACTTCTATTCGCTCAATCCCTACTGGGCCTCGACCTGGATGCCCGCGCCGCGTTGGGAGCTGAGCTGGCGACTCTACTATCTGTACAACTTCAAGAATCGCGATCCGGCAAGCAGTTCGCCCCTGGTATTCGAGGGCGGACCGGTGCGCGATACCCAGGCCGGCCAGGCGGCCTGGGCCAATTTCACGGCCTCCTACGAGGTGATCCCGCACCTGTCGGTAGGGGTGAACGGCTACTACTTCAGACAACTTGAAGACGACGAGGTGAATGGTCGACGGCTGACCGATTCGCGCGAAAAGGTCCTGGGCATCGGTCCCGGACTGTTCTGGAAGATCAATGCGGGGGATGGGCTCTGGTTCAACACCTACCACGAGCTGAGCGCCGAGAACCGCGCCAAGAACGACTTTTCCGTGCAAGTGCGTTTTGCACATGCCTTCTAACCGGAGGAAGACCATGAATGCACTCGATGCGGTGAACAGCAAAGCGACCCTGGGGGCGCTCTGCGCGATGATGGTCGTTTCGCTGGGTACGCTGCAGATCCAGCCCCTGCTGGGCGGTGCCCTGGTCGATCAACTGGGCATTCCCTTGAATGCCCTGGGCACCATCTTCGCCGGGGAGCTGCTGGCAATGGCGCTAGCCTGCGGCCTCAGTGCCATGCTGATGCCCAAAGTCAATCGGCGCACCTTCGCGCGCCTGGCGCTGATCAGCCTGGTGCTCGGCAATCTGGCCAGCATCGAAGCGGTTAGTTGGCCGACCCTGATCGGTTGTCGGCTGATCTGCGGCCTGAGTGGCGGCGCGGTGATGGCAGTGGTGTATGCCACGGCATCCTTGCGCGTTTCCAAGGATGCGGGATTCGCCCTGATCAACCTGGGCAACCTCGCCTGGGGCATGCTGCTCGTCTCATCCACGCCCCTGGTACTGCAACATGCCGGGGTGACCGGCACCTTCCTGATCCTGGCCTGCGCGAGTGCCTGTGCGCTGTTGGGAACCGGACAAATACCGCCCCATTTCGTTGAGCGGCCCGGGCAGGCCCAGGCACCGGCATCCCCCCTTTCGCTTACCGCCGTACTGCTGGTGTCGCTGTTCGCGCTGCTGTTCTTCGGGCATTCCGCACTGTGGGTCTATCAGGAACGCATCGGCAAGAGCATTGGCCTCGCACCCCAGCAGATCGGCGCCATTCTCGGGGCCAGCGTGCTCGCCGGGGCCTTGGGTGCTGGCCTTGCGGCCGTCATCAAACGCCGCCTGGGCCTGCTGTTGCCCCAGCTGATCGGCTTTGGCGCCGCCCTCCTCGCCACCCTGGTAATGGTCCATGGCACCAGTCCACTGGCCTTCGCCGTCACGGCTGCCCTGATCCATCTCGTGTGGTTCTTCAGCCTGCCCTATCTACTCTCCATGACCGCCGAGCTGGACCCCTCAGGTCGCCTGGCGGGCCTGGGCAATGCGGCGATCTTCGTCGGCCAGGGCCTGGGCCCCTTCGCGGCGGCGCTGGTGGTGGGTGAAGGCAACTTCCGGGCCGTAGGTTGGCTGGCAGCGGCCGTTTACCTGTCGGCATTGATCATCGCCTGCGTGGTGGTCGCCCGCATCCGGCGACACCCATCCGCCAACGCACGCGTGCAGCTACCGCAACCTGCGCACGCCTAGGCGCCGCGCCCTTTTCATCCCTACCTCCTCCAGGAGCCGCTATGACCAACCGTTTCCCCGAAACGCCCGAATTCACCGGTGCCCTCTACCAGCCGAGCCGGGTAGAAGCCGATGTCGTCGACCTCGAAGTGGCAGGTGAGCTACCTGGCGCCCTGCGCGGCACCTTCTACCAGGTCGCGCCGGACCCGCAGTACCCTCCGATGCTGGGCCGCGACATCTTCTTCAACGGCGACGGCTCGGTCACGGCCTTTTCCTTCAAGGACGGCAGGGTGTCGCTGCGTCGCCGCTACGTGAAGACGGATCGACTTCTGGCTCAACGTCGCGAAGGCCGTTCGCTGAATGGCATCTATCGCAACGTGCACACGAACGATCCTCGGGCCGCGAGCAACAACAGCACGGCCAATACCACGGTGATCAAGCACAATGGCGTGCTGCTCGCGCTCAAGGAGGATGCCCTGCCCTATGCCCTCGATCCCCAGACGCTAGAGACCCTGGGCGTTTACGACTGGCAGGGCCAGGTCACCTCGGCGACCTTCACCGCGCACCCGAAGATCGATCCCATTACCGGCAATCTGATCGCGTTCAGCTACGAGGCCAAGGGTGACGGCACACCGGACATCGCCTGCTTCGAGATCAGCCCCGAGGGCAAGGTCCTGCACGAAATCTGGTTCCAGGCGCCTTACGCTGCCATGGTCCACGATTGCGCCATCACGGCCAATTACCTGGTGCTGCCCTTCATTCCACTGACGGTGGACGTCCAACGCATGCGCGCAGGAGGTCAGCACTTTCAGTGGCAACCGGATCTACCGCAGCTATTCGCCGTGATACCGCGAAAAGGCTCGGCCACCGAGGTGACCTGGTTCAGGGGACCGGCCAACGGCTTCCAGGGCCATACCCTCAATGCCTTCGAGCAGGACGGGAAGATCCATGTCGACATGCCGGTGACCAATGGCAACGTCTTCTACTTCTTCCCGCAGGCCGATGGCTATGTGCCACCCCCCGAATCGCTGGCATCGAGCCTGCACCGCTGGACGTTCGATCCGCAGGCCCCGAGCGACCTCGTCGAGCCACGAGCGCTCAACGACTATCCCTGCGAGTTTCCCCGCGTCGACGAACGCTACCTGGGACAGCCCTATGAGCACGGGTTCATGTTGGCTTTCGATCCGGAACGGCCCTATCGCGATGATCTCGGCCCGCAGCCCTTTCAGTTCTTCAACCTGCTGACCCACTACAACCTGCGGACCCAAGAAAGCGACAGCTGGTTTCCGGGGGACAGCAGCTGCTTTCAGGAGCCCATCTTCATCCCACGCTCCGCGCAAGCGCCGGAGGGCGACGGCTACGTCGCCGCCCTGCTCAATCACCTGGATACCTACCGCAGTGAACTGGTGATTCTGGACGCCCAGCAGATGGCGGCCGGGCCGGTGGCGCGGGTCAAGATTCCCTTCCGCATGCGGATGTCGCTACACGGCTCCTGGTCGTTCGACGCCTGATCCGTCCCTGCCCTGGCCAGGGCCCCTGCAGCGACAGCTCGAGGGGGTCCTGGCGTCGCGATTGCGCTACTGCCTGCATGGCCTTTTTCTGCCAATCCTGGCGCCCTCTCGGTTGCACCGGTGCATCCCTGGGGGCCCAGGAACGGCATTCTGGAGCAACGAAACCCGCGCAGGTAAAACTTTATTCCTACAATGCTGGATTTTGTATAAATCTCACTTTACAGGATTTTCAATCAAGAATAAGGTGAATCCACCGGCGGCAATGCCTCAGCGGCATCGCCTCACGACAACAAGAACGAGAGACCCACGGCATGCATGACACTCCTGCGGTCAGCACCCTGGCCAGCGTGATCGACAACCGCGAGATCGGCGCCCGCCAGTACGAGGTGCTGGGGCTCTGCCTACTGGTAGCAGTGCTTGATGGTTTCGATACCCAACTGATGGGATTTTTGGTCAAGCCAATGGCGGATAGCCTGGCCGTCCCCCCCTCCTCCTTCGGCCCGGTATTCGCCGCCGCCCTGTTCGGTCTGATGGTCGGTGCCATGGCACTGGCGCCCCTGGCCGACCTCATTGGACGCAAAAGAGTGCTGGTGCTGTCCGTCGTCACCTTCGGCGCGTTCGCACTACTCACCGCGTTCGTCGAACGCTATGACGATCTCGTCCGGGTTCGCTTCATGACCGGCCTTGGCCTGGGTGGCGCCATCCCGAACCTGGTCGCGCTGGCTGCGGAATACATGCCCCGGCGCAGCGCGCGAACCGCGGTAACCCTGGTCTTCTGCGGGATGCCGCTCGGCGCCGTGGCTGCTGGCCTCGCGACCCAGTGGCTGCTCGGCTATTGGAGTTGGCAGGTGCTGTTTCTGGTGGGCGGCCTACTGCCGCTCCTGACCGTGGTGCTGATAGCCGTGCGGCTGCCGGAATCGATCGAGTTCCTGTCGCGTTCGCCAAGGCGCCGCCCAGAACGGGACAGAGTGCTGGGCGGCCTGTTTCCCGCGGTCGATCCCGCGGGTACGGAGCCGTCCGACACCCTGCCGGCCCTTCAACGCCGGATGCCGGTCGGTCGCCTGTTCCAGCAAGGCCTGTGGCGTCGCACACTGCTGCTCTGGCTGCCCTACGCCATGAACCTGTTGATCCTGTACTCCATCATGAGCTGGATACCGACCGTCTTGGCGACTGTCGCCGCGCCGCTCTCAGCGGGCGTGCTGGCCATCATCCTGTTCAGCCTCGGCGGTGTGCTCGGCTCGGTGCTCCAGGGCCACGCGATGAACCGCTATGGGGCCTACCCAGTGTTGCTTGGGGAGTTCGCCAGTTATCTGGTCCTGGTTCTGCTGCTGAGTTTGCTTCCCGTCGAGCTCGACCGCTTCCTGCCCCTGATGTTCGCCCTCGGCGTCATCGTGCAGGGCGCTCAGGCCGGCCTCAACGCGGTGGCGGTGGAAATCTATCCGCCGGCGATTCGCTCCACGGGCGTCGGCTGGGCCCTCGGCATCGGTCGCATAGGCTCCATCTTGGGCCCGCTCGCGGGTGGCCTGATGCTGAGTCACGGGTGGTCGCCGCAGCAGATCTTCTCCGCCGCCCTGGTGCCTGGCACCCTCGCGCTGAGCGCCTTGCTCGCCCTGCTGCGCGCCCCTCCGGCCACCCCCTCCAACCCGGCTCGTTGAGCGCACACCTACCTCTTTCAACCAGGAGTTCGTCATGAAAATCGCCAGTTTCACGCATCAGGGCCGCGACTCGTACGGCATCGTCTCCGGTGACCAGCTGATCGACCTGCATTCCCTCAAGGCGCAGCTCGGCGCGGATCTCGCACAGGCCCTCGCTCGCAATTCCCTGAACAAACTGGATGCCGCAACCCTTGCCGAGCTGCCGCGCCTGGCCCTGGCCGAGGTTCGTCTGCTGCCGGTGATCCCCAGGCCGGCGAAGATCCTGTGCATCGGCATCAATTACGCTACCCATGTCCGCGAGACCGGCCGGGAGATGCCTACCCACCCCATGATCTTCACGCGCTTCGCCGACAGCCAGACCGCGCATGGCGAACCTATCCTCCGTCCGCGGGCCTCGCACAAACTGGATTTCGAGGGCGAACTGGCGGTGGTCATCGGCCGGCGGGCACGTCATGTCAGCGAAGCGGATGCACTGGAGCATATTGCCGGTTACGCCTGCTACAACGATGGCAGCGTGCGCGATTGGCAAAAGCACACCATTCAGTTCGTACCGGGGAAGAACTTCCCGCAAACCGGCGCCTTCGGTCCCTGGCTGGTGACCGCTGACGAGATCGCCGATCCGCAGGATCTCAGCCTGATTACCCGGCTCAATGGCGAGGTGATGCAGCATACCCGCACCTCGGACATGATCTTCAGCGTCCGTCAGCTGATTGCCTATTGCTCGACCTTCACCGAGCTTGCGCCGGGTGACGTCATCGTCTCCGGCACTACCGGCGGGGTCGGCGCCTTTCGCGAGCCTCCGGTCTGGATGAAGCCGGGCGACATCGTGGAGGTGGAAATCGAATCCATCGGTGTAATGCGCAACTCCATCGCTGACGAGTGACAAGACATGAACGGCCTTTCCAAAGATAGCCAGACCACCGCCCGCATCGCTCGGGAGGCTCCCAAGGCATCCAGTCTAGAACGCATGTTGCGGGTGCTGGACATCTTCACCGAGACGCACCCGGTCTGGGCGGTCGACGACATGGGCGCCGCCCTGGGCTACACCCGCTCCACGGTCTATCGCTACGTGCGGGAACTGGCCGAGGCCGACCTACTGTTCCAGGTCGAGGCCGGTCGCTACGCCCTGGGCGCACGCATCATCACCTGGGACCACCAGCTGCGCGTCAGCGACCCCCTGGTACGGGCGGCGCAACAGCTCGATGCCAGCCTGCCCCGCTGGAGCGCTCAACAGGTGTGGCTGGTCTGCCGGCTGTTCAAGGATCAGGTGGTGTGCGTCCACCAGAGCGGCGGTCTCACCGATACGGTGAGCTACGCCCGGGGTACGCCCCGCCCGTTGTTCATGGGTGCCACCTCCAAGGCCATCCTCGCCCATCTGGGTACCCGCCAGCACAGCCAGCTGTTTCTCGAAAATCCCGCGGCAGTACGCCAGAGCAACCTCGGCCAGACCTGGGACGAGTTCCGTCGCTCGCTCCAGGGCATCCGCCGCCAGGGCTACGTGATCACCGCCGCGGAGGTCGACCCCGGCGTGTTCGGTTTGGCGGCGCCGCTCTTCGATGGCGAGAACCGGGTCGTGGGAAGCATCTCCTGCGTCCGCCCGCTCGCCGAGCGACAGCCGGAGCAGGATCAGCTCCAGGGTCAGCAGCTCGTGGCGCTGGCAGACAACCTGACGCAACTGGCCGCGGCCCTGGCGCAACAGCCTTCACGACTGGACTGACAGCGCCACCCCCATCCAACAAGGGCACAACAATGACAACCCTGAATTTGCCATCTGGCGTCCTCATCGTGGGCGCCGGCCCGACCGGCCTCACCCTGGCGAATCTGCTCGGCCAGGCTGGCATCGCCACCCTGCTGATCGACCGCAAGGCCAGTACCGTGGCTGAGCCGCGTGCCGTTTCCATCGACGATGAATCCTTGCGCACCATGCAAGCCATCGACCTGGCGTCCGACGTCCTGCGGGACGTGGTGCCGGGTTACGGCGTCCACTACTTCGACCGTCCGGGCGGCCATTGCTTCGGCAAGGTTGAACCCACCTCCACCCTCTACGGCTTTCCCAAGCGCAACGCCTTTCGCCAGCCCTTGTTCGAAGCCACGCTGCGTCGCGGTCTCGACCGCTTCACCTCCGTCGACGTGCGCTTCGAGCACGAGCTGCTGAGTTTTCAGCAGGACGATGACCTGGTGACGGCAGAGGTCCGGAACGCCACGCGTGAGGTATTGACCGTCAGCGCCCGCTATCTGGTGGCCTGTGACGGCGGCCGCAGCCCGGTCCGCAAACAGCTCGGCGTAGCCATGGTCGGCTCCAGCTTCCAGTCTCGCTGGCTGGTGGTCGATACCGAGCAGGACGACGACCCCTTCTGGCAGACGCGGGTGTATTGCGATGCCCGGCGCCCCGTCGTGGAGGTACCCGGCCCACACCGGACTCGCCGTTTCGAGCTAATGCTCCGTCCCGAGGAGAGCGAGGCGGAAATGCTCGAAGAGGGCAAGCTACGCGAGCTGCTGCGCCCCTTTCGCGGCGACAAGCCCACCGCGGTAGTGCGTAAGACGGTCTACACCTTCCATGCCCGGGTCGCCGAGCGCTGGAAGGTCGGCCGCATCTTCCTGGCCGGGGATGCCGCGCACCTGACGCCCCCCTACGCCGGACAGGGCATGAACAGCGGCATCCGCGATGCACACAACCTGGGTTGGAAACTGATTCAGGTGCTGCGCGGCAACTTGCATGCCATGGTGCTCGACACCTACGAACAGGAACGCCGCGACCATGCCTGGGCGCTGATCAAGCTGGCACTCAACCTGGGTGTTGTCATGGCACCTACCAGCGCCCTGCGAGCAGGCCTGATCAGCGGACTGTTCCGGGCCATCGCCCACCTGCCCCCCCTGCGCGATTACTTTCTGCAGATGCGCTTCAAGCCCAAGCCGCGCTTCACCCAGGGCCTGGTGACCAGCAGCCAGATCGCCGGGCCGTACCGTACCGGCGAAATGTTTCCCCAGCCCAGCCTGCAAGATGCCCAGGGGCGGAACCGCCCCCTCGACGATTGCCTGGGCGAGGGTTTCACCCTGATCCAAGGTGGGCGATCTACCAGCAACGATCTGACGCACCTGCGGCACCCGCTCTGGCAGTCGCTGGGCGTGCAGATGTTGATCATCGAAGCCGGCGCGCTGCCAACCGATGCCGAGGAAGTGACCGGGATTCCCGTGCTCTGGGATCGACAGCAGGCCCTGCCGGCGGCCTTCTTCGAATCCCGGGCCCTATGGTTGTTGCGACCGGATCGTTACCTCGCCGCGGTCTTCGATTGCCATGACGAGACGCACGTCGCCGAGTCGCTGCAACAGCTCTTCGCCCCCGCGCCCGGCACACCAGCGGAGCCGCTGGTGCTGGTCCCCGAAATCATCGGATAACCCCCAGGAGAACGTCTCATGACCACCCTGCAAACCACCACCCCCGCATGTTTGCTTTACCTGCACATGGGCAGCAAGGAGCCGCAGCGGCAGATCGACTTCTACGAGCGCTTGATGGACCTGCAGTGCACCCGCTATCCAGACGGCAGCGCCGTGCTACTGGGCCCGCAACGTGCGATCCGCCTGAGCCCGGCGGACAAGTCCGGGCTGCTCGCCGCGGCCTTCGGCCTCGCCGACACCGAGCACCTCGCCCAGCTGCGCGAGCGCCTGGAGCGCCAGGGCTGTGCTGTCCTGGACGCGCAATCGCCGCTGCTTGCCGACGGCGCCTTCAGCATTCGCGATCCGCAAGGCCGCGAAACCCTCTTCGGCGTGCCGAGCGAGCTCATCGACACCTCCCGCGAGGGCATGCCCGGTCGGCTGCAGCACGTGGTGTTCCAGACCACCCAGCTGGAGGCGGTGATCGACTTCTACGTCAATACCGTCGGCTTCACCGTGTCCGACAACGTGGTGGACCCGGAGAGCGGCCAACTGATGGTCTGCTTCCTGCGCTCGGACGATGAACACCATTCGCTCGCCTTCTTCCGTGGCTCGCAAGACGAATGGGACCACCACTGCTACGAGACTCACGAGTGGAACGACATCCGAGACTGGGGGGATCGCTTCGCCAAGGAGCACATCACCCTGTTCTTCGGTCCCGGTCGCCATGGGCCCGGCAACAACCTGTTCTTCATGGTCGTTGATGCCGACCGCAATCGCCTCGAATTCTCCGCCGAGCTGCAGACCATTCCCGCAGACCAGGCGCCGGGCCACTGGCCGCAATGCGAGCACACTCTCAATTCCTGGGGACGCGCCTGGATGCGCAGCTAACCCGATTACCCTTACTGGAGAACACTCATGACCAGTCTCGCTCCCTATGCACTTGCCGGTCGTCAGTACATCGACGGCGCGTGGGTCACCGGCCGCTCCTCCCGCACCCTCGACGACCGGGACCCCTTCACCGGCGACCAGTTGCTGACCATGCCCCTGGCCTCTCGCGAGGATCTGGACCAGGCCTATCATGCGGCCCAGCGTGCGCAACCCAGCTGGGCCGCCACGTCGCCCCAGCAGAAGGCCGAGGGGTTGCGCCGTCTCGCGCAGGTCTTCGAAAGGCGTGCCGAGGAAATCATCGGCTGGCTGATCCGCGAATCGGGCAGCACCCGGCTCAAGGCCAGCCTCGAATATCAGTCGTCGCTCCGCTTGATCGACGCCTGCGCGACTATGCCGTTCGAGGTGGAAGGCCGCATCCTGACCAGTCACAAGCCCGGTGAGCAGAGCTTCGTCTTTCGGGAGCCCCTGGGCGTAGTCGGCGTCATCAGTCCCTGGAATTTCCCGCTGTACCTGAGTCTGCGCTCGGTTATCCCGGCCATCGCCCTGGGCAACGCCGTGGTGCTCAAGCCCGCCAGTGACACTGCGGTGACCGGTGGCCTGCTGATCGCCCATCTGCTGGAAGAAGCGGACATGCCCGCCGGGGTGCTGAACGTCATCGTCGGCGCGGGCTCGGAGATCGGAGACGCCTTCGTTGCCCATCCGGTGCCGAGCTTCATTTCCTTCACCGGCTCGACCGAGGTCGGACGCAGCGTCGGCCGACTCGCCACGGGCGGTAAGCACCTCAAACGCGTGGCGCTGGAGCTGGGCGGCAACAGCCCCCTGGTGGTGCTCGACGATGCGGATGTCGAGGCGGCCGCCCACGCGGCAGTGGTCGGTCGCTTTCTGCACCAGGGGCAGATCTGCATGAGCGTCAATCGCATCATCGTCGACCGCAAGGTCTATCCCGACTTCGCTGCGCAGGTGGCCGAGCGGGTACGCGCATTGAAGGTGGGCGACCCCAATCGCGCCGATACGGTAATCGGCCCGGTGATCAATCAGGCACAGCTCGAAGGATTGCTACGCAAGATCGCGGATGCCCGCGCGGCGGGGCTAGCGCAGCTGGCCGGTGGCGAACCGACCGGCCTAGTCCTGCCGCCCCATGTCTTCGGCGAGGTACCTGGCACTCAGGAACTGGCCCGGGACGAAACCTTCGGCCCGCTACTGCCCCTGGTCGTGGCCGACAGCGAAAGTCACGCCCTGGCCCTGGCCAATGCCGGAGAGTACGGCCTGTCCAGTGCCGTCTTCACCCGCAACATGGCCCGGGGCCTGGCCTTCTCCCGGCAGATCGTGGCGGGCATGACCCACATCAACGACATCACCGTGGACGATCAACCCAACGCACCCTTCGGTGGCGAGAAGAACTCCGGCCTGGGCCGCTTCAATGGTCACTACGCCCTGGACGAGTTCACCCGCGCCCATTGGGTAACCTGGCGAGGAGATCGTGCGCCCTACCCCTTCTGAAAACGGCAGATCTGCGTGAGAATCGACCGGAGCCCCCTCCGGTCGACAGTACACTCGGAGATAGACATGAGCGCCCTGGCCACCATCCGTACCGACCAGCTCCTTCACCCCGACAAGCTGCTCGGCTGGCGCGAAGCCATGAGCATGCACCTGGGACGAACGCCTGACCATGTGCGCTCCCTGGAAAGAACCCGGTTCGTGCCACTCGAGGATCATCCCCTCGACGGCCGCCTGGAGTATGGGGCGCTAGGTGACCTGCACTTCTGTCGCATGAGTTGCAGTGCCCATCGTTTCTCGCGTGAACTCCAGGGCAACGAGACGCCTCCGGGGCTCCCCTGGCTGCTCGTACTGCAGATGACCGAAGTGAGCCATTTCGAGCAGGCCGGATCTCGTAATACCTTGGCTGCCGGCGAAATGCTGCTGCTGGATTGCAGCCGCCCGTTCAACGTAAGCAGTCCGCGGGGCTGCGACTATCTGATGCTCCTGTGTCCCAACCTCGACCGCGAGCGGGTCGTTACAGGGGAATCACGCCTGGATACCCGCACCGGACTGGGCGGCATGGTGCGCAATCTCATAACGGGTGCCTACGCGCAGTTCCCGCTGCTCAACGAAACCAGTGCCGCCTCGCTCGGCCAGAGCATCGAGGCGCTGCTGCTCAATGCGCTGGAGGAGCAGCGAGAGACGACGAGGACGGCGCGCGATACCCACTATTATCGACGCCTGCGAATCGCCGCCTTCATCGAAGATCATCTGGCGGAGCGAGACCTCTCTCCGGAACGCGTCGCGCAGGCCGTGCAATGTTCTGTTCGCACCCTGCACCGAATCTTCGAAAGCATCGATGGTATCCGTCTTACCGAGTACATCTGGCAACGCCGCCTCGCCCGCTGCGCCCAAGCGCTGCGCGACTCGAGCCTAGCCAATCGTTCCATCACTGACATCGCTTACGATTGGGGTTTCGCCAGCAGCTCCCACTTCAGCACCGTCTTCAAGGCGACGTACGGCCAGTCGCCGCGGCGCTTTCGAGACGCCGCCCTACTGGCCGGCTAGCTGGCTAGTCAGAAGCCTCGGTGCCGGTACGCCCCGCGTCCGCGTAGCGCAGTGCCCCAAGCGCGACGAGCAGACCAGCCCCCGTCGCCAGCAGAACCCATCCACCTTGCGCCTACTAACCGTTCTGCGGACTCTGGCCAGCTCGTAGCCAAGCCACTATCGGAAGGGGCCTGCCGAGGGCCTCCCTCAGGCCTTGCTAGGCCTTGAGAGCCACAGCTTTGCAATCCGCTCGCCAGGCTGCAGTCACATCGCCACCGAACCGCTGACCGGCGAGGCAGCGGCGAGCATCCTGCGCGGCGGCGAAACCGCGTCCACCGCCCAACGCCTGCTGCTCTACCTACGCCGCGACGCCGAAGGGCGGCTGTTGATGGGCGGTCGTGGCCATTTCGACGCCCCCCAGGGCGCAGGCGATTTCGCCCACCTGGAGCGTTCACTGGAATTACTTTTCCCTCAACTCGGCAAGACGCGCTACAGCCACCGCTGGGCCGGGCGCATCGCTATCACCCGTGATTTCTTGCCACACCTGCATGAGCCGGCGCCCGGAGTCACCCCGGCCTTAGGGTGCAATAGCCGCGGCATCGCCCTGTGCACCAGCCTCGGACGCCATCTGGCGAACCGCCTGATTAATACCGGAGCGGACTTCCCCTATCCACTCAGCCCCTTGAGCCCTATCCCGCTGCATCGCCTGCAACGTTTCTACATAGGCGCCGGGGTAGCCTGGTACAGCCTGCTGGATCGCTTGGGCAGCTAGGGCTGGCCGAGGCAGACGATGCGCGTGTGCTGGGACAGGCAGGTATCGACCGATCAGGCCTCAAGATCAGCGAATGCGCCAACGCCCTATGCAGGGTGAACTGCGACAGTCATTCCTGCAGGTGCTTCACACACCCGGAGCACGGGCAGAACTGCGATAGGAAATTGAGCTGCCAGCAGGCCTCGCGCACGGCTGGCTAAAGGCTGTCTAACCGGCTTAGCATGAATGACAACGCCCCCTTGGAGGTGCAAATGTCCAAATCCGATAAAGCCGAACCCGGCAACGCTGCTCACGACGAGCGCTTGTCTGCGATTTGGGAGCTGGCCAATTCACGTCTTGGCTCCAAGCTCTCGGTCTCGCAGCGTCGGATGCTCGCTGTTGCCGTCACCCTTGGTGCTGAACTGGAGCCCAGTGGCGCCCTGGCTGGCCCGATGAACGCCAAAAAGAAAAAAGGCGCCAGGTAGGCATTCCGCCTGAGCATTCTCATCAGAAAAGCCGCCTTCGGGCGGTTTTTTTGCGCCTGTCTGCCATGGAAGCGACCCAGGCCCTAGCGTCGACGCCGAGGATGGTGGTGGTGAAGTTCCACGACTAGGTCGAGCCGACATGAGCCCTGCTGTTGGCCGGCGGACGGCCCAGCAACAAAAATCTTGCTGCTCGCGGGCAAGAAATTACGCTTTTGATGAAAGAAAACATGGGGTGAGATGGAGGCGCACCTTCTCACAAGGATTCTGCCCATGGCGCTGTCACCCTTTCACCTTGCGATTCCCGTCTACGACTTGGCAGCCGCGCGCCACTTCTACGGTGACGTCTTCGGCCTTACCGAGGGTCGCTCCAGTGACCACTGGGTCGACTTCGACTTCTATGGCCACCAGCTGGTGATCCACGAGCACCCCAAGACCGCCTCCCAGGAAGAGGCCCACACCAACGCCGTGGACGGCCACAACGTGCCGGTGCCGCACTTCGGCATCGTGCTGGGCTGGGACGAGTGGGAGGCCCTGGCCGAGCGTCTGCGAGCGCGCGAAACCAAGTTCGTCATCGAGCCCTATATCCGCTTCCAGGACCAGGTCGGCGAGCAAGCCACCATGTTCCTCTTCGACCCCTGCGGCAACGCTCTGGAGTTCAAGGCCTTCAAGGACATGAGCCAGCTGTTCGCCAAATAACGCCGGGCGGCCCTGGCCGCTCATGATGTCCCCGCGACCGGAGCCTCGAGAATTCCGGCGCGCCCTCCGTGATGTCTTCGCCTGCCGGTAACTCCTGTGAAAACTGCGAGCACTACTGCGCCCCTCTCTTTTGCGACATTCGAATGGCACATCCGTCCGGTCGGCGAGCGCCTGCTGGTGATCGAGGCCAGCGCAGCCCCGTCTGCAGCGCTGAGCCGTCGCCTCGGCGCACTCGCCGCCTACCTGGGCGAGCGCCAGGCTCAAGGCGCCCTATCTGGAGTAAGCGATATCGTGCCGGCGCTAGCCAGCGTCGGCGTGCACTATCGCCCCTGGCAGGTAGTAGAGCATCTGAGGTACCCGACCCCGTTCGCGGCCCTGGCCGCCCAGCTGCAGCTCCTGCTCGACGACAGCGACAAGGTCGAGTCCGCCTCGCCGCGGCTGATCGAGATTCCCGTCTGCTACGGCGGCGAATTCGGCCCGGACCTCGCCGGAGCCGCCGCAGACTGCGGCCTCGCTGAAGAGGAGCTCATCGCGCTGCATGGCGCCGAAGTCACGGTGCTGATGCTCGGCTTCGCACCTGGACATCCCTACCTTGGCCATTATGACGAGCGCCTGGCCCTGCCACGCCGCCGCATGCCCCGTACCAGGGTGCCGGCCGGCAGCCTGGGCCTGGCCAATCGGCAGAGCGTCATCTATCCCCAAATTCTCCCGGGCGGCTGGTCCCTTATCGGCCGTACGCCTTGGCGCCTGTTCGATCCGCAGGCAGAACAAGCCTGCCGGCTACGCGCCGGCGATCGAATCCGCTGCGTGCCGATTGACGCGGCCACCTTTGCCGCCTTGCAGGAGGTGCGGCCATGACCCTGGAAGTCTTGACCCCAGGCCTGGCCACCACCTTCCAAGACCTCGGCCGTCATGGCTACCAGCAGTGGGGCGTACCGGTGGGCGGGCCAATGGACGAGGTATCCCATCGCCTGGCCAACGTCCTGCTCGGCAATGCGCCGGACGCGCCGGTGCTCGAGATCACCCTGCTCGGGCCAACGCTGTATTGCCACGGTCGCTGCCGTCTTGCCCTGACCGGGGCGGACCTGGGTGCGTTACTGGATGGCCAGCCTTGGCCATCCGGCCAGACGCGGACCTTGCGAGAGGGCGATCAGGTCAGCTTCGGTCGCCGTCGCAGCGGCGCCCGCGCCTACCTGGCCGTGGCCGGTGGGTTCCGCCTGGAGAGGGTGTTGGGCAGTCGCACCACCAATCTGCGCGCCGGCTTCGGTGGCTGGCATGGCCGCCGGCTGCAGAAAGGTGATCTGCTGCCTCTGATGGGCAGCTTTGCCAACCCGCCGCGGCTGCTGATACCGGACAGCCTGGCGCACGTGATCAGCGCCGCCCCGCTACGGCTGGTGCCAGGTCGCGACTGGACCGCCTTTACCGGTACCGCGCAGGCGGCGCTGCGCGAGCGCGCCTTCACCGTCACCCCACAGTCGGATCGCATGGGCTATCGCCTGCAGGGGCCAGCCTTGCAGCTGACAGCACCTTGTGAATGCCTGTCCGAGGCTGTCGCGTTCGGCACCGTGCAGGTACCGCCGGATGGCCAGCCTATCGTGCTCATGGCCGACCGCCAGACCACGGGCGGCTATCCCTGCATTGCCCAGATCGCTCAGGTCGACCTTCCACGCCTGGCGCAGTGTGTGCCCGGCGATGTTCTCGCCTTCACCTTCATCGAGCTCGCTGAAGCGCAGCGCCTGGATCTTGCCCGCGAGCGTCTGCTGGCGGCGCTGGAGCGAGACGCCAGCGTCGCCTGACACCACGCGGATCGGCGCGACAGACGCCGACCGTTCTCACCTTGCCCCACCCTGCTGAGCAACGTTCCCATTACAGAAGGATACGTCCATGTCTCGCGTGCTCTCTTCCACTCCCCTCACGGCCGCTGCATCCCGGGTCGATACCGAACGCCTGGCGCGCCGCGCGGCCACTGCCGCTGCCACCGGTACCGCCATCGAGTATTACGAGTTCGGCGTCTATGGCTTCATGGCGGCCTTCCTCGGGCCACTGTTCTTTCCTGGCGACGATCCCACCGCGGCGCTGCTGGCGGTGCTAGCGGTATTTGGCAGTGCTTTCTTGGTTCGCCCCCTGGGCGGGGTGCTCCTCGGACGTCTGGGGGACCGGCACGGCCGGCGCCTGGTGCTGTTAGTCACGGTGATCGGCATGGGGCTGGCCACTGCCGGTATCGGACTGCTGCCGACTACCGCCCAGTCTGGTTTGCTGGCGCCCGTGCTGCTTGTCGCATTGCGCCTGGTGCAGGGCTTCTTCGCCGGCGGCGAGGTGATCGGCGCTGCTGCCTTCGTCGCCGAGTCGGCACCCGAAGGCCGGCGGGGCTTCTTCGGCGCCTTCACCCCGGTAGGGGTCGCCCTGGGCGGCTCGCTGGCCGCTATCGTCTGTGGCGTCACTACGACGCTGGTCGGCGCGGACGCGATGCAGGCTTGGGGCTGGCGTGTGCCCTTCCTGCTGGCCCTGCCACTGGTAGCACTGTCCGCCGTGCTACGGCACAACGTGGAGGAGACGCCGGCGTTCCAGCGCTTCCTGGCCCAATCTCAGCCACCCAAGGCGCCGGTGCGAGAAGTGCTGGCCGAGCAGCGCCCGGCAGTCCTCAAGGTCATGCTGCTGGCCCTGGGGCAGAATGCCGGCTACTGGGTCGGCCTGATCTTCATGAACCTCTATCTGACCACTCACCTTGGCTATCCCAAGGCGCAGGTGTACTGGATCATGGCGGGCGTCAGCCTGTTCGCGGCACTGATGATGCCGTTCTGGGGTGGGCTGTCGGATCGACTCGGCCGGCGGCGGGTGCTGACCCTGGGCTTCACCGCCTATGTGGTGCTGGTAATCCCGATGATGTTGCTCATGGCCCAGGGCAACATCTGGCTTGCGGCGCTGGCCGTGCTGGTGGCCGCGCTACCGATGCCCATCGTGCAGTCCGTGGGCTATCCCACCTATGCAGAGCAATTTCCCACCCGGGTGCGCTATACCGGCATGGCGATCGCCATCAACCTGGGCGCCATCCTCGGCGGAGGGCTTACCCCTTATCTTGCGACCTGGCTGATGGCCAAGAGCGGTAACCTGCTGATGCCGGGTTTCCTCCTGGCCACTGCAGCAGTCATCGCCCTGGTGACGCTGCGCCTGGTGCGGGAAACCTCGAAGGAGGCACTGCAGTGACGCCGGCCGAGTTGCG
>Ga0157359_1000227_pt1 | contig 18852 bp, 17 predicted proteins | sample AttcapACBM3_FD_111482 | JGI IMG/M metagenome (GOLD analysis project Ga0157359, IMG submission 111482) | Fungus gardens microbial communities from leaf cutter ant in Botucatu, State of São Paulo, Brazil - Atta capiguara ACBM3 | ecosystem: Host-associated > Fungi > Mycelium > Unclassified ...
GGTGGTCGGGGCTTCACGGTCCCAGGCGAGGCCTGGCCGATCCGCCCCGAGCCGGCGGGGTTGCGGGGGACCGCTCGGTTAGCCGCCAGGGGCGGCATGTTTCTTGGCCAGGCGCTCGGCCCGCTCCAGGTCTTTCTTGCCGCCGCAGCGGTCGTGCAAACCGATCGCCTTGCGCAGCATCTCGACGGCCGACACCAGCTGGCCTGGGCGGCCCGGCCGATCCTCGTCGACGTCGGCCAGCTCGGCCCGGCCGATGGCCAGATAGAGCTTGGCGCGCGCCTCGTCGGGCATGTCGTGCTCATCGGTGAGCACGGCGGTGCGGATCAGGATGTCCAGGTCGAAGGTCTGGCCGGCCTTCTGCGCTGCCAGTGCGCCCTCGGCCACTTCCTCGGCAATCAGGCAGCCCGGGGTGCGCTCGAAGCGATCGGGCATCAGCAGGCCGTGGCGCAGCACGTAGGCGGCGATGTCCAGGGCGCCGGCGAACTCGCCGGCATCGATGCGCCAGATCATCACGGTGACCAGCACCTCATCCTGGGCGCCGTTGCCGCCCTCGAGTACGCCGCCGACATAGTCGGCATACGCGCCCAGCAGCTGCCGCTTGAGCTCGGCCTTGGCCTGGGTGGATTGCACCTGCTTGAGTCGCAGCCGGTCCTGCAGCAGCTGAGCCAGCTGCTGCTCGTACACGGTACGACCCGCCATGGTGTCGGCTGGCCCGACCGCTGCGGCGGCGAGTGCCGCTGCAGCTGCCAGGAAATGCCGTTTCGCGGGAGAGGAGGCCATGGCTTACACGCCCGTCACGATGTTTTCGATCAGGCAGCCGAAGCCGTAGTCTTCGACCACGTAGGCGTCGTTGCTCGACTCGTAGTTCTCGATGCGGTTCTTCTCCGGCGCCTCCTTGACGAAGCGGCGGCGGCCACCGGTTTGGTAGTAGAGCGACAGGTTCTGCAGCGAGGTGATGAGCATCCCGTTGTCCGGGCAGTAGGGCACCTCCACCGGCTGCAGGCCGCCCATGCGGCGCTGGGCCAGGATCACGTCGGTGGCCAGCTTCTCGGAGGCGGGCTGGTCCTTGTTCACCAGCGGGAAGTACTTGTCGTGTACCAGGTCGCGGCCGAGGATCACCACCAGGCCCGGGTCCTTGCGGTACCAGGGATCGATCAGGTTGCTGACCGCATCGAAGACCAGAGCGTCCAGGTTGTTGTAGTCGGCGTCGCTGCCGGTGCCGATCACGATCTTCCCTTCGGCCTTGCCCGACTTCAGCACGCGCTGCGGTGCATTGCTGCGGTACTGCTGCAGCCAGCCGATGTTGACGTCCTGCAGCAGCGGATTGGTGGCGCGGTTGGTGGTGGCCGCGGCGCTGGTGCCGTTGAAGCCGATCATCAAGCGGTCCAGGGCCTGCCGCTTCACGATGGCGTCACGCAGGCGCGACTGGAAGTCGGGGAATTTGGCCCAGGTATCCAGCAGCTGGTAGGTGATGGCAGTGTCAAAGTCGGTTTTCTTGCACTCGTACCCGCGATTGTCGAGCGCCTGCATCTCGCGGGGTTGACGCGTTGCGCTGCCGCTGGTGTCGGTGCGGCCGGCGATGGTGCCGGAGACGCCCAGGCCGACCTTTTCGCCCATCAGCTCGTCGACGGGAATGACGTTGACCTTGCTCAGGAAGTCGCTGGACTCCTGGATGCGGGTCTCCAGCTTCTGCTGGACGGTGGGCGCTACGGCGAAAGTCGCCGCGGAGGAGGAGACGCCGGACAGCTTGGCGACTTGCTCCAGATATTGGTTGAACAGCACACGGGTATCGTTACGCATGGATCTCTCCGGAAAGGTGAACGGCTGATCAGCAGTCGGTCAGGTTCTGGCCATCGCCGCCGGTGACCGGAGGGCGCTTGGGTTGGTTGGGGTCTTGGGTCTGGCTGAGCTGCACCTGCAGGGCGGCGAAGTCGGTCTGCAGCTGCTGGTGCTTGTCGGCCAGCTCGGTGAGGGTGGCCTCGGCGCGGGTGAAGCGCTCGTCCTGCTCGCGAACGTGCTCGGCCACGGCGGTGACCGCGGCGCCGAACTGGGCGAACTCGCCCTGGGTCTGCGTCTCCTTGCCCTTGAGCAGCTCCTGGACCTTGGCGAAGAGCAGGGCGCCCAGGCCAGGCTTGTCCTCGACCTCGTCGAAGGTGAGGGCGGTCTCTTCGGCTACGGTGAAGAGGTTGTCCGCATGCAGCTTGCGGCTGGCATAGGGGTTGGCCGCCGGATTGGCCGCGGCGAAGGACAGCACGTCGGTACCCAGGCTGGCCGGGCTGTCGGTGATGCCCAGGCCGACCAGGTAGGCAGCGCCGGTGTCGGCGAACTTGGGCGAGATCTCGATCGAGGTGTAGATCTTCTGCTTGGCCTTGTTCATGGCGACCAGGTCGGCGGTGGGCTCGATCTGGGCGAAGAGGGCCAGCTTCTTCTGGCCGTTGATCTCCACCTCTTCAGCCTTCACCGCCACCACGTCGCCGTAGGCCTTGAAGGGGCTGTCCGCCACGCTGCTACGGATGTGCTCCATCCAGATGCGGGCGCCGTAGGTCTTGGGGTTGTAGCTGGCCGCGGCCTGCTCGATCCAGGCGCGCTCGATCTGGCGGCCATCGCTGGTAGCGCCCTCGACGGCGACGCGGAAGAAGGGAGAGCGAAGTTTCGGGGTCTTAGGGTCGGCCATGCCGGGGATCCTCAAAGGCTTAGCGGGAGTGCTTGGGCGATGAGGGGCATGGTCGGGACGCGCGCGCGTCCCAGCAACGAGGGGCCGTTGTAGCGGCGCGCTGTACAAATCCGCGCGCTATGGAGGAGGGAGCCGGGGCGGCAGTCTGGCGGCCATGAAAAGCCTACCTGAATCCGACTCCGTGCCTATCCCGTCCACCGACCTGCTGATGGACGTGCGCCGCCGCGCCAAGCATCTCTACTGGATGGGCTGGCGGGTGACGGAGATCGCCGAGGCAATCGAGGAGAAGGAGAAGACTGTCCATAGCTGGAAGGCCCGCGACGGATGGGATCGGGCCGACAACGTGGAGCGGATCGGCGGGGCGCTGGAGGCGCGCTTGGTGCAGCTGATCCTCAAGGACGCCAAGACCGGCGGCGACTTCAAGGAGATCGACCTGCTGCACCGCCAGCTGGAGCGCCAGGCGCGGATCCAGCGCTTCCAGGGCGGCGGTACCGAGGCCGAGCTCAATCCTAAGCTGGACAATCGCAATGCCGGGCCGAAGAAGAAGGCCGCGCGCAATGAGTTCACCGAGGAGCAGATCGAGGCCCTGGCGAGCGCCTTCCGCGACCAGTGCTTCGGCTACCAGCTGGACTGGTACCGGGCAGGCCAGCAGCGGACCCGTGCCATCCTAAAAAGCCGGCAGATCGGCGCCACCTTCTACTTCGCCCGCGAGGCCTTCCTGGACGCCTTGATCACCGGGCGCAATCAGATCTTCCTGTCGGCCAGCAAGAACCAGGCGCATATCTTCAAGGCGTATATCCAGGCCTTCGCCCGGGAGGTCTGCGGTGTCGAGGTGACGGGTGATCCGATCATCCTGGCCAACGGCGCCGAGCTGCATTTCCTAGGTACCAATGCCCGCACCGCCCAGGGCTACCACGGCAACTTCTACTTCGACGAATTCTTCTGGACCTTCCGCTTCGAGGAGCTGAACAAGGTGGCCAGCGGCATGGCCATGCAGAAGCAGTACCGCCGGACCTACTTCTCGACGCCCAGCTCGATGGCCCATGAGGCCTACACCTTCTGGACCGGCGAGCGCTTCAACAAGGGCAAGCCCGTCGCCCAGCACCTCAAGCTGGACGTCTCCCATGACGCCCTGCAGCAGGGTCGGCTCTGCGAGGACCGGATCTGGCGGCAAATCGTCACCATCCTGGATGCCGAGGCCCGCGGCTGCGACCTGTTCGATCTGGAGGAGCTCAAACTCGAATACTCGGCCGAGGCCTTCCAGAACCTGCTGATGTGCCAGTTCGTCGACGACGGTGCGAGCATCTTCCCCTTGGCCATGCTGCAGCCCTGCATGGTGGACGGCTGGGTCGAGTGGGCAGAGGACTACAAACCGTTTGCAGCCCGACCCCTGGGCGAGCGCCCGGTCTGGGTCGGCTACGACCCGGCCGAAACCGGTGACACCGCTGGCCTGGTGGTGGTCGCTCCGCCGGCGGTACCGGGCGGCAAGTTCCGGGTGCTCGAGCGCCACCAGTTCCGCGGGATGGACTTCGCCGCCCAGGCCGAGGCGATCCGCCAGGTCTGCCAGCGCTACTGGGCGAGCTACATCGGGATCGATGTCACCGGTATGGGCAGCGGCGTGGCCCAGCTGGTGCGCCAGTTCTTCCCGGGGCTGACCACTTTCAGCTACTCGCCCGAGGTCAAGACCCGCCTGGTACTCAAGGCCTACGACGTGATCAAGAACGGCCGGCTCGAATTCGACGCCGGCTGGACCGATGTCGCCCAGTCGCTCATGGCCATTCGCAAGACCACCACCGCCAGTGGCCGGCAATTCACCTATACGGCTGGACGCAACGACACCACGGGCCACGCGGATCTCGCGTGGGCCCTCTTTCATGCCCTGCACAACGAGCCGCTGGAGGGCCAGACCGGCCGCAACACCGGCGTCATGGAGATCTACTGATGAGCGATTCCACCGACCTGACCCGCCCGGCCGCCCATACGCCTGGCGTCGAGGCCTTCACCTTCGGCGACCCAGCGCCGGTGCTCGACGGCCGCGAGGTCTTTGACTACCTGGAGTGCTGGTTCAACGGCCGCTACTACGACCCGCCGCTGTCGCTTGAAGGCTTGGCCAAGGCCACCCGAGCTAGCGTCTATCTGGACTCCGGCCTCAAGTTCAAGCGCAACCTGCTGGCCCGCACCTTCATCCCGCACCCGCTGCTGAGCCGGGCCGCTTTCGAACAACTGGCCCTGGACTACCTCTGGTGCGGTAACGCCTACCTGGAGCGCCGCCAGTCTCGCCTGGGCACGCCGATCAGCCTGCAGCCGCCGCTGGCCAAATACATGAGGCGAGGCGAGGAGGGCCGCTTCTTCCAGGTGCGGGGCTGGCAGGACGAGCATGAGTTCGCCCCGGGCACCATCTGCCAGCTGCGCGAGGCCGACATCAACCAGGAGATCTATGGCATGCCCGAGTGGCTCGCCGCCATGCAGTCGGCGCTGCTGAACGAGTCGGCCACGCTGTTCCGCCGCAAGTACTACAACAACGGCAGTCACGCCGGCTTCATCTTCTACATGACCGACGCCGCGCAGAAGGAGGAGGACATCGACTCCCTGCGCACCGCGTTGCGCTCGGCCAAGGGCCCGGGCAACTTCCGCAACCTCTTCGTCTATGCGCCCAACGGCAAGAAAGACGGCATCCAGTTGATCCCGGTCAGCGAGGTAGCGGCGAAGGACGAATTCAACTCGATCAAGAGCATCACCCGCGACGACATGCTCGCCGGCCTGCGGATCCCGCCACAGCTGATGGGGATCGTGCCGCAGAACGCGGGTGGCTTTGGCTCGATCAAAGAGGCGGCGGAGGTGTATGCCGCCAATGAGGTGGAGCCGCTCCAGGCGCGGCTGGAAGCCTTCAATGCGTGGCTCGGAGACGAAGTAATAAAGTTCAAGCCGTACGAGATCTAAAGCTAAAGAAGAGATTCCTTAATTTGTGGACCGATATTGTATTCCCATAGACTTTTTAATGGGGCGCAGCACAGATGATAGATCACCCAGCATCCAAAAATCGCTGGTGCGCTTAAGCATTCCTGGGTATGTAATAATCCATGAGCTAATTTATGTCGAAGAGAAGGGCCGGCTTTAAATTCAAAGAGCTGCCTTAGGAGATATAGATAGTCCTCATGGAATATTTTTGATAAATGGCTGTCGGAATTTTTTAGTAGCTGAGATAATGACTGGTTTTCTTCTGTTGAGTCTGGATTAATTTTGTAGGTGTGTTGGCCGACTTGGCTTATCAGGTGTCTGAGAGAGTTTTCTAATTGCGGAAAAAGCAAGTATGAGGCGGATACCACATCACCTTGAATGAATTTTGCTATTCCAGTTGCAAATATATGTTCATAACCTCTGGGGACGAAAGGGCTCTCCGAAACAATAGGCCAAAAATGCCTGCTATCAATCGAGTATTTTCTCATAATGGATTCACAGGCAGGATGTATAGCGCTTGCTACATGGATTCTATAATGGATATCGAGATCAACAAGGCAGTCGTGGTCGTACCATTCTTCAGTTGGAGTGGTTTTGAAATCAAGGGTTGGGGTTTTTGCAATTTGTTTGCCATCTTTATCTAAGTGTACTGTGGAAAAGAAAGACCCAAGAAATGATTCGTTTCTTCTTTTCAGGCACTCTGCATGCAGGCCAACCTTGCTTGGGATAATGTTCAAGAGTGAAAGGTGTTGTAAGGCGTCGCTTATATCAAGTTTTCCAAATAACCTTTGGTAGTGTTTTCGAGGCTTGTTGATATTTAGGTCTAGTGTGAAGGTTGCATATTCTTCCGTCGAGGATCCGGCGTATTGCTCAAGTTCCAAGATCAGCGACTCTACCCGCTCTTTCAAACCGCCGATCTGTCTTAGCTCGCTTATTAAGTCCCTCGTCCAAGATGCTTTCGCTATGGCGGACGTGGTCTGGTCGCGCATCAAGAGAAGCTGATCTGCTGCATTAATGGAACAGGATCGGGACTCTCCATTGTTGTTTGTTTTACTATAAGCTTGCGCTGCAAGGCTCCATACCTCTCTTGCCGCCATAGGTATGATTTCTGGCTGGGCTAGGAATGTCTTGCAATTTTCCGCCACCGCTCTCCAGTCAATTAGTTTGTAGTTCGCGCCCATTCTGGCTAAGGTGCAAAATCCTCTTGTGCTTTTGCTTTCAATTGACTCTTTTAGACAAGAGTTGAAGATGGAAATGGTTTTTCTTGTTTTTTGTATGTTAAGAGTTTTCTGTATTTGAAGTGCTCTTCCTAGAAAGTCAACTATTGGCGATGGCGGTTTGTGTGATGTTGCAATTGATATGGATAGTTGATCATCTAAGTATTGCTCTGCGGAGTTTATGTAGGCATCTGCTGCAACTTGTGCCATATCTCTCATCTTTTTGTTATTGACCCAGCACACATCAGCGACTCTTGCCCGAAGAACAGGGTGGTCGATTCGGGGCGCTATTTTTGCAAGAATTTGAATCTGCTCAGGGCTTATGTCTCGAGGTATTAGTGATCTTTGCGTACCGTGTTGGAAACGAGGGATGAAAACTCCTGGATCATCAGGCGCGAAATGGAAGCTGCAAAGAATTCTAAATGTATCAAACGCCTTTTTTTGTCTTGGATCTGTACTGGCCTCTTTCATTTTAATGAAAGCTAGCTCGATGTGATGTATTTCCAGTGCGTCAGTGATAGATTTTATCTTACAAACTTCAATGGTCTCGAAGTCTGAAGACGATGCAAATTTTTCAGCCAGATGGTTCATTTTGATTTGTGATTTTGTCTAGTTGGAAGATTGAGGATTGGCTTTAAATATAAAGCCTCTGAGCTTTTTGTTTAGTGTGCTGCTATTAAAGGTTCCGGCTCGAACAAAGGCAGGTGATTTAGATTGTTTCAATAGCTGTAACAAGCTTGAGCTGACTTCTATATTGATTCTGTGTTTTAGGAAGAGCTCTCTAAGAAGCGATGGGCTTAGATACAACTTTCCGGACGCCGGCGGGGCATGATTGCATCGCTCCCCCGCACCCTCCAGATGGGCTAGTGCCTCCCAGAACGCCTTCAGCACGTCCGGCGTCTCCGGATCGGCCCGGCCGATGGTGTCCAGCTCCGGCACGCTCAGTCCAAGGGCCAGGGACACATGAGCCAGCTGCTCATGAATCGCGCTGCGCAGCGCACGGTCCCGAGTGCGGTGAAGCTCCTTCAGCAAGGCCAGCCGGTGGCGAGATAGGGCGATCTGCTTGCTTGCGGTCGCCGCCGCACCGGGCCGCTCGGCCACGCCTTGCGTCCAGTACTTCCAGAGGGCATCGTCGCACTCTTCCTGGTAGCGGATGATCTTCTCGCGCAGCTCCGGGGCGACCTTGTTCCGGCTGATGGAGTAGAGCCAGGCCGGCAGCTTCTTGAGCGGCATGCAGGTCATGGCGTACTGCTTCCCATCACCTCCAGTTGTCACGATTTCCCTGATAACTGAAGCGAATCTCTCCGCCAGTTTCTCGTGCTGCCCTTGCCAAGAAAGTCCCATGTTCGTGGCGATGGGCTTCATCGCCACATAGGCCTCATTGTCCTGGCCGACTAGGACAACCGTGTCCCCGTGGAAGGGGACGGGGAATAGCTGAGGTGCGGTGTGCATGGCGTCGGCTCCCTGCCTAGATGATCGAGTCCAATTCGTTCAGCGCCCCGTCCAGTTTCACCCGGAGCGGCTCCAGCAGGCAATGCAGGTGATCGCCGCTCAGGTCCCGCGCGTGGGCAACCTCCAGCAACATCAGCAGCAGCTCCAGCGCTCCGTGAAGGCTACTCAATTGAGATTGCGTGTGGGAGAGGGATTTGAGGACGGTAATGACGCTGGCCAACTCTTCCAGGCTGGCGTCGAAGCCATTGGCTTTCAGGACGGCTTCATCGAGGCCGCGGAGCAGATTGAAGCGGGAGTGCAGATCGTCCAGACGTGACAGTGCATTGAGTTGCATGGCAATAGCCCCTTCCATAGTCATGAGCCGCCGCCTGACGCCAATCAGGGAGGGCGGAACCGTGCGGGTTGGCGTACCGGGGAAGGACCGGCGAGCCCGAAGGCTCCCACGCACGGCCCGCCCATTACGGGCACAGCCATGCTGCGGACACAAAAAAACCGCTCAAGGGCGGTGTTTGCATCCGCCTTCCTATCCGGGACGCCAATCCCAGGCCGCTGAATTTGCAGCGACGTTGGGATGGTAGGACTCCCTATGCGACGCAGTCAACAGCAAGCTAGGCTTCCAGCTTGATTAAGGCATTGATACATGGAGGTCGGTTGTGGCTTTTCAGAAAATTGATATTGGTGAAGAGACGGATAAAACCCATTGGCCTGCAGGAGTCTCGGAAATGACGATCGGTCAGATGGATATGCTTGGGGTAGACAAAGAGGGAAACCTTTACTGGGACGGCAAACCGATTGAGGTAAAGAAGCGTTTGAGCCTGACGGTAGGAGAGCGAGTTTTCGCTCTGCTTGTAGGCGGAGTCACGTCGGTAAGCGCAGTAGTCCAAGCCTTGGGCGCCGGCTGCCAAGCCCATTTCGTGTGGATGAGCTGGCTATGTCCTGGTACGTAGCTGCACCAGGCGCGCGCCGTCGTCCCCCCGCCACGCCTGCGGGCTAAATGTGTCGCTTTTTCTGCAGACCTGCGCGCCTTTCTACCGCCCGCCAGTGCTGGGCTGACGGGAGTCTTGGAGCATCTGGAATTATCTGCGAATCCCTGCACCAGGCGACATTTTGAGATCGCTTGACGCATAGCCCAGTGCGGGCGACTTGGAGCAGGTGTGAGGCCACCTTCGTCATGTAGGAGACATCGAGCACTTCATGCTGGTAGGCGTGGTGAGAGACTACAGTCCTGGTGGGCGCCAGGACTGTGATCGTGACCAATGGGGCACGCATCTGGGCCAGCGAGCAGACGACCACCTCCACCTTGTAGGTCGGCGGGAAGAAGCCTTCCACATAGGACTTGATTCTGGATCTAGCAGCGCTGCTCATCCTCGTTTCCTTAAGCTCTTCTACATCAGAATTATCTTCCAGACCCCTACGGCTCGCTCAAGCCTAAGCGGCGCTCTTATTGCCCTGCATGCTGCGTGAGGTCTGCAACGAGACGGAGGACACTGTCTTTCTATCGTGAGGCTGGCGTGCCTAGACGACCAATGCCAGGCGTCGAGGCTTTAGTCGATTCCGCAGTTCTATAGCGATGGCCGCCATACAGCAGATGTCGAGATAATCGGAGAGCGGCGCGTCATGCCAGGCGGCGGCACCATTGCCCGGATTGGCGACGTATAGGCAGACCTGCCCCTCTTCCATTTCCACTGCTGTCACGCTGTAGGTGGAAGGGAAGAAGATCTGGAAGTACTCCATCAAGCTCCATTGCTGAGCGGACTCGGCCATCTCCTGTACTCCTCTTCTGGGGAGCTCGGATTCTGACACCGAGGGGCACGCCTGGCTCAAGCGGCTCGGCGCCAGTGAGCGGAGCCCAGACAGCCGAAATCCTCACACTTCCAGGAGCCTGCTGAGGGCAACCTCATAGCCTGATTTCCAGAGAGGGCTGGGGCGCCGTTACAACTGTTCCCATAGCCGATGCGCCCGCTAGAACCCGCGCCACGCCTGGGCTTGAGCCTCTTTAGACTGCTGTTACGGCACTGTTCCCGTCAGCGTTCCCGTTTTCTAAACTACTGAATTTCATAGATTTATTTATTTTTCATCGTAACAGTAGGGTTTGTTACTGGGGAACGGTGAAATTACACAGCCGGAACAGTAAGACCAATCGCTGGAAGCCGCATGGTACAAGGGCGTTAAGGGCACCAGAGAAAACGGGAACAGAAATAACGGTATCCCCTGACCTGAACATAAAACGAGGATAGCGCCCAATTAGCGCGCTAAACGTCCGTCGCTCACTCTGACGCACTCGCACGTTCACAGACGCTCACAGGCTGGCGCTCAGGTGTTGGCTGAGGCGTCTGCAAACAGGCTGGAATAGCGTGTGGAGGAGGGCAGAAAAGTGGGGTTGTAGGAGGGCGTTGCTACAAATTTGCTACGAGGCGAAGTGGAGGGCTCTGGAGGCCGCGCCAGACGGGCGTTTCAGCTTCAGTCGGCCCGATCCATCAAGGGCGCTACGGAAAAGCGGCGGGACGGCTCAGGGCGCGTGGTTGCTGGGTTTGAGCCGGTTTCGGCAAGCATTCAGAAACTTCGTTTGTAGCACTGTTCTGCCCGGTTTCAGCGTGCTTTTCCTGGCTCGGTGCTGAATCTAAGTACTTGGAAAAAGACGTGTAGCGCTCGGCGGAAGACGGGAAGGATGGCACGGCGAGAAAGTGCCAGGGCGTGAATGTTTATGCCCTGATCCGACTACGCCGCGAGAGGGAAACAGTCTAGCAAGAATCCCGGGCGCTGCGCGGGCGGCGACGGTCCTGGCGTGGTCAGAGAGCGGTTGAAATGACTAGTGGGCTGGGAGCCACAGCTATGACTGCAGGATTGCACTGTTACTGGTGCCGTCTTGCCCGTGTGAGGTGATGGATTGATCGGGTCACAGTTGTTGTTGCCGCTCGTGCCGGTTATGGCTGTAGCGCGCCGGCGCGACAGCAGCGAGGGGGCAAGTAGGCTTCCAGGCTTGGTCATGGATGGATCCATCAGACGTCTTGGCGCATGGCGGCCCTACTGTTATGTGAGACTTCAGCGCCTCGCTGTCGCAGTCCGGCTTCGCCTTTCGTATGACGGTATCACCACCTGTCGACTTGGACAGGAAATGAACACGATCCTGCCTGATAATTCGCGCGTCATCCCTTCCTGGCCACGCACCTCTTAATGACCAGTCGAACCCATACCTCTGATCAATCCCTTATCGCACTTACCATCGAAAATGATCGCCTTCGTCAGGAGCTGGCGGCGGCTGAGCAATACAAGGCTGACTCTGCCTTTCTTCGTAGCATCCTGGCCGCCTCGGGAGACTGCATCAAGGTCCTCGATCTGGAGGGGCGCGTCGCCTACATGAACGACGGCGGGCAGGCGCTGATGGAGGTCAGCGACTTCAACTCGATCAAGGGCTGCCCGTGGCCCAACTTCTGGCAGGGAGAGAATCACCAGGAGGCGAGGAGAGCGCTGCAGGCGGCCCGTGAGGGCAAGATGGGCCGCTTCCAGGGCGAGGCCCAGACCTTCCAGGGCAACGCGAAATGGTGGGATGTCCAGGTTACGCCGATCTTCGATGAGGCCGGTCAGCCCCGGCGGATCCTGTCCGTGTCCCGCGATATCACCCAGGCCAAGCTGAACGAGCTGGCGGTGGCTGAGCAGGAGGCGAACTATCGGCAGCTGTACAACGCCATTGCCATCGGCTTCTGCATCGTCGAGGTCCGCTGCAACGACCTGGGTGCACCGGAGGACTATCGCTTCCTCAAGGTGAACAAGGCGTTTGGCGAAATCACGGGTTTGGCTGATGTCACCGGACAGTGGATGGGGGACATGGCGCTCCAGGGTGAGTCTCTCTGGGCCGAGCGGTACGCCGAGATGTTGGCTACCGGCAAGGCTGTGCATTTTGAGCACCTGGCCTCGTCCTTGAACAACCGGCACTACGACGTCTATGCCTATCCGATAGGGCAGCAGGCTCCCAGCCAGGTTGCCGTGCTGTTTTCCGATATCACCGCACGGAAGCAAGGAGATGCCCAACGCGCTGCGCTAATCGAACTGAGTGCCCGGCAGCACGAGTTTGATAGCGCGGTAGATATCGCGTATCTCGCCGCCGAGATCACTGGCCGAACTCTGGGTGTAGCGCGTGTTGGCTATGGAGTCATTCAGCCGGATGGGGAGACGCTGCTGCTTGAGCGCGATTGGACAACCCCTGGTGTCTCGTCCGGCGCTGGGCTGCATTTTCTAAGCAGCTACGGTGATGCTCTCACCGGACTGCGCGAAGGACAGACAATCATCGTCAGCGATGTCGCGGCTGACCCTCGGACCAGGTCGGGTTCTGCCGCGTTTGCGGCCGTCTCCGTTGCTGCGCTGGTCAATGTGCCCGTCCTGGATGAGGGCAGATTGGAAGCTGTCTTTTTTGTCAACAGTGATCGGCCGCGGGTATGGTCGCGTGAAGAGCTGGACTTCATCGCGGATGTGGCGGCGTTGACGCAGGCGGCTACCGGCAGGCGTCGAGCCAAGCGGAAGCTGCAGCAAGTCGCCGCGTCTTTAGAAATTCAGGTCGCCGAGCGGACGCGTGATCGTGACCGGCTCTGGCGGCTCTCGGGCGATCTCATGTTGGTCGCCGACTCCGAAGGGGGCATCGTCAGGACGAATCCGGCTTGGAGCGAGATCCTTGGTTGGCTGCCCGAGGATTTGATCGGTCTCAGTCTCTTCGAGCTCATCCACCCGGAAGACCTAGCCTATACCCGGGAGGGTGCAAGAGATATTACCGAGCACAGCATTCGACTCACGCAATTCGAAAATCGCTATCGCTGCAAGCATGGTGACTACCGGTGGATCTCCTGGACTGCTCAGGCCGCGGACGGCTTCATGGTCGGCGTGGGGCGCGATATCACCGAAGACAAGGAGCAGGCATTGGCCCTGGCCGCTGCCGAGGATGCCTTGCGGCAGAGCCAGAAGATGGAAGCGGTAGGCCAGCTCACTGGCGGCCTGGTGCACGATTTCAACAACCTGCTGGCGGCCATCAATGGCGCCCTGGAGCTGCTCAGAATGCGGCTCAATCAGGGGCGGCTGAAAGACCTGGATCGCTACATAGGTGCAGCCCTGGGCGCCTCCAGCAAGGCGGCTGCCTTGACGCATCGCCTCCTGGCGTTCTCGCGCCGGCAGGCGCTCGATCCGCGGTCGACGGACGTCAATGCACTGGTGGCAGATATGACTGACCTCATCAGCCGCACGGTGGGTCCGGAGATCGAGGTCGTGGTCGTCGCCGAGCCCGAGCTCTGGCATGCGCGGATCGATCCGCCGCAGCTGGAGAACGCGCTGCTCAACCTCTGCATCAACGCACGGGACGCCATGCCTGGCGGAGGCCGCATCACCATCCAGACCACCAATCACCACTTCGAAGATCCCGCCGCCGAGAATCTAGACCTGGAGCCAGGCGATTACCTGTCCCTCTGTGTGATCGACACGGGGACCGGCATACCCCCTGAGCTCTTGGTTCGCATCTTCGATCCCTTCTTCACGACCAAGCCGGTCGGGGAGGGTACCGGCCTGGGCCTGTCTATGATCTACGGTTTCGCCAAGCAGTCGGGTGGACTGATCAGGGTCGAGTCCACGCCGGGTGAAGGCACTACCATGTGTCTGTACATGCCGCGATGCAATGAGCATGACCCAGAGAGTGATTGCCTCGGCGAGACAGCAGACCTGGAAACGAAAGGGCGCGGAGAGGTGGTGCTGGTCGTGGAGGATGAGCCGGTGCTGCGAATGCTGGCCACCGAGATCCTTGGCGACCTGGGCTACACCACGCTCGAGGCGTCGGGAAGTGCGGGCGGACTGGAGATCTTGAACGCCGATGGCCGCATCGATCTGCTGATCACGGACGTGGGCCTGCCGGGTCTCATGAATGGTCGGCAGTTGGCCGAGGCTGCGCGGGCGGTGCGCCCGGCGCTCAAGGTGCTATTCATCACCGGCTATGCCGACTCGGCCTTTCAGGACGAAGGGCAGCTCGGATCAGACATGGAGCTGCTGTCGAAGCCCTTCTCGGTTGATGCCTTTGCCGCTCGAGTCGATCGGCTGTTGGGCAATTAGCCCTTCAGCGGGACGCTGCTTAGTGCAGCGCCTGGGCTATGGCGGACTCTAACGCCGCGGGCATCCAGAGCATCTGAAGATAGACCTCGTTGGCTCGCAGATCGGCTTTGATCTCGAAGCCGTAGCCGGTGTTGATGATGATCGGCAACGTTGGCCAGCGGCCGATCAGCAGGTTGGCCAGATCGCCACCGGTTAGCTGCCCCGGCACAAGGTGATCGGTGACAAGCAGGTCCGGCTGCCCATCGCGGAGCAGGGCCAGTAGCGCATCATCGGGCCAGGGGTATACCACGCGGTGGGGGAGTTGCCGCGGACGGTTTGAGCTATGAATCCGTCTTTGCTGATAAGTTGTTGTTGGCTTGCCTGATAAAAATTATTTAGGTGGTTGCATGAGTTCAATAGTGATTCCGTCTGGGCCGCTTATATACGCAACCACTGTGCCTGCACGCGGTCCGTTTGGAATGGCCTGTGAAGATCCTTTTATCTCCCAGCCATGGGATATTATCTTTGCCACAGCTACATCGATATTTTCCACATTCACAGCAATATGTGCTGCGCCAATTGCACCGGCGCTGTCAGGTGCCTTACCTAGAGTGCTGGCTGTTGAGTATTCCAGAAGTTCTATAGGGAATCCAGAAGGTGACACGACAATCGCCATACGACACCGTGGATCGGCAACACCCGTTACTTCTCGCAGGAAGTCACCGCCCATTTCGCCCTTACGTAAAACTTCGAAACCCATAGCCTCTGTCCAGAATTTGATCGCGTCTTCGAGCGATGAGACCGAAAACCCTATATGATCCACTACTATGGCGCCATTGGTCATGGTCAAACTCCACGTTTATTTAGCTTTCGTGAGTCATTTTAGTCTGTTGCATTCGAGGTCTGATTTCTTGTTCTTACAGCAAGTCGTTCGCATGTCGTCAGCCCTTTTATAAGTTGGGCTCTGATATTTCTACTTGACCACCTGAGCGACATCGCAACCTAGGTTTGACAGTCAGATGGAACGCTCTTGCATCTTTTTCCACTCCCGCTCCACCGCCCGCATCGCCGTCGCCTTCGTCGCGTACAGGTGAGGCAAATGCCACGGCTTGCGCTGGTCGCCGGTGGTGAGAGTGTGCTCCTTGCCGGTCTTGGGATCGCGGCAGTCGGCGATGACGCTGGGGTAGTCGCCCTCGATCTGGTCGGCCAGGTCTTCCGGCAGCTAGTGGAAGGCGCGTACGGCGTCGTAGCGCTCGCGGGTTAGCCTGCAGGTAGCCGCGCTGGTCACTGGCCCCGCAGATCAGGCTAGCGCCTTCTGTTCTTTCGAAAACCCTGACACGGCCAAGTAGGCCACACCCGCCAAGATCGCTACGTCTGCGAGGTTGAAGACGCCCGTATGGAGTGAGCCCAGGTTCAGGACCAGGTAGTCGACAACGTGGCCATCGCGAAAGAATCTATCGATGAGATTCGAACCGCCTCCGAGAGCGATTAGGTATAAAGCCGCCGAGCGACCTGGGAACTGCTTCCAATGCGAGAGTGCCCAGTAGATAACGCCTGCCACAGCTGCCAGCGCGCCAAGGAAAATCACTGATTTTACTGTCGGTGGGAGATCCTGACCGATGCTGAGGAAGGCGCCAGGATTCAGACTCAGGACCACATCCATCCACAGACTAGCGGTGCCAAGTCGATAGGAGACTGCAGCAAGCTGAACCAACGCAGCTAGCTTGATCAGTTGGTCTACGACTACAAATGCCAGTCCCGCCCCTGTAACAGCCCAGAGGGTCCAAGTGCTCCGCTTCATCGAAATCTCCATCTATGTACGTTAGCCAGCGGCATGATCGCATCAAAGCTGCCTTTTAGCTTCGTAGAGGGTTATTCGTCGAGTATCCAAGAGGCGCAGGGTCTGAGCGCGTCTCGCGCAGCTGACTAGTCAATATGCAGTTTGGTATTGCCTGCGACTGAAAACACAATCACCGCAGCGCGGAAGCTGGCAGGTGGGAAGAAAGAGCCTGAATGTCGCGCTGCAGGTGATGCCACTCGCCAATACCCAGGGCTAGCCCTGGGTAAGTTCACGGTCCTTGATATTGGCAATAGGCTCCAGGATCGATGGGTCGAAGTCGTTCAAGGTCGCTGAATGGGCAAATCGCTTAGGCAAATCGGGATTTGCCAGCGAAGCCTTGCCTATGGCGATGATGTCCGCGCCTTGTTCCAGGGCGCGGGCGGCCTGCTCTGGGGTATTCAACCCGCCGTTTGCAATCATCGTCACCCCTGGGGCGTAGCGACGGGCCAGCGACAGCAGGGTGGCGCCGCCCGCGGTAAAGGCGGGTTTCAAGGCGTCGTGTTCGGTGACGTGGATAACGTCCACGCCGGCGTCGTTGAGCGATCCGAAGACGGTTTCCGCAGCCTGTTCTCCCTCGGCCCACTTGTGCGCGTAGTCGTTGACCTTGCCCTGCGAAATTCGGACCCCGATGGGTGCCTCCCCGACGGCTTCCTTTACGGCCTTGATGACGGCGAGGGTCAGTTGCAGGCGATCTCCCACGGTGCCGCCCCAACGGTCGCTCCGCTGGTTCGTGTAGTCCGTGAGGAACTGATCAAGCAAGTACCCGTTTGCACCGTGGATTTCGATGCCATCGAAGCCCGCGGACCGAATGCACAACCTCGCCGCATGAGCGAACCCCGCAACGGCGTCCGCGATGTCTTCGTCCGTCATGGCGCGCGGTACAGGATACTGACCGGCTCCGTAATAGAACTTCATCTGCTCGCCTTTGGGACGTACTGCCGAAGGCGCTATCGAAGCGTCCACGAAGCGATTGCCCTGGCTGAGAGCCCCGGCGTGCATGAGTTGCACGAAGACGATGCCCTGGTGAGCATGGATGCGATCCGTCACGGATCGCCAGGCCTGAGCCTGCTGTTCATCGGTCACACCCGGTTGAAAGGGATAACCCTGGGAGTGCTTCTGATCGGTATAGGCCCCTTCGGTAATCACTAGACCGAAGCCTCCGCAGGCAAAGCGCTCGTAGTACCGGGCCATGTTGTCAGTCGCCTGTCCCGTTTCGGTTGCGCTGACACGCGTCATGGGAGCGACCGCCAGGCGGTTCCTGAGCGACCGGTCTTTGATATCGAAGGGCGTTAGAATTTGCGGATTGAGCATCGTCGATGTCCTCTCGGTCAGGTGCCGCCAAATCTGGATCGAGCTCGAGTCTAGGGATCCCGGCTGGCGGTTGGAATGCAAAGGGACGGATAAGCCGCTTTAACCGAAAGGGATATGACAATGCAGATATCGGATGTGGAGGTGTTTGCTGCCATTGCCGAGAGCGAAAGCCTATCCGGGGCAGCGCGGCGTTTGGGCGTAGCCCCCATGACGGTCTCGCGACGGTTGGCAGCGCTGGAGGATGAGCTAGGGGTGCGAATGGTGCAGCGCACGACGCGATCCGTTTCGCTGACCGCCGAGGGCGAAGCTTTCCTGCCCTTTGCCCAAACGCTTCTCGACACGAGCGAGGCGGCAAAGGTCACTCTCAAGGCGAGCGCGGGAACCGCCAGCGGCATCCTGAAGCTGACTGCGCCCACGGTGTTCGGCCAGACAGTGATCATGCCGCTGATCCCGCAGTTACTGGCAGATCACCCCAGACTGCAGATCGATCTGGTCTTGTCGGACAGCATCGTCGATATCGTGAGCCTGGGGCTTGATGTCGCTATCCGTATTGCCACACTGCGCGACTCCGAATTGGTCGCACGTCCACTTGCCCCCAATCCGCGCGTACTCTGCGCAAGCCCGGGTTATCTGGCGCAGCAGGGTGTGCCCACGGTGCTCGACGACTTGCGCGGGCATCGCTGCATAGCCCTCCACGGTATGCCGCACTGGCCCTTCGTGCGTGATGGAGCACCGGTCGGCTTCAAGGGCCAGAGTCCTTTCGCGGCCAATAGCGTCGAAGCCGTGCACACCGCCAGCAAGCTGGGGCTGGGGATCGCGCTGCTGACCTACTGGGACGTGCGCGACGATATCGAGAGCAACAGCCTGCAGCTGATAGAACTGGCGGACGCCACGCCAGAGCCACTCTTCATCAGCGCGGTATTCCCAACCCGGCGCCAGGTGCCACAACGTGTCCATGCGTTCCTGGAACGGCTGGAAGCCTCCCTGAACGGTTCGGGGGGCGATGATGCTTCCCCTGGCTGAAGCCCAGAGGTTACGCAGAAACCAACTGCCACGCGGATCGATAGGAAGGCGAGGCGGACACCCCTCAGCGGTGTCCGCACGCCGCCTGCCCGCTACTTAGGCATCAGCACGGTATCGACCACGTGGATCACGCCGTTGGACTGCATCACGTCGGCGATGGTGACGGCGGCCTTGCCGCCCTTGGCGTCGACCAACCAGAGTTTGCCGTCATGCAGCTTCACGGTGAGGTCCTCGCCCTGGACGGTTTTCAGCTTGGTCATGCCGCCATGCATCTTGGCCTCGGCCATCAGTTGCTTGGCGGTATGGGTACCGGGCAC
>Ga0157359_1000228_pt1 | contig 18837 bp, 9 predicted proteins | sample AttcapACBM3_FD_111482 | JGI IMG/M metagenome (GOLD analysis project Ga0157359, IMG submission 111482) | Fungus gardens microbial communities from leaf cutter ant in Botucatu, State of São Paulo, Brazil - Atta capiguara ACBM3 | ecosystem: Host-associated > Fungi > Mycelium > Unclassified ...
ATCACCTTGTCCTGGAGTTATTGGATATACTCCAACTTCTTCTTCTTCTTCTCTGCAATCCTCTACTTTTCAGCCTCTTTCTTGGCTTTGGCCTCTGCCTCTCTCCTGGCCTTCTGAGCCACACACTCTACACAACAGGCCTCCACTGCCTCTTGTAAACAAAGAAGGGACTGTTACTCCTCCTCATACTGTTACTATATTTCATGGCCCTATTTCTCGAGCATTTCAGTGTCATGTTGGAAAATGTCAGGAGGAGTAGAGAAAGACATGATAATGTAGAAGAAAAAACAAAGACTTCCTTTTTCATTTATGTATTATTGGTATAGGTACTATCATGGGATTTTCAGATAAACTGAATAGAACTTCAAAGGCTCAGTCCTAAGGGGGAAATACTATCATATGCAAGTCCATCCATCTGGAAATTACATCCCTGCAGTAATATCATTTTCCAATTATACAAATCTGCCTTCTATGGTGGCCATCTTTCTTGCAATACATCTTATAGCAGTGCTGTAACCATTCAGGTATTTCATCTTCCATGGTAGAGATACTTTTATTTGACTCAGTCTTCTATGACAGAGTTACTCCTACCAGTGTCTCAATACTGAAACCTCTGCTCAAAGTAATAGAGACCTTACCACTAAAATCCCAAGCATCTCCTATAATATCTGTTTTTATATAAGACTAGTAGTTACACTATAATTCACTAGTCTGATAATTGATAAAGATAATTCTTATTGAACTCAATCTCTGGTATTCAATAGCGACACACCAATCAGCACTCACTACTATCTCAGACTTCTTCCTATCATCTGAAATTGTGACCACACAACAGACAGACAGTGCAGCATATAAGCTAAAGCCAAGGTTGTTTCACAAGTCTGCACAACTCCAAGTCTATCTTGCAGACTTCCACTCTGGTATGAACTGTGCCTGACAAATAGAGCTGAAGGAACAATGAATGATAACAAGGTCTTAGCAGAAGACTGAAACTAGGAGATATTGTTAGCTAAAAGAGGGTCTATAACTATTGATAAATCAGATACAGTATCTTCTAAAACTCTATTATCAGGAATAAAAGAACAATTTAAAGAGCTTTCTGAAAGCTTGAGTGTTTGGATTTTATAATGTAAGATACAAGATGTTAGAAAAAAAAATGTATTCACTAATTCACTACTAGTGAGAGAAGTAATATTATAAGTAAAGTTTACTTCTGGAAGAAAAAATAACAAAAAAAAAGCAAATCAAATTCAAAGCTTCAGTTTATTAACTTTATTACAAAATGAGCTACTTACTAATTGTGATACTTAAGCTTATATAACTTAATAGTAGTTTAGAGATTTATTATAAAGAGATAGTGATAATAGGTAATAAGTAGTATCAATAAGAATAATTGATATTGTTAAGTTTGAAGTCTAATCCTCAGATACAGAGATATATATATAAAAGAGTAATAGTCTATACACAAGTTGTTTTTATTATATGATCAAAACTTATATCCAATAGAAGTTGTTATTTGTCATAACAGTTATCAGGCTAATTTTAGAAGGTAACTAATTATGTTACTACATTGATATACTTATATCTATATGAATACTTATTACTATAAAATATATTATATATCATTGGAAATCTTTTACAGTTACTGATAATCTGATATCTTAGTTGTTTATTGTTACTTTTATACATCTCACACATAAGCTCTTATTTAATGCTTTCCAACACAACTTAGTTTGTGAAAATCAGTCTACTAGTTGTAGAAATACAAGCTAAATAAAGTTTGTGACAAACTTAATATATAATACATATAACAAAAAGAGATATTAGAGTCTTGAATACTTAAAAAAGAGTAAGTCTAAGACTACTAAGTCTGACAACTTTATAAATATTACTATTGATAGTGTTTAACTTTTTAGTAATTAGAAAATTAGTTGTATGCTTATAGTAACTTTAAGTAAGCCTATTAAGAGCATTTTATTAAATTATGATGCTATTTCTCATATGTTTTTTAATTGCTAATTTTTCACATCTTACAATTGTCTTATTAATAATGAATATATTACAGTTAGTAGTTAACACAAGGTTCTAGTCAAAAAGATTGAATCTGCTTATCTTACAGTAATTTTACTACATAGTACTTCTATTCTCATATTGCTAAATACTTTTCATGTATTAACACTTAGTACTAATTTGATTAGTTTGAGTATTATTCAATACAAAGAAACAATAATAAAAAGTTGGAAGAGAAGATTAATTATATCAAAGAATAGTGATGACTTGTTTTCAGTTGTTCTTGAAGATTCTTTTAAAACATTATATTAAATTTAATATACTAATCTGAATATTAGTTTAGCTTATTTGACTGAAAAAATCATAAACGTACAATCATTCTTTTCTCTCTTATCTCTATCTTGTATGGTAGCACTTGTAAGAGAAGTTGTAAATAAACACTGTTCTTTCTCTTTAGCTTTCAGTACAAACCCAACAATAACTAGTTATCCTTCCAACATAGAAATTTGTGGCATTAACAATAGCAAATCAAGAGAGTGTTCAGCTATCTCCAATAGGTGTAGTTCAAGAAAGTCCTCAATTCTTTCAAATACTTCTTTTATTTCTTATCATAGGAGAATGGAAATCACCAATAAGCTTTCTAAAGAGGACTCTACTAATTCAGTCAACAGCTTTTATCTATCTTATACTAGAACAGCAAAAGTAGATAGTTTAGTTAGTTTGGCAACTAACAAGAAAATAGCTAACAATAGCCAACATGTTGATAACAAGGTGTCTAAACTACATGGTAATAGCAAGGGCAAACAAATCAAGGGTGGTGATCCTACATCCTCAGAATACATGTCAGATAACATATATAACATACAAATTCCATATGATGTGAATTAGGCTGTCAATCTGGAATCTTGGGATGGCAAGTTCAATTTCATTTTGCTTCATGATTCAATAGAGTATTTGGTGACAGATATTATTAATATCAAGGAATTTCTCTACTATATTAGGAAATACATTCTCAATAAAAAATCAAACAAAGTAAGGCTAACAGTATTGCTGATCTAAGAGGCATAGGTGAAGCTGCTTGGAGTTTCATCTCTTCCATTTACAAAGCAGAATGGGATGAACTTATCATAGATAGCGATAACTTTTCTTTCAAATATAAAGTGAAAATGTAATATCAAATAGAGTTAATATTTCTAAATACTTTAAAAAATCAAGTGAAAACAAAGAAAAAAGTTATATGCTCAGACTTCTGCCCTATTCTCTAACATTGCTAGGGAAATTTCTGAAATTGTAAGACAAGAAAATCAAACACATTCAGAAGATTATCTTAGAGAAAAGTAAACTAAAACCTTGTCCTAACATGATAACCAAGAGACCTTCAAGAAAACACATGATAATCTCTATGAATACCAAAAATAGGAACTGTTTTATGAAAGATTTGAGTGCTCATATTTCCAATATTAACAAAGCCTTGAAGAATATTAAGTCTGAAATTATTGTTGACTTTATTCATTTGAACAGTAGAGATATCATTATCATTACTAACAAGATGTTGAGCATGTTAGATCTTTAGACTATTGAAAGATATATCAGAAATGTCAATAATATAGAATCAAATTAGGTTGAAGCTCCAAGATTACCTCAATCAAAGTTGTACCTTAAAATCATCAGTATCTCTTACTTTATAGAAGATACTAACACTCCTATCTCTGTTGATATAATCTCAAAAAGATCATCAAGGAGAACCATATCTTCAATGATATTATCTTAGTATTGAGACTAAAAGTTATCAAGGTCTCTCCTAAATCTGACATGTTTATTATCTGGCTTGATATCTAGAGTAGTTTTAAGACTAGAAGATTAATTAACAGGTGCTTCAACATTGAAAGCTTTATTGTAACAATTCATAGAGTAAATATGAACCTAGATGTTCCTCAGTATAAAAACTGCTGGAAGTGATGTCACACAACTAGATCCTACAGGATTCAAGATTCCAAGTGTATCAAATGCAACAGTCTTCACAAGTTAGAATATCATTAGCAATTTGGGTGGTGCTGTAAGATAAAATTACAAAAATAAACATTAGACAGATTCAAATGTGTGTCTCGTCTGGAAATATTACTTCAACAAAGAATAGCACTCAAAGAAATATCAAAAGCTTTGTGAAAGCAAAAGATAGTTGATTTGTTCAGTTGTGAATAGTAATAGTTCATAATTATTAAAGACATCAAAATATTTTTACAAAATATACAGAAAAACAATATGATTGTTAATACAATTCTCAAAACTCAATTTTCCTTCAATGTTATTTTTATCCAAGAACCATCTTGGATGACTATTCATTTTATACCAAGCTCAAGAAGTGTAGAAGGCAAAGAGTTGGTAGGAGTGCTAAATTATTCTAACTGGCTAACCTTTGCTAGGAGTTTATCAATTAATAACAATTCTCTGAAAGTTATCACCTATATCAATATCAGACTGTTATCCTTTTGATTTTCACTTTGTAAAAACCTTCTTAATCACAGGGATATTTTTCTAGTTTCATTTTTCAACAATAGCATCATTTTCTTCTTGATGAATATTTATTCCAATTCTTCTTAATTCACTTTAAAGTATCTAAAAGATACTGATACTAATATTTACAATGTTCTGGTTATGACTGGAGACTTTAATATTAGAGACAGTTTATAGAATTCTTTTTATCCTCATTATTTGACTCATAGCAATTATCTTTTTGAAATAGCAAACTCTTTTAATTTAGGCATTTCTACTTTTACTAACTGAGTTTTCACTAGGTATTCTAATAACAATCAAGATGCAAACTTGGTGCTTGACCTGATGTTTTTACAATTTGGGTCAGACAAACTCAACAATTACTCTATTCATCTGGATTAGAGACTAATCTCAGATTATGTTTCTTTAATGGTCACAATTCCCATTATTGAAAAAAATATTCAAACTAAAGATATTGATATGAGTAACTTATCTGACATAGAACAACTTGAAAATATTATTCTTAGCCTTGTCTGTTTGATGGAAAGAATATAAGCAAAAAACTTGAAACAGTCAACATCACAAAGCACTCTAAGAGTTGGTAGAATGTAAATTACAACAGGGATCTAGAGAAGTATAGGTCAACCAAGAGTATAGAGAACTAGAAGTAGTTCAAGAAAACAATTAGGTTAACAAATGCAAACTCCCAGCTGTTGAAGTGGTCAAACATAATGGTCATCTCTGTTTCAAAATTGAAAACTTGTGGCATGCACTTCATTCAGCATTTAATATAGCTCAAAATTGTCAAATTGATAGTAACATATTAGATGAAATCCCAAGTGTACAATCATTGACTTGGGGCCCATTCTCAGAAGAGAATTTTATCAGCTCCATCACCAAATACAACAACTCATCTACTCCAGAACTGAATAAACTATTGTAAAGACATCTCAAGTGTACTGTCAAGAACAAAAGGTGTCTGAAATCATTATCCCAAAACCTAACAAGAAGTTATACAATTTTCCTAAATCCTTTAGATCTATTGTTCTCCTCAATACTCTAGGAAAACTGATTGAGAAAGTTATTGATGAATGTCTTTAATTCCAAGTGATTTCAAACAACTTTATCTATTTGAGCCAATTAGGTGAACTCAAACAAAGATCAATAGCCAACACTAGTATTACCTTTACTTATTTTATCTATATGAACTGGATCAGAAACATTATGACAAGTACTCTGGCCTTTGATATTATGTAATTTTTCCCTTCATTAAACCACTGTCTACTTCCTTGCATTCTTAGTAAAGCTAGTTTTGACTCTAAGATTGAATGTTTCTTTTCAAACTATCTAGTTGAGAGAAAAAGTTGGTATTTCTAGAATAATTCTTCTTTTTCAATTTTTAATTTTAATGTTGGAGTAAGACAAGGATCAGCCTTGTCTTCTGTTTTGTCTACTTTATATTTAGCTTTAGTTCTTCATATCCTTGAAAAATGCTTAAAAAATCTAAAAATTCCAGTTTCTATTCTTTTTTTTGTTAATGATAGTCTCTTTATTGTACAGAGCAAATCTTTAACAATTTTGAACTCATTTCTTTTTTGTAGCTACAATATTATTTCTTCTCTTCTAAAGAAATTTGGTCTCATAATAGAACATGGAAAGACAAAGATATTTCATTTTTCAAGGTCACATAGTGTATTTGATTCTTCTCTTCTTGATCTTTCTATTCTAGGTAGCCCTATTTCATGTCTTAGGGAAACTTGAAAATATTTAGGTTTTATATTTAATAGAAAGTTATTGTTCTGTTAATATATTGATTTTTATGCTAATAAAGCTATCTCAATGGTCAAGTATATAAAGATCCTTAGAAATTCAGCTTGTAGCCTTGTCTCTCATCAGAAGTGACTTTTATATAGAAGTTGTATTCTTTCTATTGCTCTCTATAATTTTTAACTATGGTTTTACAATAAGGCACTGCTATTATATTCCCTTAATAAGTTGAGGAAAATACAAAGAAGGACAGTTATTTGAATCACATATGCTTTTCAAACATTATCTTCTTGGAGTATTGAAGCAATTGTGGGTCTTATTCCAATTCATCTACATTTTTGAAAACTCAGTAGTAGGACACAACTCAGAGCATATGTTCTCTCTCATAACCATATTCTTTGTTTGTTACTCTAATCAAGATCTAATCTCTATAATAATCAATATTGTTTCTCATTGGATTTGCTTACTCCATGTCAATAAGAAAGACTCAAAAGTCTTATCATTAATATGGATAATAGGTTTAACAAAGTATTTCCTTCTTTTGATCCTCATAATTCCAAATTTTCTCTTAGTTCTAAAATTATTGACAATTTTTCTAGTCATTTTTCTTTTCATTCCTTTAGCAAGTATCATAAAGATAATCTCATATCTTACTCACATTAACTCAACAATTTAGCAATTGTATTCTCTGAAGACTCCTCTTATGCTCTCATTGTTACTAATGCCAGCATTAAAAACAATGTGGCTATCTCTATTGCACACATTCATATCTGCAACAAACTTATTGTCAAAACTGTATATTATATAGTGAATGTTACTAGCATTGAAACTGAATTATTTGCTATTAGATGTGGCATAAATCAAGTCACAAATATTCATGGAATTTCAAAGATTGTTATATCACAGATTTGATTCATTCTGCTTGAAAAATTTTTGATGCTTTGCATTATCTATTCCAAATACACTTTGCATCTATTCTAAAGAAGCTTAGGAAATTCTTTGTCCAAAATCATAACAACTCAATTGAGTTCTAGAAGTGCCTAAGCCAATACAATTAGTTGCTATGTAATAAAAGCAATAATCCACTTGAGCTGTCATATGCTAAAGATAATACATGGCTTAAGTATTTTGGACATTCTAACTTTCTTTGTACAAGAGCAATAAGAGTAATCACTTTATACTTCTATTGGTGAAAATAGGTTGAGATTCTTCCCTTGGAAAGATTTCAGCTGTCCATGCAGTAACTACTCTATCAAAACTAGGTAGTATATCCTTTATGAGTATAAAAGATATAATGAGTATTGGAATTCAAGAAAAGACACTATTAATCATTTTATTCTCTTTTTGGAGTTTAACTGTAAGGCTTTTGCTTTTGAAAGTGCCATTATGTAGTCCTTATAAATTATTGCTTTATGTAAACTTCTCTTTTTTTTTGTTTGTATTTCATTTCTTTCCCTTTTCTTTTCTTTTCTGTTCTTTTCATTTTTCCTTCTCTCTTTTATCATGTAGTCTGGTTGTTTTATATGTAACTACAAAGTAGCTACCATGGTTTGCTTTCATGCCCCATATAATAAATTGCTGATATAAAAAAAAAGACTATAAACATATGTTTGTGACACTGTTATATAAGTTATTTAAGCTCTCATATTATCAATTTAATGTTTTACCAACATATTATATATATATATGAAATATATACTTCTGAAGACTTCAATTATTTATGTAATAACTATACAAATAGTAAATCTCACTAATTGTCTTTATCTGATATAAGTATTAATTGCTACTCTGAAATGAAACTTCTTGTTATAAACTTCACTAGTTCAATATTTGTTTTTAAAAAGATAATCTAGTTTGAAGACATATTAACTTCATAGTGATAATAAGTTTAGATTTGTGAATTCTATTATGACTTAGTTTTGCTAACATAATAGTATTATATATAAAACTACTGTTTATAATATTCTTTAAAATAGTTTAATATATATTCTAGAATACAAGAATAGATCTGTAATATTAGAAAGAGATATTTATATACGTAGTGTACATTTAAAGTCTTAACTTCTAAACTAAAAGATTTAGTTTTTTTTAAGATATAAACTAAGTATAAGTTTAATATAGCCAACTTATATATTTTTAGCTTACTAGATTAAGCTTATATATCAAAACAGGCTTGAAAAGAGATGTTATAATTGAAAGTAATAAAAGTTTGAATGTTTAATATTAAGAAACTAGCTACAAGTCTGAATTCACAAATTTCACCTGACATTAAAACCAATTATAAACTTGAATGAATGGTATACTTATTTAAGATAGTTGTTATTTTCAGGAAATCTCATTTTATTCTTTTAGATTTCTCCTGAAGATAAGTACTGTATTATGTATCTTAGAGAATATACTTTTAGGTTTCTTTTAGAGCTTGGAATATAAACTCTATATTTCTACCCAGTCACTCTAACACTTAAGTGATAGAATAATAAAACAAAAGACTATTATCTTGAAAATAACAAACTTATCACATCTTAGAATATATAATTCTTTAAAGACAACTCATCTAATTAGTCTATATCTATCAAGTTCTTATATATCTTGATATGTAGAATTTATTTCTACTCTCAATCCTACTTATGATCAAGTATAAACTTTCTATGTCTTATTTTCTAAAAGCTAAAGTGAAAAAATAAACTTACAAAGCTTATATTTATTACTTCTCACTTGTAGGATTTCTATTATTTGCAATATAAACCAGATCAAATATCTAATTTACAGTTGGTTTTATAGATTAATTTGGCAGAAATCTAAGAATTGCTTATTTGAAAGCAATGAAACATATTTTACATTATTTAAAGAATACTGGTGATTTTAACTTCATCTTAAGGAAAATTCTTTTGATCTCATTAAATAAACAGACTTAAACTGAACCTAAGATTCTAATAATTGTAGATTTATTAGTGATTTGTATTTAATATTTATATTGTATTTACAAATATAATAAAAAAAGCCATATAGCCCAAGACTTTACTTAAAGAACTCAACTTTCCACAAGTAACAACCATAATTATTCATATTAATAACTAGGAATACATTGTACTTGTTTATAATCTAGTATCACATTCTTGTATAAAATAATATCACTATTTTATTTTAAGAACATAAATTGTCTTTATATGAATATCTATACTTGATTACTCACAATTATTTCTATTGATATCTGGTTGCCAACAAAACATATTATATAAATTATTCCTTAACACTCTCACTCAGAACAATATTAGAAATAGAATATTTATCATATGCAAGTCTATCTATCTAGAAATTACATTCCTACAGTAATATCATCTTCCAATTATACAAATCTGCCTTCCATGGTGGCCACCTTTCTTGCAATACATCTTATAGCAGTACTGTAACCATCCAGGTATTCTGTCTTCCATGGTGGAGATACTCCTATTTGACTCAGTCTTCCATGACAGAGTTACCCCTGTCAGTATCTCAATACTGAAACCTCTACTTAGAGTAATAAGTGCTTGACCACTGAAATCCCAAACATCTCCTATAATATCTGTTTGTATATAAGACTAGTAGTTACACTGTAATTTGCTAGTCTGATAATTGATGAAGATAATTCTTATTGAACTCGATCTCCAGTGTTTAACAGTGATACACCAATCAGCACTCACTCCCATCTTGGACTTTTCCCTATCATCTGAAATTGCAACTATGCAGCAGACAGATGGTGCAGTACATAAGCTAAAGCCAAGGTCATTTCACAAATCTGCACAACTCTGAGTCCTTCTTGTGGACTTTCACCCCTGGTATGAACTGCATCTAACAATATTGGATCATGTTTGTATTGTAAATAAGACTAAGCCAATTAAGAATAAGTAATATATATCCCTAGTATAGTTTTATATATTTGTTTCTTGTCATTGGTTTTTGGATACTGAGATAGTGTGAGATCATGTTTTACTGGTAAAGATATAAAAATAGTATTAGTATCTTACATACCAAACTAGACAAGAATTTAATGAATATAAGCTGACTAGTTGAGATAAATAAGTCAATTTGCATGATTTTAAGTATATCAAACATGTACTTTAGCTCACTAAGATTAGTGATCTTGAAGTTTTTATTTAGGAGTATTCTTGAAAGAGATTATTTTCAAGCTCTATAGATCTATATTGTCAATATAGACAAGTACAATAAAAGCAATTCTCCTATTTTCTTTCTTAACATAAAAACAGTCATTGGCAGATATGAACTTGAACCTCAACTTCATCAAAATCTTATATAATTTATTCTTTTATTATCTTCTAGCCTATTTTAACCTATAAAGTGCTTTCTTTAGCTTTCAATAATGATTTCCACTATCTAACTTCTTCACTTCTTCTAGTACCTCTATATAAATCTTTTTATTCAGCTCTTTTTGTAGATAAATAGTAATAATATCAACTTGGTGTATCTTGAAATCAAGAAAAGTGTGAAAAGTGGTAAACTTAGTAACAGATGAAAATATCTTAGTAAAGTCTTCTTCAGAAACTTGTGAATAGTCTTTGATAATAATCTAGACTTTAAATTTGAACTAGTTTCCATGTCTATTCAGTTTTTTCTTGAAAACTATTCAGCTTCTGACTGTTTTCTTTTCTTCTAGCAACTTGTTTATCTACTTGAATATCTTAGCTTTCTTTAACTATACAAATTCAGATTTGATAGCATTCTCCTACTACTTTGAGTAAAGAGACTAGAGAGCTTCAAAGTACATGTGCAATTCATTAGCTACAGCTACAAATACCAAGTTAATACTTTTATTCATAGTAATTACATTATCAATAGAAAGAGACCCATATTTCTTCACAAGTTTATACTCTTTTCCAGAACACTTCCACTTTGGTAAGTTATTCTATTTTGTGAGTTTTTCAAATACAATTGGTAGTTAGTTCATGACTTTCCTATTTAATATTTAGAGGTTAAGTCATTCTTATGCAAAGCATTGTTTATAAGTTTATTTACTGAAAGTATATCTAGTTTATTAATATCCATAATTACTAACTTACTAGATATTTTATTCTCAAAAAATTGAACATCACAAGAAGTGATGAGTTTTCCAATTTCCAAATCTTCAAGTTTGTATCTCTTTATCTCATTAGTTCACTATCCTAACATCTGCACCTTTATAGCTCTTGACTCTAACTTCTCTTTTTAAATCTTTTTGGGTACATAAGCCTAATCTAAAGCTTTAAAAAACCATAAGTATAACATATCTAGCTTTTTTCCAGTCTATGTCTCATAAGTGACAACTTCTTTTAACTTAGAGATAAGTACTTCTCTCCAATATCTCAAGTCAACTTCTGTTGAGTATAACATATAATAAACTATCTTAAAAAATATAGCAATTGTCCACTCAGTAATCTCATTCTTTTTTGGTACATATGAGTTTGCTGTTTCATGTATAATACCATTGCAACATTAACAAACTTGGAATTATTATTGTAAAAGTATTGAACTTTTAAGCTTGACTAGCATTCTAGCATTAAGATGACATATCATATCATTACTCCTATCTTATCTTTATCCTTCAATAGCTACTTAACTAAATAGCAATAACTCAATAACAAGTATATAAAGATTACCATCCTATGTTATAACTGATATAAGATCTATAACAACCAACTCTATCTTGAAGTACTAACTAAAGCTTGTCTGTTACAACCTTTACTCTTAGAGCTCAGGTTGCACTTAGGCAAAGACTTGAGATGAGAAGAGAGATGGATTCAAGTGGTAAAGTGTAAGAATATAGTAGAGTATCTACATTATATATACTATCTAGCTATAAGAAATACACCAGTTGTACATAAGTAAAGTGAGTCATAAAACATGAGGATCAAGCAAGGCTATTACACCTACTATATGAGGCACTGACTGAGACAATTGTGGCACAGCCAATCATGTCATTATTACCCTTGATCCTAGTTCATGCCATAACCAGGAGGTATTGATTGTAACAATACTCCCATTTTAGTATTTATGTCCTCATGAATTATATCAAGACCTCCAATTCTCCTATCATATATGTGGTTACTGTCTTTTTGTTAGGACTGATAATTACTTGTCCTCAGTTGTTGATGGCAATAAAGTACAGTTTATGTGGTGGACCTCCTTAAAACATTATAATTAGATAACTATTTCTTGATGTTTCAGTATTGTGCTTGTTATCCACTAAGGCTGTTATCCACTAAGGCTGTTGTGACTTCCTTTTAAAATTCAGCATCTTATTTACCTCTGGATTTCAGTGATTAATAATGTGACAGTAGTTGGAAAATTCTTGTTTGTGTTGATGCTTGAACAAATTTCATATACTTGATGAGATTTTCAACTTCATTAGTTATAAAACTGGATTGAGTTGTTGATGATGTTAATTCAGAGATCTCATAGGGCTTGATTAATATTACTTCTTCATCCTTGACCCTTTCTTCCTCTTTCTTTACTTCTTTGTCTTTGTATAACTCTTGAATTTCCTGAATATTACTGTCCACATATGTATTCCCTTTTCCTTTGTATATATCCAATTTGTCCACCAGCATTCTTTGAATTTGGAACACTCAATTCTTCATGTCACTTTGAATAAGATATCATAAGTCTTCTAATACTCCTGCAATATTCATTGCATTGATGAGTCAATTGTTGGTACTAGCTTTCAATACTAAATCTTCCATTTCTGTAATTGTCATATTGGTCTCTGCCACAATCTTCAACATGTCCTTGATTTGTTTTTGCATATTGATCATTACCTTCAACCTCTTCAATATTTTGTGATATATCCTGGTTCAGTCGTTTCTCTCTACTTTCATTATCTTGGCTTCATCCATGTTATTAAGTCTTCTGGTAATGTAAGAGTTTGGGAAAGTAGGGGCAGTTGCATAGTTGTTGATGAATTGTAAAGACATTTGATTTGAAAGTTTGAGTGAATATTTTGAACTGTTGAAATGGACTTTCACCTCCCCTCTCTATGGGTTTTGACTCAAACACCTTGTCCAATAATCTTCAATCACCTCTTTTGCATGAGGCAACTCCAATTCCACAATCCATTGGTCATGTTTATTTCCATATCTTTTCCAGTATATGAGATATTGTGTTCTTTTATCCTATTTCCTATGCTTCTTGACTTCTTCTACTTCATATTCTTCTTCCTCATTAATAATAGTTGGTGGTGGTGCCAGTTTCTTGTGTTGTTCTTTGAACTTTGGTTTGATGCATCATGTTAGGAGGTCTTCGTTGAATATATTGTGAATTATCTATTCTTCCAGAAGTTCCAGCTGAAACACTCCTAAACTAATGTCATTTGAGATTTTAAAGGGTTTATATTGTTTTTAGTCCAACTTCTTTGAAGGTTGGTTTAATTGGATATTTTTGTTCTCTAACCACATATTGTCTCCAACTTTCAATTCTTAAGGATTTTGTTTTTTCTTGTTAAACTGCTTCTTCATATTCTTCTATACTTCTTCCATCGACTTTATGGCCTGCTCCCAGCTCTTTTGTAATTCTGTGAGAAATTCTTCTAATCTTGGAAACTCTGATTGTACCACAAGGTTGTCCTTCCATGGATGTCTTCCAAAGTTTAGTTCAAATGATGTCCTTTCTGTTGCTGTGTGTCTTTTATTATTGTACTGAAATTCTGCAGCTGCTAGCCAGTCTGTCCAATTATTCTGCTGGTAGTTGATGTAATGTTGCAAGAATGTTCCTATTTCTTGATTGATTTGTTCTGTTTGTCCATCTATTTGAGGATGATATACTGTTGATAACTACCTTGTAATTCCCAGTGCTTTCATAAATTCTTCCATGAATCTGAACACAAATTGAGGGCCTCAGTCACTGAGAATCTTTCTTGAGATCCCATGCAGTTTTCAAATTTTGTTTCTATAAATTTTTACCATGCTTTCTGAGGAGATATTTATTGTTGTTGCCTTTAGTCAAATTATTTTTATAAACTAGTCTACAATGACCAATATAGTGTCCATTCCATTAGACCTAGGTAAAGGTCCAATACTAATCTCTTGCTGTGGTCCTTGAGATATTTCTAATGAGTATAGTTCTCTCAATCTCTTCTGATATTAGACTTTATTCTGTTGATACTTGAAACAACCTTGCACATATTTTTTGACATCTTCTTTTAGACTTGGCCACCAGTAATTTTATTTGAGCAATTTTAGCATCCTATGCTGTTCTGGATGTCCCATATCTCTTGAGTTGTGATTTTCTTGTAATATCTTCTTCCTAAGTTTCTTGTTATTTAGGATGTATATTCTTCCTTCTATATATACAATTTCATCCTATTCCCATGATAATCTATCTTTCTTTTCCAATGCTTGGATCACTTCTTGCTCCCTAGTGTTATTCCTCTTGATCTCTTCCAGCATTTTTGTCTTGTATGTTGTCATTGTTTTCTTCAGCATAATTACTTCTATTGTTGTTCTTCTTGACCATAATTTTTCCTTGAGTAATTGAACATCTTTGTTATCCTCCTTTGTGTTTACTTGATCTTTTCTTGATAAGATGTCTGCCTTCATATTTGTCTTCTCTGGAATATGCTGTAGAGTAAAGTCATAGTTCTGCAGCTTCAAATACTATCTGACCTGTTATCCATTTAACTTGTAAGGTTCTCTGAAATTTTTCAAGTTATTGTGGTCTGTCCAAATTTCAAATAGTTTCATTGTGTCTAGTAGATATTATTTCCATTTTGTTAAAGCTTCTATAATTGCCAGTAGTTCCTTGTTGTAAATTTCATAGTTTCTTTCTGCTAGTTGCATTGTTCTTGATAAAAATGCTATCAGTTTCCATTTCTCTTCTTGCTCTTAGAATAGTACTTCTCTAATTGCATGTCCTGAAGTGTTCATTTCCACTCTAAATTTTCCTTCTCTTTTTGGGAGTGAGAGTACTGGTTAACTTGTTATCTTGTCTTTGAGTTCATCAAAAGCCTGTTGATGTTCTTTTTTCCATTCTCATTCCTTCTTTTCTTTTAGCTTATTTAGTAGCTTTGCAGTGTGACTGAAGTTCTAGATGAATTGTCTGTAGAAATTCGCAAATCCAAGAAAGCTTTCTATGTTCTTGGTCTTTGTTAGGGTTTTTCATTTCTTTACTGCCTTAATTTTCTCTTGTTCTATCTTGACTTGTCCTTTTCTGACTATAACTCCTAGAATCAGTATTTCTTCCATGTCAAAGTTGCATTTTGATTGTTTAAAATATAAATTGTGTTTCTCTGCTATCTTCAGAAATCAAATCGTCCTTTCTTCTAGTTCTTTCTTTGTTTTGGCCAGTATAACAAAGTCATCTATGTAGTTTGCTAGCACTTCCTCATGGAGTAATTCCCTGAATATACTGTTTATCATTCTTTGGAATGTTCCTGGTGAGTTGCATAACCCAAAGTACATAACTTGTAGTTCAAACAAGCCTTTGTTTGTCAAAAAGGCAGCTTTCCATTCATCTCCTTTTTTAATCTGTATATTGTTGTATCTCCAGATAAGGTCAAGTTTGTTGAAATATTTTGCCTTCTTTAATTTGTCTATTACTTCTCCAATTAGAGGTAATGGTGTCTTATCCTTTATTGTAACCTGGTTGAGCTTCCTATAATCTTGAACCAATCATAGTGAACTGTCTTTCTTCGGAATGTAAAAACAGGATGCTACATATCATGGTTTTGATTTCACTATCAGTCCTACCTTGAGCTGTTCATCTAGCCACTGATTTAGAGCTTCTTCTTCTTTCAGCATCATTGTATAGACCTTTACATTTAGTTCTCTTGGTGCTTTGTCTGTTAAGTTGATTTCATGATCCTATTCATATCTCTCTGGTAACTTTTTGAACTTCTTCTTGTTGAATAAGTGCATGAAGGGTCAAATATACTCTGGTAAATACTCTGGATTTGTCTTGTTCAGTTCTTTTTCTATTTTGCCATTGTCTTGTATTGTTGTTTCCATTATCTGTGTTCTTCTAGTCTTAAACCTAACATCCTAGTGTTTTATTATACAGTTTCCTGGACATCTTGTAAACTTTATTGTTCCATTCTTCCAGTTAACTTCTGGGTTGTACTTAACTAGCCAGTCATATCCTAGGAACATATCTGTGCTATTTAAATCCATTACTGCAGCTTCTAGCTGCTTCTTGTATTCATTTATCTTGACTTTTAGAGGTGCCACCTTGGTAACCTCTTTGTTCTTTGTTCTATCTATATTGAATACTTCAAATGAGAAGTTTATTGGCCTTGTTTGGATTCTCTTGTACTTGACCAATTGCTTGTTGATTTCCATATGTGTGCACTTGGAGTCTACCAGTGTCTTCACTTTGAGTTTCTTGCCGTTCTTTGTTTTTACATCTGCTTGCATGTTCAATTCTCTCTTTTCCTCACTATTCTGGTAATTTCAAATAATATATTTATTTTGGGAATTTATATGAAAGATCTCTTGTACTATACCTACTTGAGATCATTGCTAAAATTCTACTCTTTTTCTTTGTTATCTTCATTGTCTGATTCTTCCTGAATCTTTTGTTTCTTCATCAACTGTGTTCCTTTACAGTCCTTGGCCATGTGCCCTTCCTTGTTAAATTTGAAACATTTTCTTGTTTCTCATTCTTTCTTCTTTGACTGGCATTCCTTTGCTATGTGTTCATACTTGTTGCAGTTGAAGCACTTTGGCTTTCTATCCTTGAAGTTGTTGTTGGACTTTTCAATGTCTATGGGCTGTCCTCATCCTCCATATGTTATTCCTGTACCTGTCTTGTAGTTATTTGATCCTTCTGTGGATTCATATCCCTATCTGACTGATGTAATCACCACTTTCCACTCCTTGAGTGTTTCTGGTACTGCTATGGGTGGGTATTCCAATATCATCTTGATAATGTCTTGTTGTATGTTCTTCTTCAATAAAAAGATTGTGTATAGTTCATCTGTATTAGTTTTCATGGCCAATACTTCAAATTCAATTATAAAGCCGGTGGTGTTTTGTTTTCCTTGTTTGAAGGATTCTATCCTTCATTCAGCATCAGTTGCCTTTGTTTTGTTGCTGAATGTCATCTTGATTTCTTTAACAAAATCTTTCCAATCCTAGATGCCAAGTTCTTCAGCTTCTTTTGTACATATATTTCCACTACATCTTCCCTAAGGCAAGCCAGGATTGCTGTAATCCTGTCATCAGTCTTTATGATCCTATTGCTCTTAAGAAACAATCATATTCCTCTCTACCAGTCTTCAAATTTTATTTGGTTGCTATCAAACCATTCTAGATCTAGTACCATATTTTTCAGCATCACTGCCTATATGTTTTCATTAATTACTGCTGGTGCTGGTGCTACTGACATCTCTGTGTCCAATTGTTCATAGTTATCTGAGGCTTCTTCTGTGATCTGTAAAGATCCTAGTTGTTCTGACAGTGTCTCGATATCGTTTGTTCTTCTGAAACTCGTCTTGGTTCCTCTTTGTAGTTAACACTACACATGTTTCATCCAACAGATATTCTACCTAATTTTATTTGTGGATTCTTTCTCCTACACCTCTCTTGCAAGATGAGCTTATCAACACTTTACCAAATATTATGACCTTTACTCTTTAGAGCTTAGATTGCACTTAGACAAAGACTTGAGATGAGAAGAGAGATGGATTCAAGTAGTAAAGTATAAGAATATTGTAGAGTATCTATGCTATATATACTATGAGAAATACACCAGTTGTATATAAGGAAAGTGAGTCATAAAACATGAGGATCAAGCAAGACTATTGTACCTACTATATGAGGCACTAACTGAGACAATTGTGGTATAGCCAATCATGTTATCATTACCCTTAACTCTAGTTCATGCTATAACTAGGAGGTATTGATCATAACATTGCCTTAAGTAATAAAAGTCAATGAGATTTGCTATTTGTATAACTACTATACAAGTGATTATATTCTTGGAATAATTTGATTTCTAGACTATTAACAAGCTTTCAAGTTTGTATTAAGTTAATAATTGTTGAATTCAAGTGTTCCAATCTCCAGTGTCAGAATTATGGTAGATTCTTTTAAAGAGTATAAAAGACATGATAAAAGAATAGTAGATATAACTTAATGTAGTGTATTAGTCCAGAGAGCATTCTTAGTTCTTAGGATTTTCCATATCATATTCAGCAGATAGGAAGTCTTCAATAGTGGATGGCTTCTATCTAGATAAGTCTGTTCTATTCTTAGTGAATATACTGATCTTTTGAGGAATTTGCTTAGAGCAGCTATATCTTGTTTAGTTCTGAAGATATCTAATATATATAGAGAGCTTTGTTAAGAAATAATTCATATTGATGTTATAATATGTTCTATTGACAACTATATGTTGAAAGGAATGATTGTAAGTAATCAAGTATGAATATTCATATAGAGACAATTAATAGAATAAATCCCTTTATCAATATTTAGACCTAGAATTTATTATAAAGTACTTATATAGAATCTTATCTGCTCTTAGAACTTCAATGTCTTATACTAAATCCTAAGTGAGTGCTATATCTACTATGAGTATTTAGTTTCTAAATATAGCATCTTG
>Ga0157359_1000229_pt1 | contig 18819 bp, 11 predicted proteins | sample AttcapACBM3_FD_111482 | JGI IMG/M metagenome (GOLD analysis project Ga0157359, IMG submission 111482) | Fungus gardens microbial communities from leaf cutter ant in Botucatu, State of São Paulo, Brazil - Atta capiguara ACBM3 | ecosystem: Host-associated > Fungi > Mycelium > Unclassified ...
TCCTTGTCACGTGCCTCTTCATCATTACTAAAAGAAAAGAAAAGAAAAACAAAATTCCTATAAAGTCAGAAAATAAAAGAAAAAGAAAATAAAAATTGTCCATGTCCAAAGCGTCTCATAACAATACAGTGGAAATGGAGTTGTTCTACAAAGGATATAAGGAGAGAACAAAAATTGATATAATAAGAGAACAGAAGTAGAGTGTAATCTTGGAGATGTTATGGCTAGTATGCTATAACTCTGAAATTGATTGGAGAACAAAAGAGGTAAAAATGACAAGATGTTAGAAGGAATGTGGGAAGAAGTAGAAGACAAAGTAGACAAAGCAGGGATAACAAAATAAGAAAGAAAAGAAATAGAAGAAGAAAAAGAAGAAAATACAGAGAGAAAGGAAAAATGAGTTTAGAAGACTAACAGTGGAAGGAGAGATGGAAATAGTGAGAATAGTGGAAGAAGAAGAAAAATATTTGATAAAGATTAGAACAGTAGAAGAAATAGTTCTTAGAAGGTTCCATAAATATTTGAAAAGAATCTGGAGAGAACATCAACAAGAAAGCTATGGAATCATGCTATAGATCTCAGAAAATAATTTGTACTAAAGAAGAGGAAAATTTACCCTTTGTCCAAAATAGAAACAGAAAAGGTGCAAGAGTTTTGGAAAGATCAGTTGAGAAAAGAGTATATTCAACTATTGAAATTACTATGGACATCACTAAGGTTGTTTGTGCCAAAGAAAGATGAAAAGAAGAAAATGGTGCAGGATTGCTGGTATCTGAATAGTTAAACTATCAAAAATAACTAAACATTGCCACTGATTTCAAATTTGATAGATAACATAGGAAAGAAGAAGGTATTTACAAAGATGAATCTAAGGTGAGGGTACAACAATGTGAAGATAAAGGTGGAGAATGAATAGAAGGCAGCATTCTCAATACCAGAGGGTACTTATAAGCTAACTATAATGTTTTTTGAACTTGAAAATTCACTAGCTACCTTTTAAGCAATTATGAATGATTTGTTGAGAGATTTGATAGATACAGGAGATATAGTAGCTTTCATTGATGATGTAATAGTAGAAATGGAGATGGAGGAAGAACAAGATGAAATTGTGGAGGAAATACTAAAAAAGAATGGCAGAGAATGATTTATTTGTGAAACTAGAGAAATTTATATAGAAGATTAGAGAAGTTAGATTTTTGGAAGTAGTGATAGGGCCAGATGGAGTTGAAATAAAGAAGAAGAAAGTTCAAGGAGTGGTAGATTGACCAATGCTAAAGAAGAGTAAAGAATATACAGAAGTTTCTGAAGTTGGCAAAATATTATAGATAGTTTGTCAAAGACTTTGCAAAAATAGCAAAACCCCTTCATAAGATCATAAGAAAGGATGTGAAATGGAATTGGAGAGAAAGGCAGCAGAAGGTGCTTGAGGAGTTAAAGAAGAGGTTTATAATAGAACCAGTATGAGTAATACCAGACCTAGATAAAGAACTGAGAATAGAGGCAGATTGATTGTTACAACTTAAGTCTTAAAGTGTCAGACACAGTTCATACTTAAGGTAAAAAGTATCCAGGGTCCATTCAGAGTTTGTACCAAGTATGGAAACTTATACAAGAAGTATAGAGTTATAGACTTTATAGGATAACCTTGGCTTCAGCTTATGTGTTGCACTGTCTGTTTGCTATGAGATTATAACTTTAGAAGATAAATGGAGTTTAAGAGGATAAGTTCTGATATCTACCAGTTATTAAATACAAGTATAATTAAAGGAGAATTTGGGTATCTCATAGTACAGTTCTAAGCAGATGTGAAATACTAATAGAGGTTTGGATAGAAGAACTTGACTGTAGAAGACTAAGTATTTGTAGAGTTTTGACAGAAGATAATATCACTATAGAGGACAAGTTATTGTCAGAAACTTTCAAAGTGGACTTGGTTGTTTTTCATTTTTCTAATATTTTATGATTTCTCTTTTCTTTTATAGTTTTATTTCCTTATTTCCTTCTTTGAACTTAGCTAAGGAGTGTGATAGTTATATATGTCACACTCACAGTCACACATTCATGTGACTTAGTAAAACATCATAGAAATTAATAAAGGAACTTAGTTATAACTTTAAGATAGATTAAAAATATATAGACTAACTTCTAGAGGTATATAAAGTAGACTATTCTATAGTAGGAACTTTATCAAGTTTTCTTATGTCACTCAATACATGAGTATTCTTTTACCTTAATACTTAGGCCTAAGTTATAACAGTTATAGAATAATAAAGAATAGATTATAAATAGATATAGCTCATACTTTATTATCTGAGACCCAATAGTAGATTCTTAGAAGTCTAATTGGCAACTTACATTATCTAGATATATAGAATGTAGGTGTTACAACTTAAAGATCTTAAAGTAAATTAATAAGAAAAATCTTATATTAGAATTAACATAAGAGAACTCAATAGAGAACTCTGTACAGGATTGTCTACCTTATATGATATTATTTCTTTCAGAATCTTCTTTAATATTCTATGTGATATATGACTATATAACTGTAATTAATATGTGAGATTATATTAAACCCTAATCCTAAATCCAAAAAATTAAATTAAATTAAAATTAAAATAAGAACAAAAATAAAACTAAGTCTAACTTCTGCAATTCTGACCATAGATACTGAAACAATCTTCAGCTTTAGTTTATATACTATACCTCTATTAGTTGTATAAGTTGTATATGAAATATCATACTAAAACTCTAACTCTAAGTTTTAAATATGAAAATGAAAATAAGAAAGAAAAATAAAATAAAATACAACTCTGGCACATAGTATGAAACTGAGTGCAGTTGATCTGTTGTTTAAAATTAGTTTTTTGGGAACAGATTCAAGAATCTCACTCATATACTCTCTCATCTCCAAATGGATAATGATAAACTCTCATCTTCTTCATTTTCTTTACTACTCTAACTATCTCTTTGTTTTATCCCTTGCTATTTTTATTTTTCTATATATTTTAAAAGAATGTCTAGTGGGCAAGCCTACTAGAAGATATAGAAAGGTGTGTCATTACTAATACTGGTGAATAATGCTAGTTTTAGTCAATTTTCAGGATAAGACTTTATAGTGTAACTACTGACTTATATACTAAGTATACTATTTAGAGTAGTTATTTAGAAATAGAAACTGTTAAGCAAGTTACTCTGGTTTTAGATAATTCTTGGATGTCTGGAGTGGAGATTCATGAAGTCATCAAGGGTCTAGCAAGGATATCTGAAGTAGAATTGAAACTATAATTCATAATAGAAGATATCAGAAAGTGTAGATAAGAAAAAGAGTATTATTCATAGATTGAAATGGATGTGATAGTATCAAAATATGACAGAATACTAGAATGGTAAATAACACTGTCATGTAAAACAGGCTATTATTAAGATTGGACTTTAGCATATAACACAGAGTTAAGACAAAAGAAAAATCTTATATATATAAGGTTAATATATAGTATATATAAAGAGACTGGCTCTTCTAAAACTTTTCTATTCCATGTTTTCCAGCTAATCTGTGTTCTATACAGCTAATCTGTATTCTATAATTCTTTTCCATATCTGCACTCATTTACTTATTTGTTTTTCTATCCTTTAAAAATACTTACTAAGTATTCTAGCTCTTTTTAATTTAGTTTCTCCATTCTAAACTATTCCTGATTACTTAAATATCATCATTCCCTACTTATGTAAACCAAATTCTGACATATTAGAATAGACCTGTTATTATATAGAGTAGCTATTATCTTTAGAAATCTTTATTCTGTTCTTTTAGAATTTCCTCAAGATAAGTGTATAGTTTAATATTTCTTAGACAATGAACTTTAGATTTCTTGGAGATTTGAAATGCTTGCTCTTCTGTCTAGTTGTCCTAATAGTATATATATATCATTTATTCTAAAATTTTCTATACTTTTCTATATGTTATATAATAATATAACTATGACTATAATATATGTTATAATTTTATCATGCAATTCTAATTAATATTATAGTATGCTTAGACCTTTATATTTAATTTTAATTTAATTTTAATTTAATTTAATTTTCTTGAATAATAAAAAAGTATATGATTGTGGTTACATAACATGTCACACAATATTATATCATAGGTCTAGAATATGGTAGAAATAATAAGAAGAAATAATATTAAAATACATGTTTATAATATATTTATCTCATAGTATACACATAATATATTCATATCTATATATCAGATTTATGACTAATATAACATTTTACTTATTGTTAACATAGACTATATACTATGAGTATAAATAGGATAACAATATATTAGAGACTTCTTGTTGAATTCTCTTGTAATTTTTACAAAACTCTTGCTATATAAGACTATTAAGTATGCTATTGACCATCTTAATTAATGGCAATAGTTGCCAAAAATTAGATAGTAAATACTACAGGCTTTCTACAGAGTTCTAAACTAGTTATAAAAAAAAGTTGAATTTTCTTAAATTTATCTCTCTTTCCAGATTACTATGATTAAATCAAATAGTACTGGTTTAAAATTAATAGTATAGAACCCACTTGCTTGAATAAACTATAGAGCTTAGAAATTAAGATAGTGAAACTTTGTTACTCAATCTGGTATAGACATATCTAATATATTTATTTGTGAATGAAAGATAAAGCAACTAGTATGAACTTCTGCCTATGATAGAGTTTTAACATAACAATTATATATTTTGTCAAATGTTTACTTCTAAACCAAAGTCTTTTCACTTGATCAGATATTGATACTTCTAATAGTACTAGTAGCTTAAATATATAAAAATTTAAAAACAGGTATAGAAGTATATTATTAATTATAGTATCTGACTATATTATCTTATGACTTCTAGATTATAATATTAGCTTTCTCTAAGTACAGTCTTTATGCAATCTATGAATTTGGTAACTTCTTTCATCTTTAACATCTATTGGTACAACTTAAAGCTTATTCTCAAAAGATAGCCTATATTAAGCAAAGATAATAGTTGCTATGTAAATATATATATATAGTTGTTATATTGAAACTCCACTACAAGTAAGAAATTGTGCTGGTTGCTTTATCTTTTGTTTATAAGTAGCTAGAAGTATTAGTCAAGTTCTTAGTTAATTTGCCCTATCTGTCTATTCAACTAAGAGTATTATATAGTTAAAGATACTACTTTAATACTAAGTATGTAATAGAGTTTTCTGGTAAAAAGAGTGATGAGCTGAGATTCATAGTTAGAGACAACATAAGTCGAGAGGCCATAGAGTTTTCAAATGTGATGTAAGAAAAGTTATACTATACTTTCTATAATGATAGTAGTGTCAGAATTGTAAAAGTTGGACTTAGTTTTATTTTTGTTCTTATTTTAATTTTAATTTTTTGGATTTATGGTTAGAATTTAATATAATCTCACATATTAATTACAGTTACATAATCATATGTCACATAGAATATTAAAGAAGATTCTGAAAGAAATAATATCATATAGCATGTTATATACATGGTTATTTAAGGTAGGCTAATTATAGTATAGCATAGACTATCAGTCTAGAGTATATAAGGTAGACAATCCTGTACAGAGTTCTCTATTGAGTTCTCTTGTATTAATTTTAACATAAGATTCTTTTACTCTAAGGTCTTTGAGTTGTAACAGGTAGTATAAGTTAGAACAAAATACATAGTCTTAGACATCAAATTTACTACTGTTATTATAATATCAAATCTCATAGATTTTAGCAAGAGTTCCACTACAAAGTCTATACTGATGGTTTTCTACCATATATGTAGTAAATATAACTCTTCTAGCAATAGGTTGAATAAGCTTAGTGTACAGATAAAGGTTATATATACTGATATACTGACTAACATACCTTGACATCTATAGTTACTAGTAGTTCTGGGACACTAGCTCTAGAATTTTCCACCTACTGATATAGCCAGTTATCTATGAGTTATAATAAAGTGTGATAATGTGATGACAGAGTTCTAGAACATTTGGAATATAAATCTTGTTATGAAACAAGAGTAGAATATCATTGTTAGACTATCTTTCAGAGTGTATAGATTTTGTAGATGAGTAGTAGAGCTTTCTCACTGTCTTAACAATAGGTTCTTCTTGTTAGTCCAAGTAGTTTCAATAGTGAAATTCTATAATGATATTTTGCTCTTTATATTCCATAGCAACATCTTTGAGTGCTCAAATAACAAGAAACTATTGCTTGAGTAGCACTATATTCCAATTGTCTTGTAACCTGCTACTATAACCTAGTTAATAAAATAGTGTATCAAACTTGCCCATAGATTCTCCCAGTCAGTAATAGAGTAGAAAATCAAATTTTTCCAAGTAGAAAGACCACTGTGCTTGTTTGTGGTCAAGTGTTGATTTTTTTAGTCCATCCAAATTTCTACTGGTATTTCTATATCTTTCAAGAAGTAGTACCACTCTTCTAGTGTCTGAATGATAGTCAATATCTTCTTGTTACATTATATTCTATCAAGGAGAGTGATTTTCTGAAATATACAACTAGATGCTATTTACTATTATTTACTGACATTTGAGGAAGAACTACTTCTGTAGCAAAGTTTAAGCTATTATTCTTAATACAAAATGAGATTAAAGTGTTAAGAGAGACAGGATGAGAGCAAAGATGATAGCTATCTTGAGTGAGTCAAATATATACTATTACTCCCAGTAACATCAAAGAAGTAGTAGGCTATGTTCAAAAAACTATGAATGAACCTTCTATAGAAATTAACAAATCCAAGGAATACCTGTATTCTACTCTATAGGGTTAGCCAGTCATATCTGCCAGCTACCTTAATAGGGTCTGTTTCCACTTAATCCTCTAAGATAACTAGTCCTAAATACTCTATTCTCTATCTATTAAACTTACACTTTTCAGAATGCAGATATAATTTGTGCTTAGCTAAGACCTTAAGAACTCTGTACACTGCTTTGTAATGATTTTCCAATGTTGGGGTAAATATGAGGATATTGTCCAGATATACAATCATAATTCTTTTACTATGAGGTTTCTAAAAATATTGTTCATCATAGTCTGGAATATTGCAGAGCTGTTAGTTATACTGAAGAATATCACCAAAAGTTTAAAGAGTCTGTAGTTAGTATAAAATACTTGCAGAGTTATGATACAAGCTTAGAGATAAGAGAAAGCAGATACTTAGTCTTAATTATCATAAATTAAGAATCTTGTAATCTTGTACTAATTGGATTGAGCTATTCTTTTTCTTGATGAAGAATACTAACATAGCCATGAGAGATTTTGAAGAGCATATCCTATCTGTATGAATATTTTTAGTAAAAAAATCATCTAGCTTTGTCTACTTTGCAGGAAATAGTAAATAAACCTTAGATAACTTAAGCTTAGCTTTCAGGATTAGCTTAATAATGTGTTTTTAGCAGCAATATTTGGGGAAAATGTCAAAGTTATCCTTGGTAAAGACTGATTCAAACTTTCTGATATATGATAGAAGCATCTGAATAGTCTTTTTCAATGTTTATACTTGCTTATGAGTTGCAGAAAGCCTCTATAAATAAGTGGTCACAGTACAGAAGTTTAGAGCAAAGTATTCAGATATCAGCTAGATTATATAAATATAGTTACCTAGTTCTCATTTATACTCTATAGGTATGTTGGAGGGAGATCCTTTATCTTTAGAGTTATTGATAAGAGTAAGAGAGATCTGAGTGACACATATCCAGTGTATAGATCCTTAACTTCTCTGTTTTCTTTATATCTTAGCATCCTAAACAGAAAGCAGAACAGTGAGTCATAAACACTTCTTCTTTTTGCCAGTTTACTTTTGAATTGTGTTGTTTAAGCCAGGTAAACCCAAATATAAGATCTTGTTTTCCTAAGCTAGAAACTAAAACAGTATCTTTTTGGTGTGTGTTTTATTTTCTACTACTTTGGATATCTAGCCTACTTCATTGGAGGTCTCATTGATGTTGTAAACTAGTATGGTCTTAAAAAGTTGATATATACTCAGATGGTGCTTCTCCATAAAGTTTTTGTTAATGAAGACTTCTATAATACCAAAGTTAACTGGGGTATATATAGCAAAGGATTTGGAGGTACTAGTGATTTTTAAAATGACAAGCAAGTATAGAGAAGTCTTAGAGGTATTGAGAGCATTAATGGTAGGTTTAAGAGAAAGTTTCTTCTATCTTGGCCTATAGAGAGACAGAGTAATGGTAATGTGAGACAAGGAAACAGATGTGTCTGAGAAATTACTATTCTTCTTGTAGTCTTTTACAGATAATATAGTAAACCTATTATTTAGCAGCTAAAGTATATATATTGCCAGTTACCCTATATAAAATTCTTATTAACTATGTTTTTACTAAAATTCTCAAGCTCTGCAGGCTCTAGCTACTATATTACTTCAATATTCTTTAATAAATTTATTAGTTCCTTTTATTACTCAGAAGTTAATTGCTGGACATTTAGTCTAGTTGGATAGTTGTGGACTATATAGTTCAAATCTCTACAATAGTAGTAATCTCTAGTTAGTACAGAGTGAGGTTTTTGAGTGGTATCAATGCCCATAGAAATACTTGAAGAAAAATCCTATAGTATTTAGAAATTGAAGGAAAAAATGATAGTAGTTTTCTGAGTTGACTGGAATATCTTGTTAGCTTGTCTAGCTTGATCTATTCTTTATATAGTCTTAAATCATGTAGAAGGGTCTACATCTTCAGGTCTCTCTACTAGTATAGTTATAATCTGGTTTTGTATTACTACTTGAAGTCTGTAGCAAAACTTGACTATTATAGCATAGGGATCAGTATAACTAGCTTCTGAGATTAGGTTTAGAACTTATCTAGATAGTTTTTTACAGTGTAGTTCTCTTAGTAATATGTTGTTTCTTCTAATTATTTAATAGCTTCAGTAGTGGTATTAATTGAAAAGAAGTATATATAAAAGAACTACTTAAACTTGGACTATATAGTAATGAGAAAGATACTAGTAGTGGATTCTTAACAGAAAATACTTTCAGACTACTTAGAGACTTGACCACTCCTGAAGAATGAAAGAGCCTAGAGAATCTTATCTTTGTTATATGAAAACTGGTTCATAGATAATTATATGTATAAAGAACAAAAGTTTAGGAAAGCTTGCTCTGTTTTGTTAATCACCACTATAATCTAGTAAAGGTAGTATATGAAATTAAGAGTAGTGAGGGGAATTTCTAGATATTAGAGTATTGGTAGGGGATTGGGATTTTGAGAGTAATGATAGATGGAGTATATTTGTGGGTATAGAAATAGGATTGAATATTAAGGCTCACAAGTCTCAAAGTTGGCTCACAAGACTGGTAAGGATGTTGTTAGTATTATGCTCCAAACTATACTAATACTCAGCTATCTCTTGTAGAAGATACTAAAAGAGCCCTAGAACTTTATTGGTATTAACTGAGATCATAGAATGGTTGCTGGGCATAAGTATTTGAAAAAATGAGAAATAGTATAAGAAAGATTAAGATATAAGAATAGACAATTCCAAACTACCAGACTAGTTAATATTCCAAGATTCTAAAAGAAGGATTCAGTCCTACTGTTAGAATAACTGAGTAAAGTCTACAAAGTACATGGACTTATGTAATCTTTAGAAAGAATCTAAGTTATATTATCTATAAAAGTAAAATAATAAAGTATATCTTCAGAAAGAACCTAGAAGAACAGAATAAGATCTTCTGAAGATAGTGGCTATCATAAGTACTTTACAATCTATTCTAATTCAGCAGAACAGTGCTGAGATAAGCAGAGAAGGGCTAAAAATCCTGATGGAAACATCTAGAAAATTATTTAGAAGAGTATTTAGAAAAGCAAGGAGCATAGAGTAACAATGATAGGAGTGATGGTTGCAGCTAGAACATAAAATTGCAGCACTGCAAGCTTTGCAACAGAATTCTGATTAGGTGGCAAATACTATAAGCTTTCAATGGGATTCTAAACTAGCTATGAGAAAAGATTGGATTAAAAAGAAGTAAACTCCGGTATAAAAGACTAAGTACTCACAGAGTTTGAATAGATAGATAATACCACTGTGGAAGACAGGTTATATAGAGTCTTGCAGAATGATAATACTATTATAAAAGACAGGTTAATTACAGAGTTGAACTTAGCATTAATATACTGTTTTTTCTCTCCATCTCATATTCCAAAGCTAACAAAATCTTAGTAGATATTAACAGACCTACTGCTTGTTCTACTTAATACTGTCTACTGTCTACTTAAATACTGACTACTATTCTAATTGAATTGAATTGTATTTTGACTCAAGAAAGTCATTCTACTTTAGATAAGATCTTAAGAACACTTATCATTCTCTTATATATACAGTTTATAAGAAGATCCACAGTATAGAGCTGATATAAGAAGGGATATAAGTATACTAGTAAACACTGTTCACTTTAATAATAAGTATATCTAAATATGCATCTAAGCTTGGTTCCTACTATTCATGGTATATTTTCTAGTAGTAACTATTAGCCTCTTAGGCCTATGAACTAGCTGGTTTTCTTAGTTAAAAAGCTATATTGTTCTTTAACCAAAGATAAGAGTAAAAGAGAGGGCTTTGTACTAAATAGTTTTAGTAAAGGCTATCAAGTATAACTGAGATCTAAGTGTTAAGGTAAAAACATACTCATGTATTACATGATACAAGAGAACTCAATAGAATTCTTGATATAAAGTTATTTACTTTATATATTTCTAAAAGTTGGTCTATAATTATGACATATATTATAATTCCATCATACTTTATAATATTTGTGATAGTCTTATTACATGTAATATCATATTATACTCTTAGCTAAGTTTAAAAAGAAAATAAGAGAACTAAACTATAAAAGAGAAGAGACAAGAAATAAAAAATGATTGAGTCTACTCTGAGAATTTCTGACAGCAATTTTTTTCCAACTTTTTAAAATATTCATTTTCAAATTTTCTATTATCCCATCCAGGAAATATCTTTACTATATACTTCTCTAGTAACTCACTTTTTCTAAACTCCTGTTATATACTAAGTTTATTGATTCTGAAGACCATCCTCTATAGTAGTAATATTTTCTTCAATCCTAGTAAAAGCCTATTTTTTTATAATAGCTATTTTTTCTACAACAAATTCCCATAACAGTAATGTAATTGTTCCTAAACCTTTCAAGTGCTTGTTCTTTTATAACAAAGATACTTTTATTGAACTTGGTCTTTTATGGCAAAGTTTCTTTATTGAACTTCTTTTAGTATCTTGTTACTGAAACTTCTACTGGGGATTATATATTAAAACCACTGAGTGTTATGACTTAAGTCCTTAAAGTAAGAAGAAAGACACACTCTTGTATTAAGTAATATAATAGAACTCAATAGAGTTCTAAGTACAAACTAATTTACCTTATATATTATAAACTATAGTTTATATATACATTATAACTAATCTATTCTAAAGGATATATGCTCTCATAAGGCCAATATGCTATTGCTATGTTTGTTAAAGTTGAAGATGGTAAACTTGATTTTTTATTTCTCATTTCTATTTTCTTTTCCATTTATCTTCTTATTTTTAGACTTAGGATTAGATATTAGTGTAATATCACACATGACTATTATGTACCATGACAAAAGATATCATACAATAAGTCACAGTCACAAGTCACACAATCATGTGTTACATAGAAGAACATAGAAGATTCTAGAACAATAATATTATACTATATATCAATAGTATGTAATATACATAGCCTTTAAAGTAGACTAAAACTTATGTAGTACAGACTATTAGTCTAGCATACATAAGGTAGATATATTGTACTAGGAACTCCATCAAGTTCTCTTGTGTAAACCCTATACAAGGTTTTTCTTTTGACTTATTACTAAGTTTTAAGTTGTAACAATATTATCTATTTCAAAACCTTCTATGACTTTCTCTATATTATGTGATAATGTGATCAGTGACTGTGACATATATGACCATTATACATAATGTCACATCATATTCTTTACCTAAGTCTAAAACTAAGAAAATATCAGAATTGAAGAGAATAGACTTATTTTATTTTACATTTACATTTTTATTTTCATTTATTTTTGGACTTAGGGTTAAAGAATTAGTATGATGTTATACATGATTGTTACAAAATGTTACATGTTACAGTTATAGTTATACAATCACATATTATAGAAGGATATAGAAGATTTTAAAATAATAATGTTATACACATATTCCTTTAAGATAGGCTAGGTTAATATAGCATGAATTATTAGCCAAGTGTATATAAGGTAAACACTCTGTAACTGGAACTCCATCAAGTTCTCTTATGTAAACCTTATACAAGATTTTTCTTTTACTCTTACTTTTAAACTTAAGTTTATAATAGAAAAGTAAAGTAAAACCAAAAATCAAATAAAAGGAAAAATAGAAAAGAAAAATCAAAGAGAAAAAAATAAAATAAAACCAAGTTCATTGTTTACAACTCTGATACTGAGCATCTTCTATATATCATATAAGACTAGTAGTTATATTGTAATTTACTAGTTTGATAATTGAATATTCAAGTAAACTTAATTTCCAGTATTTAATAGTAACATACTATTATCATCACTCAATTCCCTTTGGACTTTGTTTCATCTTCTGAAGTTATAACTATGTGATAGACAAACAACATAATATATAAGCTGAAACCAAGATCATTTTAGTTATCAAGCTTATTGTACAGAGTTTCTACATTCTATACATCTCTGAGCCATTCAGATTCAATTTTACTTTTCATAACTTTTCTCAATTTCCACTCTTTACTATTCTTTTTTTTCTAATTTCAGTATTTATTCTTCTTTTAAATTCTGCTACTGCTTCTTTTGTATTTTCTAATTTTTTCAATATACCATTCTCTACTATAAATCTCTTCCAACATACTAAATACTTCATATATCCTCATATTATTCTCTTGTTAAGAATTTTTCTACTTTTCATTCTTCTACTCTATCTACTTTTATTAGCTTTGGCTCTTTTATCTTTTATCTTTACCATATTCTTTGATACTACTTCTTCAACTACATATAGTTCTATATACCTCTCTGTCAACTTTTTCACTAGTTTTTTTTAAATACTAAGTCTCTTGTACTTAGCATTGCTCTATCTCTTTTTTTTCATGTTTCAACTTCTCTTCATTCTCTGTTTACTTATTGCTTTATTTCTTTCTGTACTCTTCTCAATACTGCTTTAGTTTTTTCCTGAACCTGTCTTGTTCTCACTGTAAACTCCATTATCTTTTTTACTTTTTCTTTTCTTCTAATATACATTTCTATTTTCAACTTCCTTCTATTATTCATTATAAATGGAAACACTTTTGTTGTCATATGAACTTTGTGTTTATTACAAACCCAGCTATTGCTAACCATTCTGGCCAATTCTTCTGCCTATGATTTATAAAGAGTCTCAAGTACTATTCCAACTCATGGTTTATCTGTTCTGTCTGCCTATCTGTCTATAAGTAAAATACTCTTGTCTCAATCTCCAACATACTATTTAACTCTTTTGTCAACTCTACTATAAACTGTAGTTCTCTGTTTAATATAACATACTCTGGTATGCTATATATAACTTCCATACATTATCTTTAAACAATCTTGCTAACTTTTTTGCCAATATCTCTTTGATTATTGCTACAAAATGTGCTATCTTAGACAATTTATCACATACCACTAAAGTTGTATTCTTTTCTGTTACCAATGGCAACTATGTGATCAAGTCTACTATTATACTTGATTTGCTATCAACTTCTTCACTAGTGTCTCTGTTCTATTCTTTATTCTCTAATACAAATTACATCTCTTTACATATTTCCCTATATCTTTCATCACTTTTTTTGTTACTATTTCTATTATTTTATATCTTCCTCCATGTTCTACTACCAGTATGTTGCGATATAACTGGGTCACTTCTATCCTTAGATCTTGATTTTTTAGCATATAAAATTTTTTAACACCAACTCTTTTTATTCTCTATTTCTCTCTTCTCAATATCTTAACTTCAGCTTTTTTATTTGTTCTGTTATATTTATTACCTTCTCATTTTTCCCTCTTGTATTTTTCTACTAATTCTATCTCTACTCCTTCTATTACTACTTCCATCATTTCTTATATCCATTCTTTCTATTAACTTTTGATTTTCATCATTTTTTTTTACTTCCACCTTTAAGTCTAGCCTCCTACTCAACTTAATTTCTTTTTCTATTCTTACTTTTGGCACATGCTCCTAAGTAGAATCTAGATAGATACAGTATCTATCTTGCTTATTTCTAATTTGATTTTTGTATCTTTATAAAATATTCCAAATTTTTATGGTCTATTCAAACCTCATACTTGAATTTAGCACCTTCTAACAAATAACTTCATGTCCCCAACCCTCTAATCACTGTCAACATTTATTATAAATTTCATATTTTTTTCTATTTCATTCAACAACTTCAAAAGATAAACCACTGGTTTCTATCTTCTATCTGTACATTTTAATACCTCTTATATTACATAATATAATACATCTATCTCTATTCTCATCCTCTTATCCAAATCTAGTACTTTTAAAATTCATTCTGTAATGAACCTTTTCTTTAATACTTCAAATAACTTTTTTTACCTTATTTTTTTACTTTTCTACTTCTGCTTTTTCCTTGTCAACTCATATAATGGCTTCACTGTCTTGGCAAAATATTTCACAAATTGTCTATAATAGTTAGCTAATCTCAAGAACCTTTGTATATCTTTGACTAATTTAGAAACTGGTTAATCCAATACTATCTTTACTTTCTTTTCTTTCATATTTTTCTATTTAGTCTTATTACAACCTCTAAAAATCCCACTTTTCTTACTTTTCACTTACACATTTCCAGCTTTATATACAAATCATTCTTTTCCATTCTTATTAAGATTTCTTTTATTAATTCATTATGTTCTTCCTTACTTTCTGTTCCCACTAATATTTCATCAATGAAATTTGCTACTTGTTCCATATTATCAAGTCTTTTAACAACTCATTTATCATAATATGAAATATGGTTAGTGAATTTGTCAATCCAAAAAATATGACTATCAGTTTAAATGATTCTTCTAGTGTTAAGTTTACCTATCCCAAAGATATACCTCCATGGCAGTGATATTTTTCCAACATGTTTAATAAAAGCCTGTCTTTTATAATAGTTATTCTTCTTGCAGCATGTATCTATAGCAGTGATGCAATCCCTCAAATATTTAGTCTTATATAATGAAAATACTCTTATCAAACCTCTTTTAGTATTTCACCACTAAAACCTCTGCTTGGGGCTATACACTAAAACCCCCAAGCATCTCCTAACTATCTGACTTATATATAAGACTTGTAGTTATACTATAATTTGCTAATCTGCTAATTGACAAAGATAATTTTTATTGAACTCAATCTCTGGTATTCAATAGTAACATATTACTATTAGTACTCAACTATCTTTTGGACTTCATCAAATTATCTGAAGTTGCAATTATATAGCAGACAAATGGCATAGTATATAAGCTGAAGCCAAGGTTATTCTAACAAGTTTGTATCACCAAGCTTTTCATTCAGAGTCTTACACTTTATATATTTTTAAGCCAACTTCACAGACTTCTACCTTCTAGTGTAAACTGTACCTAACAATTAGCTACTATAATATGACTTAGGTTTTTTTAAAAACACAAAAGCTTGTAAAATACTACAGACTTTGTCAATTACTCTAATAGCAGAATAGAATCTTCTTTCTAGAACTTCAAAGTATTGATTGACTTAACAGTTTTAGATTGTCCATTCTCATATCTCAATCTCTCATACTATTTTTCACTTCTTAACTTATGCTTGTTTTTAGTGACTATCTTATAACACCTATCAACACTGACAAAGCTCTGGGACTTCTTTAGTATCATCTAAGAGAAGTAGCCAAGTATCAGCAGATTTCAGAACTTAATACTAATAAAATTCTCATTAGTCTTGTAAACTAGCTTAGAGATGTGAGCCTCTATATCTAATACTGTACTTACACCTACAGATATATCCCATTATTAGAGCAACTTAGTGAGGTTTTTAAAGTGCACAGAGTTACAGTCTTTAGAAAGAATACAAGTTATATTATCTATAGAAGTGATAAAATAGGTTATACCTTTAGGAAGAATATAAGAGAATAGAATAAGGTCTTCTGAAGATAATAGCTATCATAAGTACTCTACGGTCCATTATAATAGTGTTGAGATAAGTAAAAAATGATAACAATCAGATAACTAGAAACTCCAATGGAAACATCTGGAAGGTTACTTAGAAGTACAGAGAGTATAAAACAATGTTGATATTTGATGGTTACAGCTATAATATAGAATAGTGACATTACAAGCTTATAGTAGATTTCTTAATAGCTGTCAAATACTATGGGTTTTTTGCAAGATTTTGAACTAACTGTGAAAAAATATTAGATTCTCTTATATCTGCTCTCAAAACCCCTATTTTCTATCAATATTCCAACACCTAGAAACCCCTCTTGCTGCTTTTCATCAATCTTATATTCTATCTTTCCTAGATTTTAGTAGTGATTAATAAATAGAGTAGGTTTTTCTTAACTCCTATTTTCTCTATATCTGGCTATTTATGGAATAGTTTACTTATGACCAAAATAAGATCCTCTAGGCCTTATTCTTTTTTAGGAGTGGTTGCATTTCTAAATAATCTGAGGACATCTTCTATAAAGAATCTCAAGAAGAATTGAATAACAGTTTAAGTAATCAAGATTTTGTATAAAACAGCTAGCAACATGTGCACCCCAGTTGCTAAATAATAGTTTTACTATACTATTGGTAGAAGAACATATCAAAAGTAGTAACCTAAAAGATATATCTGAGATCTTAGTTCTTCTAGCTCTCTCATTGTCTGTTTATTGCTCCAGATAGAAGAAAAAGCTTCCTCTATACTCTAATATCAGTGCTCTCAATACCTATGGAATCTCCATCTATCTTTTAGTCTTTCTTGAAATCACTAACATCTCTTAGTTCCTTTTTGTGTGAACTTCAGTCAATTTAAGAGCTATCAGTATCTTCATAGATAGAAGCTTTTTTTGACAAACACTATCTGAATATCTGTAAGCTATTCAGACTTATACTGGTTTATAATATAAACAAAACTCCTAGGAAAACAGACTAGATATTCAAAATAGTAAATATCATTCTTTAATATAAAACCTATACAGAGTAGACTCTTCTTATAATTTTGAGTCTTGGCAAGTAGAATCTTATTCTTAGATCTATATAGCTAAAGTCTCATAATTCTGAAGTCAACTAGCAAAATAAAAGTACAAGCTCTCAATATGTGTTGCTCTGGTCCTTTTTCTATAGTGACAGAAGACTTTGGAAATGAAGGTTTTTCAACTTCTAATTTTACAGAGTTCTCTGCTAAAGCTAGTTATTATCTCTAGGCATATGGCCTACCATTGCAGAAATCAGGGAAGAGGAAGAGTAGAGCAGGGGAGGAGATTGGAATATAGAGGAGGAAGATTCAAGGGAAATTATGAACACTTGGACAATTTAATCCTCAACTAGATTCTTATAATAAATTTAATGTATTAGCTATGGAAATAAATGCTGGTACATTAAAATCAGAGGAAAGAAAGGAAAAGATAGAAGTTAGAAAGATGGAGGAAAAAACTCTGAGAGAGGTAACTGTGAAAATTGGGCTGGAAAGAATTGACACATAGGAGGGGATAACAGTAGAAGCTTTGTTAGACAGTAGGGCAACTAGGCTAGTCATGAGCTCAGAATTTGCAAGGAAACAAGGATTTAATCTGAAGAAGTTGGAAAGACCAATGAATGTAAGGAATGTGAATGGGTCGCTAAACAAGGAGAAACCTATAGAGCATATAGTGGAAGTAAATATTTACTTCAAAGAACATAGAAAAAGAACAGAAATTAATGTGATAGGAGGACAAAGGTAGATGGTGATTTTGGGGATGTTATGGCTAGTACACCACAATCCAGAAATAGATTGGAGAACAGGAGAAGTGAAAATGATGAGGTGCCCAGAGGAATGTGGTAAGTAGTGGAGGCCAGTTTAGGGGAAGTCAGGTTGGGAGAAATAGAAGGAGGAGGAAGCAAAGAAGGAAGCAGGAAAGAAACAGAGAAGAAAAAGAAGCAGAAGAAAGGAAAAATGGTAGAAGTTAAGAAAATAGCAGAGAAGTGGGAGATTTGGGATGAAGAAGAGAAGGTAGCAAGATTGGAGACAGAAGCAAGAAAGTTGGTGCTGGAAAAGTTTCACCAATGGATAAAAGTCTTTGGAAAGAAACAATCTGAGAGAATGCTGATGAGAAAGGTGTGGGATCATGTGATAGAGGTGAAGAAAGGATTTGTGCTGAGAAAGGGAAAGGTGTACCCATTGTCAAGAGAGAAAAGAGAGGAGGTTAGAGAGTTTATAAAAGAACAGCTGAGAAAGGAATATATCTGGCTGTCAAAGTCACTACAAACAGCGCCAGTATTCTTTGTGAGGAAGAAGGATGGAAAGAAACGAATGGTACAAGACTACAGGTATTTAAATGAGTGGATGATAAAGAACAATTATCCACTTCCTCTAATATTAGACGTCTTGGAGAACATTGGAACAAAGATAGACCTTAGGTGAGGATACAATAACATGAGGATAAAGGAAGAAGATGAGTGGAAGGCAGTGTTCACCACACCAGAGAGGTCCTTTGAACAAACAGTGATGTTTTTTGGATTGACTAACTCA
>Ga0157359_1000230_pt1 | contig 18818 bp, 12 predicted proteins | sample AttcapACBM3_FD_111482 | JGI IMG/M metagenome (GOLD analysis project Ga0157359, IMG submission 111482) | Fungus gardens microbial communities from leaf cutter ant in Botucatu, State of São Paulo, Brazil - Atta capiguara ACBM3 | ecosystem: Host-associated > Fungi > Mycelium > Unclassified ...
ACACACTTTACTCCTTTCCTTACAACTCCTTAAAAGACCATTTTCTGAAATTGTGACCATGCAGCTTGTAGAAGACACAACACATAAGTTGAGGCCAAGGTTGTTCTGACAAGTCTGCATCACCAAGCTCATTACATGAAGTTTCTACACTCTGTGTATGTCTGAGCCAACTCCACAGACTTTCACCTTCAAGTGTAAACTGTGCCTAACACAAGATGCCCAAAGGAACGTGAGAAATAGTGGAGACTGAAGCAGAGAAAACTAGTGTGGTAAAAACAGAAGGAATAAGAAAAAAAGGAAGAAAAAAAAGAAAAGAAAAAAAGAATGAAGAGAAAAAGAGAAAACCAAAAAAGGAGAGAACAATGGAAGTAAAGAAGGTGGCAGAAGAACAGGAAATTTGAGATGAGAGAGAGAAAGTAGAAAAGTTATAGGAAAATTAGTTTCTCAAAGATTCTACAAGTAAATCTATGTCTTTGGAAAGAAAGTGAGTGAGAAGATACTGATGAGAAAGATGTAAGATCATACAATAGATGTGAGGAAGAGGTTTATACCAAGGAAAGAGAAGATGTATCATATTCAACTGCAAATTCGGAACTTGGTCAAATTAGCCAATGTAGCAAACATTGAACTAGCAGACAGAGAAAAGATGTGCAATTTTATAAAAAAAACAATGAAGAAAAGGATATATCAAATTCATCTTAAATAGTATTGGTATTTCTTGTAGAAAAGGAGAATGGTATAGGACTATAGATATTTAAATGAATAGACTATAAAGAACAATTACTCTTTATCTTTGATTTCAGGTATTGTAGAAAATATTGGTATGAAAAAAGTATTTACTAAGCTAGATTTATGTTAGGAGTATAATAATGTATGGATAAAGGAAGAGAATGAGTGGAAGGTAGTGTTTATGACTTTGAAAGAGTCATTTGAACCCACAATAATGTTCTTTAGACTTACTAATTTTTTAGCTATGTTTTACATAATGATGAATGAGATTTTATGGAACTTGATCAATACTAGAGAAGTAGTAAGTTTCATGGATAATATTATAGTAGGAATAAAGGAGGAAAAAGAACATGATTAAGTGGTAGAAAAAGTAGTAAAGAGATTAGTATAAAATGATTGTAAAACCAGAAAAATGTTAGTGGTTATTAAAGAGTTGGAAAACTAGAGACATTTACTAAAAGGTGCTAAGTTTAAGTTTGAGGTCTGGACAGATTGTAAAAATTTGGAATGTTTCATAAAGATACAGAATTTGAACAGAAGACAAGCTTGTTGGGTATTATATTTGTCAAGATTCAATTTTACTCTGAAACATATACTAGGAACAAAAATAGGAAAGACAGATAGACTGAGTAGGAGACTAGATTGGAAGGTGAGAACAAAAAACAATAATGAAAACCAAAAAGAGGAATGGATTTGAGAACTAGTAGAAGTAGTAGTAGAAAGATCTGAAGTAGATATAGATATATTAGAAAAAATAAAAATAGCTAGAGAAAATGATGAGAAAGTAGTTAGAATAGAATAGTAAAGGAAATAAAAAAGGCTGGAGTAAAAGTATTAAGAGGGGACAAATGGCAAATAGAAGGAGAGATGGTGTTGAAGGAAGAAAAAGTATATATACTAAAGAATAGGGAGTTAAGAGTAGAAATAATCCAGTTACATCATGATATACTAGTAGCTAGATATGAAGGGAAATGAAAGACAACAGAGTTGATGACACAGAACTATTAGTGGTTAGGAGTGATAAAAGATGTTAGAAAATATGTGAATAGATGTGATTTGTGTTAAAGAATGAAGAATAGGACAGAAGCACTAGTAGAGAAGTTAATAAGATACTAGAGAAGTTATGGATATATTTATATTTGATAGTAGACTTTATCACTAAATTACAATTAGTAGTAGGGAAAGATGTGATTTTGGTAGTTTGTGATAGATTGTCAAAGATAGTTTATTTTGTAGCAACTATAGAGAAAACATTAGCAGAGGAACTAGTAAGATTCTTTAGAAATAATATATAGAAGTTGTATAAATTGCCAGAAAGTGTAATATCAAATAGAAGACCTCAGTTTATAGTGGAATTGAGATGAAGCTGTTGATATTCTTTCATTTACAAACAGATGAATAGATAGAACAAATGAATCAGAAACTGGAATAATATTTTTAATTCTTTGTAGATTATAGATAGAAGAATTGGCCAAAATGGTCAATGATAGCTGAATTTGCAATTAACAATAAAACACATTCAGCAACAAAAATATTGCCATTTATGGCAAATTATAGTAGAAAGTTGAAAATGGAAGTAAACATTAGAAGGAAAGAAAAAGTAAAGAAAGTGACAGAGTTTGTAGAAGGTATAAAGAAGATATAAGAAGAAACTAAGGCAGTGTTAAGAAAAACACAAGAAAAGATGAAGTAACAAGTGTTAGAGTTGTAGGTAATGAACTTAACTCTATTTTATTTTTTTTGATCTTTTATTTTTATTTTTATTATTTTGGACTTAGATAAAGGAGTGTGACATGATGTTATGTGTCACAGTCATAGTTTACATGATCATGTGATACAGAGAAGGTTGTAGAAGGTTCTGGAATAGATGATGTCATGTAGTATAGTAATAGTATGTTAGTTGTAGTATATATATAGACTATAGTCTAAAGTATATAAGATAGACTAACTTGTATTTGGAACTTTATTGAGTTTTTTTGTGTTACTTAATACAAAAGTTGTCTTTTGGCTTTACTCAAAGACTTAAGTCATAATAGCAAGCAAATAAGAGAAGAAAAGAAGCTGAGGAGTAGAAGAAGAGAAATAAGATAATATTGAGCATAAAAGATTTAGTGTTCAAAAAAGATTAGTGAAAAAATTAGTAGATCAATATATTGGTCTATATATTATTAATGAGGTAGTATTTACCAATATAGTCAAATTATGATTGCTAACTTCAATGAGAATTTATCTAGTTGTGAATATTAGTTGATATTAAATATGGTTCATATCTTGTTATCTGAGGTCCAATGAGAATTTCTTAGAAGTCCAAATAGTTAAGTAAACATTATCTGAGAACACAGAAGTAGAAGTCAAAACAACCTTTGGCTTTAGCTTATGTGTTGTGTCTCTATAAATTACACTAGTCACATATTTTAGAAATACTTAGAGACTAAAAAGATGAGGCCATTAAAATGTAGTAAGCTGTGTCATCACTAACAATGGAAGATAGTATTAGTTTTGGTTGATTTTTAGGATAAGGCTATTATAGTATAAACTATTAGTTTTATATACTAAGTATATTACTTAGGATAGTTATTTAAAATGGAGACTTTTTAGTAAGTTTCTAATGATTCTTGGATGTTGGAGATGGAGATTCATAGCATTAGTAAAAGTCCAGCAAAGATGTCTAAGATGAAATATAAACAAATAATCTATACTAGAAAATGTCAGAAAGTGGGGATAAGAAAGAAGTATTATTCATAGATTGGGATAGATATGGCTAGAATAGGATATGACAGCTGAGTAGTAAGATATAGAAAACAAGTAAGAAGATAGAAGGTAGAAGGAGTAAAACTAATAGAGTTGAAGAATAGGAGATAGAGAAAATTTTAAACAAAAGAAAAGGGAAATAATAAAGCATTTGGTATAATAGAAAGAGTTCACAGCAAAAAACAATATATAGGAGAGAAAGAAAAATTTAGAAAATACAAAAGAAGAAGTAGTAGAGTTTAAGAAAAAACTAAGTACAGAAGAAGACAAGAAAAGTTAGAAATGGTAGAGAAAAGAAACTTAGGAGAGAAGAATTACTGAAGAAGTATCTAGCAAAGATATTGTGTAGATAAGATAATAGAAAGTTTGAAAACAAATATTCAAAGAGACTGGAGAGAAACTTTGAAGAGGAAGTAATATCAGAATTAAAGATAGTGGACTTTGTTTTTCTTTTTATTTCTTCTCATTTTTCTTTTTATTTCTATTTCTATTTATTTTCTTATTTTGGACTAAAAGTCAGAGTTATAGTATGATGTTATAGTCATAGTCATAGTCATATGATCATATATCATTTGGAAAAATATAGAAAATTTCAGAATATTAATGTTATATTATATGTTAATAGCATATAATATATATAGTTTTTAGAATAGATTAAAATTTGTGTAGTATAGACTACTAGCTCTATTAGAAAACTTACTTTTAACCAAAATTTGAGTATCTAAGTATTACTAAAACCTATAGTTTTTCTATTTTTTTTGTAGTTAATGCTCTTTCTCTGCTAAACTTCACAATCCTCTTCAGACTATTACTAACACTCTCTGTAGTTAAAATTTAAGCTGCAATTCTAAAGAAACTAGTACTATTTCTCTCTAGTTATTACCATTATAAGCTTTTTTTCTTTTTTGGTAATTTTTCTAAATACTTCTACTTAGATTTTTGACTACTTGATTATTATCATTTTCTAGTTATATCAGTATTATTCTATTAGATTGTGTTCTTTTAGAACTTCTTGGAGGTAAGTGTCTTTGTACTTTTGAATTCAACTACTTTTTTCTTTCTTACTACTATATTGTATAGTAGTATCTAATAGAAAAATTGTGAACAAATATATTTTTTCTTTTCAATCAGCTATATCTACTTCAAAGAAGAATAATACTACTTCAAAAGATATCAATATGGATAAACTGAGAGAAAAGTCCAAGTTATTGAGTCTGAATGCCTTAAGAAAGTCATCAGCTCATTCTGACCTTTTTTCTGTTCTGTATGTGAATAGAATAGAGGCCTAGAGCAAAGACTCTATATGGGAAAACCAAACCAAACAAGAATTATTTCAATTGTCCTATACTTCCTACAAAAAGAGGGAAAACAATAACTCTGAGGAGATAAAGAGAAATAATAACATGTCTTCTATATATGTAGAAGACACAAATAATAATAGGGAAAATATAAACCTATTTCATGGGTTTAAGTCAGCATTACTTGTTTATTCTGATAATCAATCAACCAATCAAAATTCATGGAACAGTCAATCAAATCTAATCTTAATCTTCAAAGCAAAGAAATTGAAAATCACAGATATAAACAACATTAAGTTGTCTTTGTACTGAATTGCTGATTTCATCAAAAACTATACTCTCAAAAATAATAGAGAGGAGAATATACTATATCTAAAAGGTTTTGGACAAGCTGCATACTCACTAGTCTCAGCTATGTTTGAAATTCTCTATTATTTTTAGCCAAAAAGTTTTGTTACTTTCTTCTATCTTAAGAGCATTCCAACTACTTTCAATTGAATTCCTCCATCTAATAAATCCAGCAATAAAAAAGACAAACTTGCAATATCAAAGTCTGTTAATTTTTCCAACTTATACTCTCTTTCTCCAGTTTTTCTTAGACTATCTAAAGAAGAGCTGAAGAAATCAAAATTCCATGGAGGAATCAACAAATCTACACAGAAACTGTTAGTTATGAATTCTAGTCATTCATACACTTAAACTTTAGCTGGAAATGTCAAAGATATTCTCAAATTGAAAGAAAACTTTCTGAAATTGTCAGACAAGAAGATCAAAAGTATTGAAAAAATAATCAACAACATTAATAAACTTAAACTGTGTATCAATATGACTACATAGGATCCTTCATGTAAATAAGTTATTATTTCTATGAGCACTGATAACATTAAGAAATTTATGGAATTTTCTAGCAATCATGTTGTTAATATTAACAGAATACTCAAGAGTAATAAATTAGATACTTTTGTCAATTTTATTCATAGCAAATATCAAGATCTCATTGTCATAACTAATAAGATGTCTTCTCTATCAGATATAAATATAGTAGAGAATTATATCAAGAATGTTTATATTGTAGATAATAGTAATATACAAACTACTTGACTATCATAGTCAAAATTGTATTTGAAGATTTTAGAAATACTCTATATTATGGAAGATACTGATATAGCCATTAATTCAGGAGTAGTTGAATTAATAATAAAATCCACTCATGTTTTTAAAAATATCCATATTGCTTCTCAATCTTATGTCATCAAAGTTTTTCCCAAGTCAGATATAGCAATTGTTTAGATTGACATCTGGGACTCCTAGAATATATAAGCAGCCAAAAATCTTATTAACTGTTGCTTCAATATAGAAAGCCACATTACTACTATTCATAAGGCTAATATGAATTTTAGTATTCTCCAATACAAGAACTGTTGGAAATAAAAACATACTATCTTTATATACAGAGCTTAAGAATCTAAATATGTCAAATACAATAGATCTTACAAGACTGAATACTACTGTCACTTCATCTGGTACTGTAAGGTAAATTTTAAAATCAACCTACCCTGTCTCAAAACAAAATAAGGCAAATCCTGCCTGCACTCATTCAAATGTCTGAATTATAAAGAAGATTACCAAGCTGACTCAAATCAATGTCTGTTCTGGAGAAACCAATTCAACAGAGAATAGTATACAAAAAAGTATTAAGAAATCTATGAAATCATGAAAAATTCAATTTGCTAAGTCATGAGCAGAACTCAAACATAATTATCAAAAACATTAAGCTTTTTTTACAGAATATTTGAAAGAACAAGATTTTCATTCTATTCCCAGTTCATCAAGTGAAGAAGGAGAAAATGTAGTAGAAGTTCCTAACTATTTGAATTAGATCACCTTTTCTAAAAATTCATCAAACAATGATAATTATCTTAGAGTCATTTTATATATCAACATCTGTATGATTGGTTTATACTTTTTCTTTTGAAAAAACATTTTTAATCATAGGAATATCTACTATTTTTCTTTTTTCAACAATAGCAACATTTTCTTTTTAATTAATATTTATTCTAATTCTAACTGATCTGCTTTAAATTATCTAAAGAATACTAAAGCCAACATTCGAAATGTTTTAATCATGACTAGTGATTTTAATATTAGAGATAGAGATTGGAATTCTGAATATTCATTTCACTTGATATATAGTGATTTGCTTTTAGATATTGTGAGTATTTTTGATTTTTCATTCTCACATTCTACTAACTCTATTCCTACTAGATATTTAGATAACAACAATAATTTGAATTCTGTCATCAACTTAATATTCCTTAAATTTAACTCTTTGGAACTTGGTAATCATTCAATTCTTCCAGATCTACAATATTCATTGAATCATACTTCTCTAGTGGTTAATATTTACATCAGTAAAGAGTTTGTACAAGATGACAGATGCACCATCATCAAAAATAGTGAAAAGGAAATAAAGTTTATCTCTAAAGTCATAGAAAACATCAAGAAAATCAATACTCTTTACTTAATGAATAAAGAATCACTTGAGTTTGCAGTTTAAGAATTTGCAAGAATGTCAAATTGCATGTGGCAGAAATATTTGAAATCACAAAACAATTTAAAAACTGGTGAAATGAAAAATACCAAGTGAATTTATCAAACTACAGATCTTTTAAACAAATAGAGGATTGGAAAAAGTTCAAACATATGGTTAAGAAAATTAAACAAATATTTTTTGACAACAAAGTTCAAGGAATTGTGTCTAAGAATTGAAGACCTTGGGATCTCATGAACTGGGTCAGAGAAAAAAAACTGTCTGCTATTGAAGCACTATAGTTTAATGGTCAACTATATATCAAACTTGATGAACTTTGGCAAACACTTTAATTGTTTAACTCTGCCCAAAATTGCCAAATAAACATTGATATTTTAGATAAGATTCAATCCAAACCAACAACAGAGTGGAAATCTTTTTTAAAAGAAGAGTTCAAGACTGCTATCTCAAAGTGTAATAATTCTTCTATACCTAAACTAGACAAAGTTTCATAAAAGCTCCTCAAATGAGTTATCAATAGTGATTCATGCCTAATTTTCATAATCAACACTATTAATGCCTATATAAACCTAGGTTATTAGCCTTTTTATTTTAAGATGTTTATGTCTGTTAGGAATAGACTAGCCACTGAACTAGTTACACTGAAAGTATACAATATCAAGCTTAGCTTTGATATCTAGCTAGTACTATATATATACTTCATACTGTACTCCTGACAATATTAATCATTATTTCAAAATCCAACAAAACATCATATGATTCTTCCAAATTCTTTTATCTTATTATGTCATTAAACATGCTTGGTAAATTGATTGAAAAAGTTATTGGAGAAAGAATGCAATTCAATTTCATTTCCAATAATTTCATTCATTCTAATCAACTTAGAGAACTCAAGCAATGTTTTACTTTGGACATAGGTATTTTCTTAGCTCATTTAATCTAATCAGAATAGATCAAAAAAATTCAAACAAGTATTTTAGTATTTGATATTACTTAGTTCTTCTCTTCATTGAATTATCATCTTATTCCTCTTATTTTAGACAAGGCAAGATTTAATCCAAAAATTTCTAAATTCTTTTCTGATTATATAATTGGTAGAAAAACCCAATATTTTTGAAACAATTTTTCTTCTTCTTTATTTGAAGTTAATGTTGGTATTGGACAGGACTCTGCTTTGTTTCCCATTTTATTAGCTTTTTATTTTTCTTCTCTTTTTTACATTTTTGAAAAATATGCAAAAAACCTAAAAATTCCAGTTTTCTTCTTATCTTTTATAGACAATAGTCTCCTTATATATCAAGAGAAATCTTTTGAAAAAACCAACTTATTTCTTTTTTGTAGTTATAACATTATTTCTTCACTTTTTGATCAATTTGGTCTAGTTATTGAATACAGAAAAACTGAAGTTTTTCACTTTTCCAGAATACATGGTTTCTTCAATTCACCCCAACTTGATCTTTCTTATATTAAAGGTCTAGTATTATCTCCTAAAGAAACCTAGTGATATTTAGACTTTATTTTTGACAGGAAGCTCTCATTTTAACAACATATTGACTTTTACACTAGTAAAGCTCTATCAATAGTTAAAAGCATAAAAATACTAGGCAACTCAACTCAGAGACTTTTACCATATCAAAAATGTCTCCTTTACAGAATATGTGTTCTCCCCATTACCCTTTATGGCTTTTCTTTGTGGCATTACAACAATGCACCTTCTCAACAAGCTTGATAAAATGCAACAAAGAGCTTTATTATAGATTCTGAGAGTGTTCCACACCTCACTAACTATGGAAATTGAGGCTATTGCTGGCCTCATTCCCATCCATCTACATCTCTGAAAACTGAGTGGCAGAAATCAATTATGGTCAGCCACCCTCTCTCATAATCATATCATAAAAGTACTTATTAAAAGAAGTCATGTGTCTCAATCACACCAACATTATTTGTCCTGGGAATTTATGATGCCCAAGCAAAAATTAAATATCAAGAGCTCTATAGTAGACACCAATAACCATCTTAATGGAGTCTTTCTATCATTTGATTCTCTAAACAGAGAACTTCATCTGGGATGAAGATTAATTGACATTTTTTTCTAGTCATTTCTCATTTTACAAAGCTGATTACTGCTTTAACAAGAGTAAAACATGTTATTACAACATTCTCAACAATATTGTGCTTAACACATTATCAGAATCTAATATATTTATTGTGGTCTCAGACACTAGCATCAAGAATAATGTAGCCACTTTTATTGTTTACATTCACTCATTCAACAGTCCATTGAAGAAAATGCTTTATTATGCCATTTGTATCACTTCAACAGAGGTGGAATTGTTTGTTCTCAGATATGGGATTAACAAGATGTTTAAACCACCTAGTTTTTCTCATATCATTGTTATCACAGATGCTCTTTATGCAGCATAAAAAAATTTGATTTATTTATATATCCATGTTAACTCCAAACCATAGCAATATCCAAAGATCTCCAAAAGTTCTTCAATAAGCACTCAGAGAGCTCCATTAAATTCTAGGACTGCTCTAGCAACAAAGAGTAGTACTTACATGCTCAGATAGATAAGGAAACAAAAAAATTCAATCTTATTCCACTCTATCCTAGCAAAACATCATGGAACTTCAGCAAGGAAGAGAAATGTGACAACATCATCAAAGAATGGCATACTAAGTTTAAAACATTGAATCTCAAAGGAAGAAGTTTCCTTAATTTGTTAAACAATGATTTTTCAAACATTAAGCCTTTCTATATGACTTGGATCAAGAATTTCAGTTTTTCAAATTCACTTTGCACTTGAGCCACTTGAGCCATCACTAATCATGCTCCTATAGGAGAATACCAGCTCAAATTTTTTCTAAGAAAGGAGTTCAGTTGTTTATGTGAAGTGTATCCAATCAAAACAAGATATTACATCCTCTACAACTGTAGAAGGTTTAACAAATGCTGGAATCCAAGAAGAGACACTATAAGCCATTTTATATCACTCATAGAATTCAACCTAAATGCTTTTTCCTTCATATAATGTTACTTTCTATTATTTTTCTTTTAGTTTCTTTTCAATTCTCTTTTCTTTTTCTCTTTGTTTAGTCCTATTTAATATAGTTACAAAGTAGCTATCACAGTCTGCAATCATGCACTGTGTAGTAAATTGTTGATTTTTTTAAGAAAAGGTAGAACATAATTCTTCGCTTTGAGAATCTTGACATATTGAAAGTCTAGTAGTCTCAGATTACCTACTTCATGTCTTGACCTCTCTTCTGTTTTCTTCTCATATAATAGCTATTTAGACTGATTATTGTCAAGGGATATTGGCAATACTATAAGTTCAGATTTACTCTATAGAGGTTTAGTTATGCTTCTATGCTAGCCATTACCTAAACTAGCTTCTGATGAACTGATAGCCATCCCTAACAGATAACAGTTCTATCAGATATGAGTTTTTATCATATAATAGAGATAGTTTATGCATAGACTATTATTATTTTGTATATATACTTCTATATTTGAAAATTAGACTTTTTTAAAAAATCAACAATTTATTACATAGAGCATGAGAGCAGACCATGGTAGTTACAACATAACTACATTACATGAGAATGAGACAATATAGAAAAGGAAAGAAAAAGGAAAAAAAAAGAAAAAAGAAAAAGAAAAAAGACAAAAGAAAAAGTAATCTAGCTATTAAATGAGCAAAGAGATAGCTCTGCTATATAATGCCTTCTCTAAAAGAGAAAGCATTTGAATTATTTTCAAGAAATGAGACAAACTGACTAATAGTATCTCTCATTGGATTCCAATAGTTCTTAAACCTCTTACAATTATGTAGAATATGGTGTCTTGTTTCTATTGGATATGAACTATATGGACAACTAAAATCTTCTTTAGAGAAGAATCTTAGACAATATTCACCAATCAGGGCATGATTGATAATTGCTCTCATAACTCTTGCACATAACAAATTTGAATGTCTGAAATGCTTGATTTACAGATTTCCATTGATATACAAGAGTACAATAATATTGAGTTTGTCATCTAGTAGATTGGAAAAATGTTTTCTTTTAAATTAGATATCTGAAAGATTATTTACTAATTTTTGATATAATCATTACATTCTTTTTTCTTACTAAATTTCCATAATGTCTTGTAGAAATAAAAAGGATAGAGGTTGAACTTTTTAGTATTGTAGTCAACCAATATGTTAAGTAGCTACTTATTGTTGCTTAGGCAATCCAAGAATTTAATGGAATTGTTTGGGTATTTATTGAAATATGATCTGAAGTCTTTAGAGATAGCAATTGATTGCAATTGATAAGGATAAGTAAAGAAATCAAAGATTTATTGAGCTATATAAATAGAGTCAGTAATAATAATATGAGAAATGTTAGGGAGTTGATTAGTCTGACTAATTCCACATCTGATTGTGAATAATTCTGCTTCAGTTGTGGTGATATTGATAGCATAATAGAATATCTTCTTAATAGGATTGAAGTAAAAATAAATGTGGTTAATAGAAGTAGCAATATTGTTTTTGATACTGGCATCCAATATGATAATGACTGAGTTAGCTTTTGATGAGGCTTCAAAAACAATTTTGTTGAGTATACAAAGATAAGAGTTTTTGCTTTCCTTATCTTTGTAGTTTATAATATGAAATGAAAGACAATTTGAGAAAGAGCTAGTTAGTCTATTTCCAGGGGAGAATTCACTATTAAGAGTGTCAAATGACAGAAAAGTTCTATTAAGACAATTGTTTGCATTTATAATAGAACTCTTGATTTTAAAGTGTTGCATGAAAGTTATATTTTTCAAAGAAAGTTGGTATAGACATGCTTCATTAGAGTATCTGTATTTGAGAAGGAATCTGATAGCATGGTTAGACAAAAGAGTAGCTTTCCACTAAGTTTCTAGATGTGTAAATGAATTGAAATTAGACCTATAATGGCTTCTATTTCTAGAAAGAGAAAGTGAAGACAGCTCTGCATCACATTTCTCTGAGCTCTTTAAGTAGATATGAAAGTGGCACCTTATTGTAATATCACAGAGTAAGATTGTAGAGTGCAATGGGAAGCATACATATTCTGTAGAGAAGACATTTCTGTTAGAGGAGAAGACCTCATATAAAGTTTCTGAGCATTTTCATGCACTTGATAGTTGATAGCACTTGATTTGAGTAAAACTTAATATGTTGTCAGAAAGATAACTTTTTGTCAAAAATAAACCTAAGATAACACCAGATATTTTTGGGTTTAAAAATGGAATCTCCAAAATAGCTGAGGTCTAGTGAGGGTGGATTGAAGGGTTTATGTAATCTAGAAAAATGGAACACTTTAGATTTTCCATATTCAATGACAAGTTTAAACTAATTGAATAAGAAAGAAATAATGTTGTAATTATAAAAATATTTGCACTTGTTTTTTCAAAAGTTTTTTCTTGAGAGATGATGAAGCTATCTATTATGACCAATGTCTTATGTTCTATAGATAGTTATCATATAGACAACATGTGTTGGAGTTGTTTCATAACTCTGACTCATTTATGCTGCATCTTACCTTTTCCTCATTATATAATCAGTCAGTGTCTCATGTAGTAGTAGAGGCCTTTTTATATTTTTCTCATGTTATGTTTACTTCTTAACATATTGTATTCTCATGATCTTTAGGTATATATAGCTGTAAATACTCTCTTGTATTTTTATACTTTACTAATTGATTATTCTTTCCTTCTTTACTCAAGTCTTGTCTAAGTTGCAACCTGAGCCAAACTTAATGTTGTAATACTATTATCTACAAAATGGAGAAATAAAACTGGAATTTTGAGGTTTTTAGGTTTTCTTTTGAGAATATGAAAGATAGACAAAAAATAAAGTGCAAAGAGAATTGGAGAAAGTACAAAGCCTTGATCAATACTTAAATCTACACCAAAAAAGGGAAAATAAAATTGTTCCATTGATATTGTGTTTTCCTACCAATTAAATAATTAAAAATAAATAGGAATCATTGAATTAAACCCTGCTTTTTCCAAAATTTTAGGTAAAAGCTGATGATTGAGAGAAGGAAAAAACTGAGTTATGTTAAATGTTAATGTGTTTGTTTGGAGATTTTTAATCTATCTTGAATGAATAAGATAAGTGAGAAAAGTGCCTATATCCATGGTAAAGTATTGTTTAAGACCCTCCAGTTGATTGGAGTGGATAAAGTTGTTGGAGATCATATAGAATTGAAGATGTTCACCAATGACCTTCTTAATAAGTTTTTCTAAAGTATTTAGGAGAACAATGGGTCTAAACATTTTAGGGAAGTCATATGACACTTGATTGAGTTTTGGCATGATAATAAGAACAACACCTTGAAGTGAGATAGTCAATGACCAAGTGTGATACATACATTGGTAATGTTAATGAAGTTGTTGAGACATCTCTCATTTTTTACAACTGTTTTCATATGTTTCTATAAGATGTGATCTGGTCCTAGAGTAGACAAGTTGTTGCATTTATTGATTGGGCTCTTGAATTCCTTGGGAGAGAAAGGCATCCAAATCATGATTGTTTTTGAAGGAATATCATTTAAGGCATCTGAATTGATTTGACAATCTTAAGCTGAATTAAACATTTGGTATAAGACTTGTCAAAGATTATCTATTTTTATACAAGGTCTTCCATTGAAATAAAGAGCTTCAGTAGCTGGTAGTTTATGCTTTTTGATCCAGTTCATAAGATTCTAGGGTTTGCAATTTTTTAAAGCAATATCTTGAATTTTGTCATTGAAAAAAAGTTTCTTAGAGTCTCTTGGTTTTCTTAATGATGCCTTTGAAAAGTTTCCAGTTCCTTAGAAATTTAGAAGACCTGTAATTCCTGAGTTTGGATTGACATTGTTCATTCTACCATTCCTTAGATTGTCTAGTGATATTGACATATTTTGAATGTTTATACCAGGTCATTTCTAATATTCTTGAATATTCTTGGACAATGTGATCCAAAGTAGTTTTGTTCGAGATATTTGTTGTGTCTATACTTCCTATAGAATTGATGAAATCTACAATGAAATTTTCTTCTTCTTTGCTATTTTTGATGATAGTACAATATTTATCTTGGATAAATTTCTCTATAATGGAGATATTGACAACTAGAGAAGTGTGATCTGATAAATATCTAAGCTCAGGGAGGATGATATGGCTGTCCAGTTTGATTGAATTTGGATGCAGAAAACATAGGTTGATAACTGAGTTTGAGTTATTATTATTATCAGAGTATTGAATGAGAACCTATTGTACAGGTATCAAAAGGGTGAGATTGAAAGAGTCTGCAATCTCAAATAGAACATCACTATGAACCAAATGAAAAGGATATAAAATGTTCCAATCATTATCTCTAATGTTAGAATTGCCAGCCATGATTAAGACATTATGAAGGTTAGCTTCAGTATTCTTAAGATACTTTAAAGCTGTTTGACAATTGTCAGAATAGATGTTAATCATGAATAAAATATCACCATTGTTAAAGAAAGAAAAACAACAAATGTCCCTATAATTGAAAATGTCCTTTCACAAAGAGAAATATAAGTGAGAAAGACAGATATTAATGTATGAAATAATTCTAGGATTATCATCAATTTCAGATAAAGGTCTTGAAAAGGTGAGCTAATTGGGATGGTTAGAAGTACTTACTACCTTGTCTTCTTCTTTACTAGAAAAACTTGGTATGTTGCAAATGAGTGACCATGAAAGTTCTTGAATGAAAAGAATATCAAAATTATTATTAGTTTCCAGTAAAGTGTCAGTGAGAAGTTTGTTCTTTTGAACATTTTGCAAGAAAACTTTAAGATTCTTTACAATCATATTTAGTCATTGTTCACAACTGAGCAAATTGATTTATTCCTGTTTTCATAGAGTTTCTGATACTTCTTTGAATACTACTCTTCATTGAAGTGGTGTTTTCAGAAAGAGCAAGTGTTGGAGTCTGCCTAGTGATTATATTTGCAGTTCAGACATTTGAAGCTATGAGGGCATAGTACACCCTGTTTTATTTCAAGATGAGGGAGATTGATTTTGAAGTTAGCCTTACAATACTAAGTGAAATGGTGGTAATGTTTGAATTTTTATAGACTATTGTACTTGACATATCTTGAGCTTTGTACACAACATCTAAATGTAATATGGTCTTATTTCTAGCAGTTCTTACACTGGAGAATATCAGAGTTCATATTGATACCTGGTACAGTAAAGTTGCCAATGTTAAAACACCTGTTGATAAGGCATTTATTGATTACTGCTTTGGAAATTCTAGGTGTCCACTCAAATGATTGCCATGTCTAACTTTGGTAACACTTTAATAACTCTTAGTTTGGAGATGAGCATTATGTTGTTGAAGATATAAGTGTTTTTGATAATAGATTCCACTATGCTGGAGTTGAGTATTTTCCATCAAATAAGGAATAAAAATGATCTTCAAATAGGATTTAGACTGTGGAAGTCAAGGAGACATAATGTTGCTTGATTCAATATTGTCAATGTTCTTGATATAACTTTTAATAATAGTGAGATTGGAGATAGATGCAACTTTGTTGGTGGTAATAATGAGGCTGCAATGGAATGAAGTTGGTCATGATATCAGACTTTATGTTCTTGAGATTCTTGTTTATATTAGTAATATAGTCACTTGAGGATGACATGAATCTGAAAATGTTACCATTGTCTATCAGAACAATAATTTGTCTTCAGGATAGGCCCTTAGTAGTCATGTTGATGCATGGCTTTGTTTTGCTTAGCTTGTTAATCACCTTGTAAATATTCTTGATTTTTTGTGAGAAAAGGTTTAGGAAGTTTTCCTTGATTTTTAGAACTTCTTTGATACTTGAAGAGGAGGCTTGAGCATAGGTTTGCCTATTTCCATTGTTAGTAATATTAGTCAATTTATTACTTTTATTGCTATGATATTTAGATTTATTCAGTTCTTTCTTAGAGGGCCTAGGAGAAATAGGTGGAAAGAGGTTTGAAATATTTACCAGTTTAAGAGTATGTGTTTTTTCTGACTTCTTTTCTGATTTGTTGGAAGTCATCTTGGGGGTGAACTTGACTGAAATTTTCTACCAAAAGGTTAAGTTGTGGTTGTTTGTTTTCAAAACATTCTAACTAGCTTCATAAATGAATAATATAAAAGTCCAGACAGTCTATCCAAAATCTACAATATATGGAATATTCTTTTCTGTGTTATTTTTGAGCTTTTTATTAAATATGTAGTCAGTCATATAATAGAGAGAAACTTAAATATTCCTGATATTAATAGGGATAGTTTTAAAACTTCCAAAGATTGAAATAGGAGCAGCGTAGCCATCCTATGTATGTAGATTAGTAGATTGATTGATTCTATAAAAGATGAAAGATGTTTCCAAGCTATGAGAATAACTTATGTTCATATTACTATTATTAGTATCCTTACTTTGTGGTAGAGGGAAGTTGTTAGGTTCAATAGTCTTGTCTTGGTTATAATTCTCTTCTTCATTGGTGATAGTATACAAGAGTTGAAAGTCTTATGAGGACCTCACTTGTTCATCCTAAGATTGATAAAGATTTTATGCCTTCATTCTGTCCACATATGGGATAGAGGACATGGTTGAGTGAGTCAAGGACTCTCTGGAAGAGTTAGGGCTTGATAGATTGAATCTATCTCTAAATGCATTTATGTTAATGTCTCTAGAAATGCAGTTGTAATTTATTGAGAAAGATATAGCTGAGTATCAAGTAAAATAAAATTTATTTACTAGTTCTCTTTTAAGCACTACTATATAAGATGGTAGTATAAGAGAAAGAAGTGATGTGTTTTTTTTAAGTCAACAATTTATTACATGGGGCATGATGGCAGTCTATGTCTACAGGAGAAATTATGTATAGAGTATCAATATTCTAACCTTTTTTATGCAGTTATCCAACATAAAGAACTACTAAGGAATTGAATCCATAACCTCAAGTAGGTTTGAAATAGACATAATATACATGGATAGGGGGCTCTTCCACTATGCCATCTCTTCCCCAAGAAGTGATATGTTGAAAATTAGACTTCAGACTTAATATTATTATTTATCAATTATTATTGATATTTATATTGATCTTTATCATTATTATTATCATTATTGAACTTCTAAATCACTTCTAAATATCTGAGAGTATACCTAAGGTTCAGATATTACAAATAAGTGAGTAGTTCATTTTGTAATAAACCTTATAATCTAACTAATAGACCTACAAGCCTCTATATCAAACTCCACTTCTATAACAACAGATGTTCCCATCTACAACAAGATTTTTATTCTCTACTAACTCTTCTATACTCTAAAATTCTTCCTATTGCTCCAGGCTCCATGCACTATCTCTATTAGAATTTAGCAGTAATTAGTAGACCAGTAAGACTTTTTTGAACTTCTACTCCCTGTATATCTATCTGTCTGCTTAACAGTTTGCTTTTGACTAGAATAAGATTCTGTAGGCATTATTCTTTTTTAAGAGTAGTTGCATCTTGTTGTGACAACTACTAATCAAAACAATCAATAGTATACTAAAGCAGTCTTAAATCACAAGAATCTTATGGAGATTACAAGAGAATTCAATGAGAAGTTTCTGATGTATTCCTATACTATATACACTACTAACACATGGTCCATGCTAACAATAAATAACTCTACCCTAAGGTTTATGTATTATCCATAAGTATACTATGAGGTTAACATACTATAGACATATACTTTGTTGTTATTCTTTCTAGTTTTTTCTATAATTTTCTATACCTATAACATAATGTCATGTGACACATCATGTGACCATGGTAACATGCCTCTTCATTGTCCAAAATATAAAAGAAACAGAAAAGAAAAGAAAAAGAAAAAACAAATCAAAGAAAATAAAATAAAATAAAAATAAAATATAAGAGTTTAAGCATACTATGACACATCTCCAAATAGTCAGAAGAGATTTTTTACAAGAAGTCAACCACAGATACTTTTCCCATCACTATCCAGTCTAAGTTTGAATAGCTCTTTGTTACAAACTTTATTCAGCTTGTATTTTCACAACTAGTAGACCAATTTTCACAGACTAAGTTATGCTAGAAAGCCCCAAAGAGGGCTATCTGCACATATACAGAATTTACAAAAGCAACAACAAATGACTGAGATATTAGGCCATTAGTAGCTATAAAAGCTTTGTCTGCTAATATCTCATGAACTGCTGAATGGATTCGCATGATTGAACTTGCGTTGGAAAGTGCTCATCAATACATTTACAACAATATATGATGCATTTCAAAGCAATAAGTATTGGTAGAGATACAAGCATATCAATATAGTAATATAATTAGTTACCTTCTAAAATTAGCCTGACAGCTGCTATGACAGATGACAGCTCCCATCAGGTATGAGTTTTGATCATGTAATAGTAACAGCTTGTGTACAGACCATCACTCTTTTGTATATATATCTCTGTGTCTAAG
>Ga0157359_1000231_pt1 | contig 18787 bp, 11 predicted proteins | sample AttcapACBM3_FD_111482 | JGI IMG/M metagenome (GOLD analysis project Ga0157359, IMG submission 111482) | Fungus gardens microbial communities from leaf cutter ant in Botucatu, State of São Paulo, Brazil - Atta capiguara ACBM3 | ecosystem: Host-associated > Fungi > Mycelium > Unclassified ...
GTGGCTACCTTTCTTGCAATACATCTTCCGGTAGTGCTGCAACCATTTGGGTATTCTATCTTCTATGATGGAGATACTCCTGTCAGTATCTTAACATTAAAATCTTTGCTCAGGGTAATAGGGGCTTTACCACTGAAACCCCGATCATCTCCTATAATATCTGTTTGTATATAAAACTAGTAGTTATACTGTAATTTGCTAGTCTGATAATTGACAAAGATAATTCTTATTGAACTTAATATCTGGTGTTTAACAGTAACACACCAATCAGCACTTACTCCTATCTTAGACTCCTCTCTATCATCTAAAGTTGTGACCATGTGGCAGACAGACAGTGTAGCACATAAGCTGAAGCCAAGGTTGTTCCACAAGTCCACACATCTCTAAGTCCATTTTGTGGACTTCCATCCCAGTGTGAACTACACTTGACACAACTCCTCAAACACTCTTTACTGTCTTTCTCCCCAATTCTACTTTATATCCTTTCTTGTTATCTTGTACAAATGTTCTGCTACTCTTGCAAAATCTTTAACCAACTATCTATAGTAGTTTGCTAATCCCAAAAACTTCTGCACATCTTTTATATTTTGCTTATTTTTGCAAAATGTTTGCAAGAACAAAATACTCACTAAGATAATTCTAGAAAATAAAAAAGAGTTCAGTATTCTTTTCATCTAAGAGCTACTATAGTCTTTTATTCAAAATATCTCAAGTTTGTTTAACAAGATATTAGGTGTGGTTTACACCAGGAGGCAAAAGTCTGTGTAGTTAGCTCAGTAATGTATAGAGTGTGTAAACTCTGTGCTTGGTAACATGAACTTGTGGAATGATCTTGACTTCAGCTTATGTATTACACCATCTGTCTACTGTGTGGTTGCAACTTTAAACAAATGAATAAAGTTTGAGATAGGAGTGAGTACTAATTTGGTGTGTTGCTGTTGAATACTAGAGATCAAGTTTAATAAGAATTATCTTTGTTGATTATCAGACTAGCAAATTACAGTATAACTACTAGTCTTATATAAGTAGGAGATATAGGAGATACTTGGGATTTCAGTGTATTACTCCAAGCAGAGGTTTCAGTGGTAAGACACTAACAGGAGTAAGGTAGGAAAACTCTATTATAGAAGACTGAGTTGAATAGAAGTATCGCTGTCATAGAAGATGGAATATTTGGATTGTTGCATTATTACTACAAGAACATGTCACAAGAAGGATAGCTATCACAGAAGATGGGCTTGTTTCATAGAGGTAGAGGGGGCAGCATCACTATGGAGTCATGTCTTCAGAATATGTGGACTTGATATATAATATAAGGAGTGCAACAAAATTGTTGGCACCTCTAATCATCCTATCTGGATAATCTTTTCTAGGCAATCATCTAATGACAACAAATATCCAAGGGTAATAACTTACATCAATGTTAGGCTCATTCAATTGTGTTTCTTACTCAGAAAAGATATTTTAAACCACAGAGACATTAATTGTGTTTCCTTTTTCAACATCTATTCCAATGAGTACCAATTGGCCTTAAAGTATTTCAAGGATACTGAGGTTAATATTCATAATTTTCTCATTATAACTGGAGACTTTAACATTAGGAACAGTGATTAGGATCCAGCTTATTCTCATCATTCAGCTCACAGTGATATCCTCATGAAAACTGCTGACTTTTTCAACCTAAGAATATCTTCCTTTGTTCATCAGATTCTGACATGTTATGCTGATAATACTAATAATTCTAATTCAGTTATTGACTTTATGTTTCTTTATCTAGATTCAGTTGAAGTTGATATCCACTTCATTTTACCAGAATTCTAATATTCATTAGATTATACTTCTTTAATGGTTAACATATCTATCAATAAGAAATTTATCCAAGATAAGTGATGATCTATTATTAGAAACAGTAAGGAAGAAGAAGAAAAATTTGTCACAGAACTCATGTTCACTCTGGAAAATATCAATATAACAGATATATCAAATAAAGGTTCTCTTGAAAATATAGTTCAAGAATATGCAAGAATATTAAATTACACTTAGTATTAATTTTCCAAGAATGTCAACATTACTAAACGTTCAAAAGTGTGGTGGAACAAAAAGTGTAGCATCAAACTGAATACTTATCACTTATCTAAATCACTAGAAGATTGGAAGAAATTCAAGAAGTTTGTTAAGCAAACTAAACATTCATTTTTTAACAAGAAAATTCAAGAGATTATATTAAGAAATAAGAGACCTTGGAATCTCATAAATTGGGTTAAGAAGCAAAAACTTTCTGCCACTGAAATCTTTCAATATAATGGGTAACCTTGCATTGAGCTCAAAGATCTTTGGCAAGCCTTACATCAAACCTTCAATTTAGTACAAAATTGTCAAGTAAATCTATGACTTTTAGATGAAATTCTATCAAAACCCTCTTTAAAATGGCCAATTTTTCCAAAAGAGAAATTTAAAAATGTGATCACAAAATGTAGCAATTTATCTACTCTAAGACCAGATCATGTTTCTTGGAGATATCTCAAAGTGGTTGTAAACAATGATAAGTGTCTATCTAATATTGTCAACATCACTAATACATGTATTGACCTCAGTTACTAGCTATCTCATTTCAAGATATCTACTTCAATTATCATTCCAAAGCCTAACAAAGCATTATACAACTCCCCCAAAATATTTTGTTCTATTATCCTCATTAACACTTTGGAAAAACTCATTGAAAAAATCATTTGAGAGAGACTATAATATCATTCTATTACATCTAATTTTGTTCATCCTAATCAATTGAGTAGACTTGAACAGGGTTCAACTACCAATACAGATATTATTCTTACTCATCTTATTTACTCAGAATAGGTCAAAAGGTCTCTAAACAAGTACTCTGGTCTTTGACATCATCTAGTTTTTCTCTTTGCTTAATCATCAGCTTCTCCCTTTAATTACAGATAAAGTTGGCTTCAATTCCAGAATTTCATTGTTCTTTTCTAATTATTTAATAGATAAAAAAACACAGTATATGAGTATATATGGAACAATTTCACTTCTTCTTTCTTCAATGCAGATGTAGATGTAGGATAAGAATCAGCCTTATCTTCCATTTTATCTACTTTGTATATTGCCCCAATTTTTCACATCTTAAAAGAAAAATCAAAAAATCAATTTCATAATTTCTCTGTTTCTTTGCTATCTTTTGTGAATGACAGTTTTTTTATTTCACAGGAAAAATCTTTCAAAAAATCAAATGCTTTTTTTTGTAGCTACAACATTATTTTGTTTCTATTTGATCAGTTTAGACTTATGGTTGAATATGGAAAGTCAAAGGTTTTCCATTTTTCTAGATCAACCAAGAACTCCAACACCTCTTCTTTAGATCTCTCTTCCTTAAAAGGACCCATTTTATGACCAAGAGATACCTAGAAATATCTCAGATTCATTTTTGACAGAAAACTTTCCTTTCAACAACACATTCACTTTTACTCCAACAAGACCAATTAAGGGTATGAAAATGTTGGGTAATTCCACTAGGGGTTTGTTGCCCTTTCACAAATAACTACTTTATAGAAAATATTTTCTTCCCATTGTGCTATATGGCTTTCTGTCATAGTACTTCAAGAATGTCTCTCTTTCCCATCCTCTTAAAGAACTAAGAAAAATGCAATGAAGAGCAGCTTTATAGATTACTGGAGCTTTTTGGACATCTCCTACCTGGGGAATTGAGGCCATTACAGGCCTTATTCCTATTTATCTTCATCTAGACAAGATCTATGGTTATCAACAATTGAGAATGGCATCTTTACCCTCAAATCATATAGTCAAGTCTTTGCTGAAATATCATCACTCAAATGCTTTGAATCTACACTGTCTTTTCCTGAAAAAGCTAACCTCTAAACAAAGACTCAAAGTCAAAAGTTCCATTATAGATGCAAATAGTTATCTTAATAGAATTCTTCCTTTATTTAACCCTCTACATAAAGAACTTATATCTGGCTTTTGATTAGTAGATATCTTTTCTAATCATTTTTCATTCAACATTGCAGAATACAAAATCAATGATTACAAGGCTACCCATCTATGAAAAATTGATAATATATTCAAAGACTCCCTATGTGATACCAAGATTGTCATCATTATATCTGATGCTAGCATTAATGTCACATTAACTGAGGTAGAACTGTTTGTAATCAAATGTGGAATTAATCAAATAATTTAAGTTAATTATACTTTATGTATCATAATTGTTACTGATGCTATCCATTCAGCAAGATATATATTTGATTTATTGTCTCATTCTTATTAAATCCAGTCTATTACTATAGCTTAAGATCTCAGATCTTTCTTTGAGAAGAGTGTTATGGAATGCTTTGGACACTATTCTTTTTCTTTTTCTTTTATCTATTTTTCTTGATTTTATATTTCTTTTCTTTTGAATTTCTTTTTCTTTTTAGTGACGATGAAGAGGCATGTAACATTGCAGTCACATGACAGGTCACATGATGTGATGTCATAGGCCTAGAATATAGTAAAAGGATCTAGAAGATGATATCAGGGCACATAGTATACACATGGTGGCCTTGTGTAAGATAGACATGAGAACAAAGCATGGACATAAGGGCAGGTTTAATTGTTGTTAGCATGGACCACATGTAAAACATAAATATATAGGACTCTAATTTAGCAGAGACTCCTTGTCAAGTTCTCTTGTGAACTTTCCACTTGATATCTACTTAAAAGATTTACTCACTGTATAGTCATTGGTCTTTGTGACTAGTGGTTGTCACAACAAAGAGTATCCATAATTCCATTGAATTCTGGGATTGTTCTAACAATACCAAATAGATTTATTATTCAGTTGTTAATAAAGAAACAAAGAAGTTTAACCTCAATCTAATCTTTCTATACAAATTGTTATGGGACTATAGCATAAAAGACAAATATGACTTGATCATTCAAAATTAGTAAATGACTTTCCAAGCATCAGACTTCAAGGGGAATCATTTCCTCAAATTACTGAATAATGACTACCTTTCTATTAGGCTTGTTTACATAAAGAATGGTATATAGCTTAAATTTATTAGATACTCAAAATTTCTTGTGTGTGAGAGTAACAAGAGTAATTACAAATTATGCTTCTATAGGAGAATATTACCTAAGATTTTTCCCAAAGGAGAATTTTTGTTGTCTATGTGGATATTACCCAATTGAATCAAGATATTATATTTTTCACAAGTATAGGAGATATAATAACTATTGGAATCCTAATAAGTGTCATATCCCAAACTCCAAAATATAACCAAAACATATTCAACTTTAATATGACATCACTATGGTTATTTGGTTTTATTTGTGCACAAAACTCTATCAGTAGTTTGGTACTTTATAATAGACTTAATTCCATCAAAAGTCCATGGTTATTTCACTTTATTTGAGTCAAAATCCACAGTTATCTTTATCTGTTTCTATTGCCTAATTATCTTCTCCACAAAATTACTTGGACTTTATGCAGAGTTTTCTCCTTTCCAAATCTGAATTTCTATATAGTGTTTTACTACTGAAATACTCACTCAGAGATCTGTTTTAACTACTCCTTTTATTATTTTATGTATTTAAGGCTGGTGATCACTTTTTAATAGCTAGCCTGATAATTGACTAAAGTTGATACTAAATCTCCAGAGTTAATGACAACATGCTTTACTCCTCCTTACAAGACCATCTTCTGAAATTGCAACCATGCAGCTCATAGAAGATACAACACATAAGTTGAGGCCAAGGTTATTCTGACAAGTCTGTATCACTAAGCTTATTATATAGAGTTCCTACACTCTGTGCATGTCTGAGCCAACTTCACAGACTTTTACCTTTAAGTGTGAACCATGTCTAACAACCATACTTGATACAGTATGTTCCATACTTGTAGATTCTAGACTACCAACATGTTATTGGCTAGAGGCTGTCTGAACAGCTGTATATCTTCAAAACTTAGTATCATTTAGATAAAACTCTAATATTATACCTGCTAAAATATAGTATGAAAAGAAGTAGAGCATTTCTTATCTGTATAGCTTTGGAGCAACAGTATATACCTATATACCACTTAACCTACACCCTTCAAAACTTGGGCTCTATACCACATGTCTGGTCTTAATTGGTTACTTCAGCTAGGAAAGCTAGAAATTACTAGACCATAAAACAGGTATTGTGAATAGCAGAAGGAATGTACATTTTTATAAAGAACCTACAAGTTTCACAAAGAGTTCTGAGTGCACTGAATGGGAGGATGATGACAACTTTCTTTCACTAAAGATATTGGATAGGAGATCTAGTAGAGTTTTGGAGTAGAAGGAAGAAGAAGATGCTGAGAAACATGGGTATAAGCAGAGAGGTGCAAAGATATTGGATAGGCTGAATATAATGGTAAGCTTGGTGGTAATGCTGATATTTTATCAGAAGTTAAGGTAAAGGTTTTGGTTCAGGAAGATAGAAATGTCATTATAACAGTAAATAGATAGGGTGAGGGTACAGATGGAGAGATAGCAAACATACTTATTGTGATATACTGGACAAGAAGAGAACCTAGGCTATCACAAAGACTTCTGAAGTTTAGAGAGTACTTAGTAAGAAAGAAAGGTAGGGAGCATGCACTAAAGGTATTTGTGGTGATGATAGAAGATATAAGAGTTCTTTAAAGCTTCAGAAAGATAATACAGGAGTCTAATATATGGCTGGCTTCAATAGTGAAGAAAATCAACATGATGCATCATGAAGGCAAAGAAAGTTTATAAGTTAGTGAAATAACTAGAGGGTGCAAATATAATTGATGTGAAATAGATGTATGTACCAAAGTTCAATAGAAATAAAGTATTTGTAGAAAATAAATCAAAGATTATTATAAAAAACTACTCACAGATCCAGAGAATTGACTTTAAGAAAACATATGATGTAACTACTCATCTAGAATCTTTCTATTTATTGCTGGCTATTATAGCCTCTCTTAATCTCTATCTGTGACAGCTAGACTTTGTTGCTACTTACCTCAATAGCAATATTGACTTTAACATGTATATAGAGCAACCTTAAGGATTTGCAGAGAAGGGAGGTGATATAGTATGGAAGCTTTGCAAAACCCTTTATAGAGCAAATATGACTGGTTTAAGACATTGAGTACTGTTATGATCTTAAATCCTTAGAGTGAGAAATAAGAACAACCCTTGTATTAGAGTAACACAAGAGAACTTGATAGAGATCCCTGTTGTAGCAACCACTCACCGGAATGGCACTTGTGATATGCTGACTTCAGCAAAGCTCTCAGTTGGCTATCTAGTAGTGGGGATTACAAGAGAACTCGACAAGGAGCCCTTGCTATATTGCTCCTCTATTTATATAAATTACAGGTGGTCCATGCTACAACAATATCTACCAGCCCTTATGTCCATGCCTCTACCTTATATCCTATTACTTATCCACCATGCTTCTACCTCAAGGCTACTATGCCCTATCCATGTGCCCTGACATCATACTCTTTAATCTCCATCATACATACATGCACCATGTGTACACCATGAGGAACTTATGTCCCTTGACGTTATTTCTAACTCTAACTCCTATCTAGACTCCTCTCAATCCTTCCAGACCACTCTAAACTTCTATCACATGACTTTCAGTCACGTGCTCTCCATCCATTGTAGACTAATAATAATACTATCTATCTATGTCCAGCTAACCCTAACTCTAGCCAAAGTCTGTCCACACACTCGTCTTATAACAATCTTCTTACAAACTAGTCTACCTTATATACTACTATCAATGGTCTATGCTAACTACTGTGCACCCTACCCTAAACAACCATGTGTAGTACATGAGGTCAACATATAGTATCCATGTTGTATGATATCACTTGTTCTAGAACCTTCTATGACTTTCTCTTTTAAGTTCTGTGATCAATGTTGTGATCATACCATCAAATGTGACTGATGTGATCAATCACTTCTAACCATAACCCCAGAGTTCTAAAAATAGAAAAGATAAAAAATAAATCAAAAGAAAAATAAAAATGAGAAAGAAAATAATAAAAAACTAAGTCCACTTTCTGTCATCTTAACATAGAATGTGACTCTCTGTTAGTAGAGATCAAAGTGTTCTCTTTAGAAGATAGCCAAACAACTCTTTTATTTGGCTTGTTATAAGAATTTGGAACTTTGTGGTGGCTCATTTTCTTGGATTTCATGATTGACTTGCTCAAAGTGTTAACTAGGTAAAAAAAGTATAATGTATTCACTATAATTCTTATGAGCACTAACCACACTAGATAGTAGTAGAAGAAAAGAAGCAATTTGGTTCACATAGGCTCTCTAGTCTATCTTTATATACTATAACTAGCATATATGTATTTGTTCAATTATTTATTTATCTATAGTCTTATATCATCCACTTTTTTAGCTACAAACAATACTGGCAGAGTTCAGAATAACTGTTAGAGTAACTGGGCAAAGTCCATAAAATTTAGTAAAGTTTGTGCTTTAGGAAAACCTAAGTTCTATTGACAGATTACACTCAAGACACAACTTATCTCTTGAGAAAATCTAAGAGAACAGAATGGAGTTCTTGGAGGCAGAAACTATCTTATATACTAGTACTTTCTACATTGCAATCTTCTAGATTAGCTGATTCACAAAGAATGTATTGGAAATAAAATACTCACTTATTTGTAATATTTGAATCTTAGGTATACTCTCAGAGGTTTAGAAGTGATTCAGAAGTTCAATGATAATGACAATGATAATTAAGATTAATATGGATAATAAAGTATAAAGATTGATAATAATTGATATAAATTAATGTTGTTAAGTCTAAGATCTAATTCTTAGATACAAAGGTATATATATAAAATTGTGATGGTCTGTGTGCAAGTTATTTCCATTATATGATCAAAAATCATACCTAATGGGGGCTGTCATCTGTCATTGCAGATATCAGGCTAATTTTAGAAGATAACTAATTATATCACTATATTAATATGCTTGTATCTCTATCAATACTTATTGCTTTGGAATATACTATATATCATCAGAAACAGATTAATAGGTACTTCCCAATGCAAGTTCAATCATGTGAATCTGTCCAGCAGTTCATGAGATAATAGCCAATGAAACTTTTATAGTTACTGATGGCCTGATATCTCAGTTGCTTGTTGTTGCTTTTGTATATTCCACATATGTGCAGATAGCTATTATTTAGGGCTTTCCAGTGCAACTTAGTTTGTAGAAATTGGTCTACTGGTTGTGGAGATACAAGCTGAATGAAGTTTTTGACAGAATGATAATAATAGCATGACCAGGGAACATCACTAATAGAAGAATCTAGAATATTAGCCAAGGAAGGAATGGGGTTTATAGGCAGCAACAGATAGGACAAAACAATAGTAATATACACTTGATAGGGTTTAATGATAAAGGACAGCAAAGTTGACTAAGTAAACTCTATTAGATTAGTAGCAGTTATTAGAACTGTTATGATCAATGTCTTATGCTTTACAGGAGGTTGCCTTATGGACAACATATGCTGGGGTTGTTTCATCATCTGACTCATTATAGGCTACACCTTGCTTTATTCATATATATAATCAGTTAGTACTTTATGTAGTAGTAGAGACCTTCTCATGTTTTCCCTTATTGTTTCCTTATCTTCAACATATGTACTTTTCATGGAAAATAAGTATATATAGCTGTAGATACTCTCTTGTATCCTTATACTTTACCAATTGATCTATCTTCTATTTCTACTCAAGTCTTTGCCTAAGTTACAACCTGAGCCAAGCTAAGGTCATAACAAGAATACATATACTCAGTTCAACACTAAAATGTGTGAACAGCTTTATTTTGTAACTATTGGAACATATACTAGATACTACTGTTAGCTTAAGTTATACTAAATAAGTTGGATGAACTTATCTCAGTCTGACACTAATATAGTTATAATGTACCAGTGTCAATAATCTGTAGAGTTGTAGCCAAAGCATTGGCCAGCAGTAGAAATAGAAGAAATAAAAATAAATAGATAAATATAGAGATTTATTTATTACTTTGTAACTTGATATCTCATCCAACACTCTCTCAGGTATGACAATCACTATACACCACCTCCATGTATCTCCTCTATTCTTTATTGTATCTCATAGTCTCAAGTCCAAAGTAATATTGTATATTGCATCTCTTAGTAGTACTTTTGTAAGTAAATCTGCAACATTATCTTTACTAGGTATATAGACTAGTTTGAACTTTTCCATCTCTATCTTCTCCTTAACAAAGTGGTGTCATATATTGATATGCTTTGCCCTTTTGTATCCTTGGTATATCTTTGTCATTTCAATTGTACCATTGTTATCAATAAACAATATGTCAGATTTTTTGGGAAAGTGATACTTTATCAAAGAAGGATAACAACTATATAGCTTATTATATAGCCCTTGAAACAGTGACATACTCAGCCTCCATTGTTAACATTGCTACTATTTTCTGTCTTTTTGTAGACCATAATACTGGCTCTTCTCCAACAAAAAAGATATATCTATCAGTTGACCTCTGAATAACCTTGTCATTTGCATAGTCAGAGTTGACAAAACCCACTGGCTGCAAGCTTGCTCCATGGTGGTAAGTAATTCTATAGTCAATTGTCTTCTTGACATATGCCATTGCATATTTCATAGCATTCCTGTGTGCTTTCCCAGGATTTGCAGCAAAATATGACAAGTAGTTTACTGTAAATGATAAGTTGGATCAGGTCACAACTTGTAGCCACATTAACAATCCCAAGGCTTTGAGGTATGGAATTTTCTTCATCTTATCAGTCTCCTCCTAAGTCTCTGGACTGTCTGTGACAAAGAGTGATATTCTAACTGGTAAAGTAATAAATTATAGTTTGCATTCTACTATGCCAAATTTCTCCAACATCCATGTTTTATATGCTTTCTATAAGATTCTAATCCTTTCCTTTACTTTATCTACCTTGATACTTAGCATATGTCTCCTTTATGTTTTTCATCTCATATTTCAATCCCAACTCTCCCTTTGTTTTCTCTGCTGTTGTAGCAACCACTTGCTGGAATGGCACTTGTGATATGCTGACTTCAGCAAAGCTCTCAGATGGCTATCTAGTAGTGGGGATTACAAGAGAACTCGACAAGGAGCCCTCGCTGTATTGATCCTCTATATATATTACAGGCTCCTGGTCTGTGCTACAACAATAATTACCTGCTCTTATGTCCATGCATTATCCTCATGTCCTATTACTCATCCACATATGTTTTCCTTAAGGCTACCATGCTTCCTACATGTGCCCTGATGTCATACTCTTAATCTCTGCTATATATGTGCACACCATGTGTACACTATGAGGAACCCATGTTCCTTGATGTCACTCCTAACCCTAACTCCAATCTAGACTTCTCTTGATCCTTCTAGACTACTCTAGACTTTGTCACATGACTTCTTAGTCATGTGCTCTTCCTCCATTGTAGACTAATAAAATACTATCTTATCTATGTCCAGCTAACTCTAACCCTAGCCAAAGTCTGTCTACATACTTGTCTTATAACATCTACTTTCTTCAAGTCTGATGACCTATCTATAGTATTATCAGTATATATCCATGTGATTGTGAAACTTTCTCCATTCTATTGAGTCTTAATAATTGACTCTGCTTATAACTACTTATACTACAATTTCTTGTAGGTAGTACTTGTCAAAATGATAGGAAGTGGACTTAGTTTTTTATTATTTTCTTTCTCATTTTTATTTTTCTTTTGATTTATTTTTTATCTTTTCTATTTTTAAAACTCTGGGGTTAGGGTTAGAAGTGATTGATCACATCAGTCACATCTGATGGTGTGGTCACAACATTAATCACAGAACTTAAGAGAAAGTCATAGAAGGTTTTAGAACAAGTGATATCATACAATATGGATACCACATGTTGACCTCATGTACTACACATGGTTGTTTAGGGTAGGGTGCACAGTAGTTAGTATGGACCATCGGTAGTAGTATATAAGATAGACTAGTTTGTAAAGAGATCTCTATCGAGTTCTCTTGTATTACTCAATACAAGAGTTCTTTTATTCCACTCTTAGGATTTAAGATCATAACATTCTAACACTTCTAGAGCAGTGGATCCTCTGTTTGTGGATCCTTCTTTGACTAGTAAACACATAAATCCTCTCAACAGAGGAGCATCAGAGGTATCAACAGTATTATCTCCATTTTCTAAATCTCTCTCCTTTTTGCAAAACTCCTGTAGCCATGCAACCTGCAGGTATTAATATGCTTATGCCTCATAGTCAAGGTATGGAAAAGAGTGCCAAACCCACAATAGAATCTTTGGATATACCATATGACAATAATTAACTAGTAGACCTAAATCTTTGGGATAATCTTTTTGCTCTAATCTTGTTACTTGGGATTAATGAAATTTTTAGTAGTAATGCTCAAAATGTTAGGAACAGACTAGCTACTGAACCAGTTACACTAAAATTGTGTAATGTCAAGCTTAGCTTTGACATCTGGCCAGTACTATATATATACTTTATACTATACTTCTGACAGTGATATTAGAGTTGAAAACAATGGACTTGGTTTTTTTTATTTTTATTTTTATTTTCTATTTATTTTCCTTTATTTTTTTATTATTGACCAAAGACAAAGAAAGACAAAATGTGACAAGTCACAGTCACATGACATGACACAATGGAACAATATAAAAGATTCTAGAAAAAATGACATCATACAGCATAGTTAACATATATCAATCTCAAGATAAACACATAGTCATTAGAGTAGGGTTAAAGGAGTGTAGTATGAACCATTGGTAGTTTGTATATAATGTAGATGTTTGTACTCAGGAACTCTATCAAGTTCTCTTATGTTACTCAATACAAGAGTGTGTCTTTTGCTTTAACACATAAGCCTAAGTCATAACACAAAACATCACTTGTTTACTTCTTAGAATTGGTACATTTATCAAGCAGCATTCTCTTAGTAACAAACTAGCCAAGGATTTCCCAGAACTGGCAGATATTAGTTTTACAGCATGGCATTTAGTTAATGTGATATACAAGTCTAGCTGGGATTGTCTCAGTGCAGATGAAAACAAAACATTTTATCAATGTATTTTATTAATGCATCTCATCACACTTTACACTAGTAGCCCCTAAATCTACTCTTTCTCCCAGTCCAGCCAAGTTGAACATTAGTAATTTGACTGATCTCATCAACAATAAGAAGTCATATGCATAGTTGTTATAATCTTAGCTTGGCTTAGGTTGCAACTTAGACAAAGACTTGAGTAAGAGTGAAGGAGATGATCAATTGGTAAAGTATAAGAATACAGGAATGTATCTATACTATATATACCTATAGACCATGAGAAAACCATATGTCTACAATGATACTATACACAAGAATAACAGGAGAAGTCAATAAGGAAACAATACCTACTATATGAGGTACTAACTGATACAATCTATGGTGCAGCCAATTATTGCATTTTACTCTAGACCCTACAAGACACAATGAAAGCATGCTGACGACATGAGGAGGTGATTGTAATAATACCCCCTTTTTAGTGTCTATATCCATATAAATTAATTCAACAATGCTAAATCTCTGACCATGTATGTTGCAACCAATTTTTTCATGGGTCCTATGATGATTTGTCACCATAATATTAACACAATAAAGTAGGGTTCATGAGATGGCCCTCCTATATACATTTCAATAGGAAAATCTTTCCTTGTTGTATCTACATTATGTTTCTTCTTGAGGAATGCAACAGCAATTTCTTTCCAATACTGTTTATCTTGTTCTCCTTGTGGCTATAAAGATTTGTAATGAGGTGGCAGATAGAATGGAGTGGTCTGAATTGGTGCTTGTATGAATTTCATGAATTTTTTGAGATTTTCAATTTCATCTTGAATAAATGTTAGTTTAGGAGTTTTGAGCCTAAGTGAATCAACTTCATGAGGTTTGTATAAAAGAACTTCTTTATCTTGTATTCACTGCTTCCCTTTGATATCTTGTTTCTTCATGATTATGTCTTTCTATTTGTAAGTGTCTTGTATCTTCTTTATATTTTTGTATAATCATTTTTTTTTCTTTACAGTTATCCAGTTTATCTGCCAACAGCTTCTGTATATAATACACTTGGTTTTCCATATCACTTTGTATAATGTTTCATAGGTCTTTAGAGATACTGAATATATCTCCTGCTATTTGCATATGGATATAGTAATTGTCACTGGCCTGTAGTATTGTGGATTTAATTTCTGCAATCTGGATATTAGCTTCTTCTGCTAACTTTACAATATTCTGCAACTGCATCTGCATATCAATTATTCTTTTAATTCTTTGTATTATTTTGTGATATTTCTTCATCCAGTCTTTTTTCTCATTGTTGATAGTCTTGACCAGGTTTATATTATTAAGGGTACAGGTGATGTATAGATTAGGGGAGATAAGAGCAGTGATGAATTGTTGGGCCATTTGATTAAAAGATTTCAAAGTTGTAGTGCTTTGAAATTGTCAATTTGGGTTTTTACCTCTCTTTTTTATAGGTTTCAACTCAAAACTCTTGTCCAATAATCTTCAATCACCTCTTTTGCATGAGGCAACCCTGTTTCTGCAATCAACTGATCATGTTTATCTCCATAGCCCTTCTAATGCACTAAGAATTGAGTTCTCTGTCTTTGTTTCCTATGCTTTCTAGTTTCTTCAACTTCATACTCTTCTTCCTCATTGATAATGTCTGGTGATGGTGCCAGTTCCATGTGTTGTTCTGGAAAATGGAGTTTCTTACATCTTGTCAGCAGGTCTTCATTAAACATATTGTGAATTATCCATTCTTTTAGAAGTTCCAGCTGAAATGCTTCTTGACCAATATTCTTTGAAATCCTAAAGGATCTGTATCTTTTCTGGTCTAGCTTCTTTGAGGGTCAATTTGAATGTATATTTTTGGCTTCTAACTACACATTTTCCCCTGCCTTCAATTCTTGTATATTTCATTTCTTCTTGTCAAATTGCCTTTTCATAGCTTCTTTTGCTATTTCCATTGACTTCATAGCCTTCTCCCAACTTTGTTGTAGTCCAATAAGGAATTCTTCTAACTTTGGAAATTTTGTTTGCACCATCAGGTTTCTTTTCCATGGATGTCTCCCAAAGTTGAGTTCAAAGAGTGTCCTTCCTATTGCTGCATATTTCTTGTTATTATATTGGAATTCTGCTATGGCTAGTTATTCTGTCCAATTGTCCTGCTGGTAATTGACACAATGTCATAGAAATACCTCTATTTTATGGTTCATCCTTTTCATTTGTTCATCTATTTGAGGATGATATACCATAGATAGTGTTCTTTTTGTTTCTAAGGCTTTTGACAATTCTTTCATGAATTTTGAAGTGAATTGTGGTCTTCTATTACTCAGAACCTCTCCTGGTATTCCATGTAGCTTCCAGATCTTGTCTTGATAAATTTTTGCAATTTCTTGTGATGATACTGTCATTGTTGTTACTTTGAGTCATATTATTTTTGTGAACTAATCTATAATAACAACAATAGTGTCTTTTTCTTTTGATTGTAGTAATGGTCCAATAATGTTGATGCTGATTTCCTACCATGGTCCTCCTGGTATTTCCAATGAATAAAGCTTCCCAGCTTTTTTCTAGTGTTGTACTTTATTCTGTTGGTACTTCATATATCCTTGAACACATTTCTTGACATCTTTCTTTATCCCTAACTACCAATAATTTCTTTTAATCAACTCAATCATCCTTTGTTGTTTTGGATGTCCAATATCTGCAGGATTATGATTTTCCTGTAGAATTTATTCTCAAATCTTCTTGTTGTTGGAAATGTAGATTCTTCCATTGATGTATACTATGCCATTGTCTTCCCAAGCTTGTCTATCTTGTTTATCCAGTTCTTTCACCACTTTATATTCATTAGTTCCATTTCATTGTATTTCTTCTAGTAAAGTGGTTTTTTCTACCACTTGTTTCTTTTGTATTACTTTGATATCTGCTGTTATATGTTGTCTTGCCCAAAGTTCTTCTTTTAACATCTGAACATCCTTGTTGCTGTTTTTAGTGTTCACCTGATCTTTTCTTGATAAAATGTTGGCCTTTGTATTTGTTTTTCCAGGTATATATCATAGTAAGAAATCATAATCTTGTAATTTCAAGTACCACCTTGCTTGTTTTCTATTTAGTTTATGAGGTTCCCTGAAATACTTGAGATTTCCATGATCTGTCCAGACTTCAAACTTTTCCATAGCATCCAATAGATATTGTTTTCATTTTGTTAGAGCTTCTACTATTGCCAATAGTTCCTTATTATAAATCTCGTAGTTTTTTTCTGCTGGTTGCATTGTTCTAGATAAAAATGCTATAGGTCTCTATTTCTCTTCTTGTTCTTGGAATAAAACTCCTCTTATTGCATGTTCTGAAGCATCCATTTCTACTCTGAATTTACTATGTTTCTTCAAAAGGGAAAGTACCAGTTAGCTCATGATCTTATCTTTAAGCTCTTCAAATGCTCTTTGATGTTCTTCTGTCTAGTTCCATTCCTTCTTTCCTTTGAGTTTATTGAGGGATCTTGCTATATAACTGAAATTCTTGATAAATTACTGATAGAAGTTTGCAAATCCTAGGAAGCTTTCCACTTCCTTGATCTTGGTAGGTGTACTCCATTTCTTTATGGCCTTGACTTTGTTATTTTCCATTTGAACTTGTCCTCTTCCAACAACTATCCCTAGAATTGGAATTTCTTCCATGTTAAAATTGCATTTTGACTGTTTGAAACACAGATTGTGTTTCTCTGCTATCTTCAAAAATTGAATTGTTCATTCTTCTAGTTCCTTCATCATCTTTTCTGGAATTACAAAGTTGTCCATATAGTTGGCTAGCACTCCTTCATGTGATAATTCTCAAAAGATACTGTTTATCATTCTTTGAAAAGTTCCTGGCAAATTGCACAATCCAAAATATATGACTTGAGATTCAAATAGGCTACTGTTTGTTAAAAAGGCTGTATTCCATTCATCTCCTTCCTTGATTCATATGTTGTTATATCTCCAAATAAGATCCAACTTGTTGAAATTTTTAGTCTCTTTCAACTTGTCGATAACTTCTCTAATCAAAGATAATAGTGTCTTGTCTTTGATTGCAATATGGTTTAATTTCCTGTAATCTTATATCAATTGTAATGATCTGTCCTTCTTTGAAATGTAAAAGCATGGTGCAGTGTATCTTGACTTTGATTCCACTATTAGTCTAGCCTTTAGCTGTTTGTTCAACCATTGATTTAAGGCTTCTTCTTTTATTGTTATTGAATAAGCCTTCACATTAAGTTTCTTTAGTGCTTCTTCTGTTAAATTGATTTTGTGGTCTCATTCTCATTGTTCTGGTAATTTCTCAAATTTCTTCTTGTTGAACAAGTAGGTAAAGAGTCAAATGAAGTCTGGAAGATCCTCTGGATTTGTTGGATCTGGTTCTTTCCCTATTTTCTGTTGGTCCTTGTCATTTTTTTCCATTGCCTGTATTCTTCTAGTTTTGAACTTGATATCTTGATGTTTTATTCTATATAATCCTGGACATCTTGTAAATTGTATCTTGCCTTCTTTCCAGTTCACTTCTAGATTGTGTTTAACTAGCCAGTTGTGTCCCAAGAACATGTCTGTTCCATTTAGATCCATTACTGCTACTTCAATGTATTCTTTATGTTTATTGATTTTAACTTCCAGTAGTGCCATTTTTGTTATGTCTCCATTCTTGGTTCCATTTGCATTATATACCCCAAATGAGATATTTATTGGCTTTGTTTGTATTCTCTTGTCCTTGACCAGTTGTTCATTGATTCCTATATGAGTGCATCTGGAGTCCACTAGTGCTTCTATCTGTAATTTCTTACTATTCTTCATCTTGACATTTACTTGCATGTTTAACTCTCTCTTTTTGCTGTTCCATCAGCATGGAATAACATATTGATTATGAATTTTAGTTACATTAATCCCTTGTACCATACCTACTTAGGATCTTCTCCAAAACCCTTCTGCTTATTTTCTTCTTTAATATCTATATCTTTTTCTTCTTGAACACTTTGCTTCTTTATCTTCTGCTTTGTCCTACAATCCCTGGCAATGTGTTCTATTCTTCTACACTCATAGTATTTTCAAGTGTCTTTCTTCTTTTTTAGCTTTTTGCAGTCTCTTGCTATGTGTCTATATATCTTACAATTGAAGCACTTCTGCTTTCCATCTTTGAAGTTCTTGTTTGATTTCCCAATCTCTATGGGTAAATCTTATCCTCTGTATATTGTTTCTATTCCTATTTGGTAATTATGATATCATTCCATGAACTCATATTCCTGTCCAACTAATATTATTGCTATCTTTCATTCTTTGAGTGACTCTGGTGTAGTAATTAGTGGATATTCCAATATCATCTTGATAATATCTTGTTATATGTTCTTCTTGAGTAAAGATATCATGTGTAATTTATCTAGGTCTGCTTTCATGGCTAGAACTTCAAACTTTATCATGAAGTCTGTCATGTTCTTCTTTTCTTGCTTAAAGGTTTTGATCTTCCATTCTGCATCTGCAGCTTTAGTCTTGTTACTGAATGTCTTTTTTATCTCTTGTACAAAAATTATTCCAATATTGGATTTCTATTTCTTTGTCTAGCTCATTAAGCTTCTTCTAGACACAGAAATGTCAGAAGCACCAGCAACGATGGCAGAAATAAGCCAAGAA
>Ga0157359_1000232_pt1 | contig 18771 bp, 8 predicted proteins | sample AttcapACBM3_FD_111482 | JGI IMG/M metagenome (GOLD analysis project Ga0157359, IMG submission 111482) | Fungus gardens microbial communities from leaf cutter ant in Botucatu, State of São Paulo, Brazil - Atta capiguara ACBM3 | ecosystem: Host-associated > Fungi > Mycelium > Unclassified ...
ATGTGACAGCGTGACCAATCAACCCTAACCCTAGTTGTTCTAAAAATAGAAAATGCAAAAGAAAATAAAATAAAAGAAAAATTAAAATTAAAATAGAAAAATGAAGTCTACTTTCAATGATCTTGACATTAGTCTTCCATGGCAGAGTCACTGTTGTCAGTGTCTCAACACTGAAACCTCTACTTGGGGTAATAGGGGCTACACCACTGAAACCTCAAGCATCTCCTATAGTATCAACTTGTATATAAGACTAGTAGTTACACTGTAATTCACTAGTCTGATAATTGATGAAGATAAACTCTGATTGAATTCAATCCCCAGTATTCAATGGTGATATACCAAATTAGCACTTACTTCTATCTTGGACTTTTTCCTATTATCTGAAATTGTGACCATACAGCAGACAGATGGTGCAGTATATAAGCTGAAGCCAAGATCATTCTACAAGTTCACACATCTCCAAGTCTATTTCACAGACTTTCACCCCTAGTGTAAACTGCACCTGACAGTATATCTATTAGATATAGTTTACACCTTATTATCCAAGATCTAATAATGTCTCTCAGAAGTTCAAATAGTCAGTTATGCATTATCTAAGAACACAGAAGATAAGGTTAGAACAATCTTTGGCTTTAGCTCATGTATTATATCTCTATAAGTTGTACTAGTTACATATTTTAAAAGAGAACTTAAAAGGTTGAGATCACTGGAAGGTAGCAAGGTATATTGTCACTAACACCAAGAATTAATGCTAGTTTTGGTCAATTTTCAGGATAAGCTATTATAGTGTAAATTACTGTTTTATATACTAGATATACTATCTAAGATAGTTATCTGGAATGGAACTGCTAAGTGTGTTACTCTAGTTACTAGTAATCCTCAGATATTAGGGAATGGAGATTCATGTAGTTAGCAGGGGTCCAGCAAGAATATCTGAGATGGAATAAAGAAATGTGATCTGTACTAGAAAAGGTTAGGGAGTGTAGATGAGGAAGGAGACATTATTTATAAGTTGGGATGGATATAGCTAGATTGGAATGTAATAGCACTATGAACTAAGTTCTACTCTAGTTTATATAACAAATTTATCTCTAGAATATTCAACTAAGTTTTATATTATATAATTGTAATATGTGACTTTTTTAATTTTAATTTTAATTTATTCAAGTTCAATAATTTATTACATGGAGCATGGTGGCAGATTGTGGTAGATACAATATAACTACTTACATAAATAAGGAAAAGAAAGAAAAGGAAAGAAGAAAGAAAGAAAAAAAAGAAAAAATAGACTACAACAAACTAATAACAGAAAAATTGCTATTAAGTGATTCCTTCATAGAAGGAAAATTCCCCAGGGTTAAACTCAAGAAAAGCAATGAAATAGCTAAAAGAATTTCTATTAGAATTCTAATAATTGTTATACCTTTTGCACTCATGAAGGATATATTGTTTTGACTCAATTAGATAAAGACCACATAGTTAGCTGAAATTCTCCCTTGGGAAAAATATCAAACAATACTCACCTATAGGTGCATGATTCTTAATCACTCTAGTTGCTCTTGTATACAAGGAGTTCAAGTATTCAATAGATTTCAGCCAAGCACTATTTTTTGTATAAGTGGGCTTGATGGGAGAAAATCATTGTTGAGTAAATCAACAAAATAATTCCTCTTGAAGTTTGATGCTTAGAAAGTTATTTGCCAGTTTTGAATAATTGAATCACATTTATCTTTTATGCTGAAGTTCTATAACAATTTACATAGAAAGATCAGTTTGAGGTTATATTTTTTTGTTTCTTTGTCAACAACTGAATGATAAATCTATTTAGTGTTACTAGAACAATCCCAGAATTTGATAGAATTATGAGTATTCTTCTCAAAAAATATTCTGAGATCTTAAGCTATGGTGATAGACTAAAGTTGATAAAAATGAGATAATGAATCAAATGTACATCTTGCCAAATGATTAGTAATGACTATAATGTATAATGCACCAATAAATTGGATCACTTGATTAATTCTTGCAAACAATTCAGCCTCAGTTGATATAACATTGACAATATGTTGAATAGTTTTTGTAATGATATTTGGTTCTGAGCAAACATGGGCTATAGATATAGCAGCATTGTTTTTGATACTTGCATCAGATATAATAACAATGGTCTTGGTATCCCATAAGGAGTCTTCAAAAATTTTATTGAGTTTGTAAAAATGGGCAGACTTAGCATTATTGCTATTGCAGTTTATAGTGTTGAATAAAAAGTAATTAGAAAAGATATCTACTAATCAAAAATCAGGAGAACATTCTTTATGCAGAGAATTAAATGAATAATGAATTCCATTAAGATAGTTATTGGTATTTACAATAAAACTTTTGACTTTAAGTCTTTGCTTAGAGGTTAACTTCCTTAGAGAAAGATGATGTGGTGTTGAATCAGTTGAGTGATAATGTTCTAAAAGCAGCTTAATTACATGGTTTGAAGATAAGAAAGCTGTTCTTATTTGTTGATGGCTACTGATCTTGTCCAGATAGAGATGAATAGGAATGAGACCAGCAATGGCCTCAATTTCTCAGGTAGGAGACATATGAAAGGCACCAGTAATCTATAAGGACACTCTTTGTTACATTTTCCTAAGCTCTTGAAAAGGATAAAATAAAGGGGCACTTTTGAAGTACTACAAAAGTAAGCCATATAAAGTAATAGGAAAAACACATGTTCTATATAATAGTTATTTTTGAAAGGGTGGTAAACCCCCAGTAGAATTACCCAATATTTTCATACCCTTGATTGTTGAAAGAGCCTTGTTGGAATAAAAGCAAATGTGTTGTCAAAAGGAAAGTTTTCTGTCAAAAATAAAACCAAGATATTTCCAAGTGTCCTTTGGTTGTAGAATAGAACCTCCTAGGGGGTTCAAAATCTCTGATTGATCTAGAGAAATGAAAGACTTCTGACTTTCCATGTTTGACTATAAGTCCAAATTGGTCAAAGAGAAAAGAAATAATGTTATAGCTACAGAAAAGAAAAGAATTTGATTTTTCAAAAGACTTTTTCTGTGAGATAAAAAGACCATCTACAAAAGATAAAGTGAAAGAATTTTGAAATAGGTTTTTTAATCTTTTTTCAAAGATATAAAAAACAGGGGCAATATACAAAGCAGATAAAATGGGAGAGAGAGCAGACCCTTGTTCTACATCTACATCTGTCCTGAAGAAGGGGGAAATAAAATTGTTCCACATATACTGTGTTTTCCTATATATTAAATAGTTAGAAAAGAAAAATGAAATTCTAGAATCAAAACTGGCTTTGTTCAGAATTAAAGAAAGAAGTTGATGATTGAGCAAAGAGAAAAACTGGATGATATCAAAAGCTAATGTACTTGTTTGAAAACCTTTGACTCAACCCAAATAGATAAGTGAGAACAATATCTGCATTGGTAGTTGAGTACTGTTTAAGTCTACCCAATTGATTAGAATAAATGAAGTCAGAAACAATGGATTGATATTGTAATTTTTCTCTAATGATCTTTTCAATGAGTTTCTCCAATGTGGTGAGAAGGACAATAGAATGAAACATCTTTGGAGAGTTGTAAAACACTTTGTTGGGCTTTGGAATAATAATAAAAGTGGACATCTTGAAATATGATGGCCAATGACCAAGATCAATGCACACATGAGTAATGTTGACAATGTTGGATAGATACTTATCATCATCTACAACAACTTTAAAATGTCTCCAAGAGACATGATTAGATTCTGGAGTGGACAAATTGCTATATTTTTTGATTGTATTTCTGAATTTCTCTTTTGAAAAATTTGGCTATTCCAATAAGGGTTTCAAGAGGATTTCATCTAATAGGCATATATTTACTTGATGATTTTGTACTGAATTGAATGTTTGATAAAATGCTTGCCATAGATCTTTGAGCTCAGTATAAGAATGCCCATGATATTGAAGAGCTTTGATGGTGGGAAGTTTACACTTCTTGACACAATTATGAGATCTCAGGGTCACTTGTTTTTTGATGTGATTTCTTGAATTTCTTTGTCAAAGAAAGTGCATTTGGTTTTCTTAACAAATCCCTTGAATTTCTTCCAATCTTCTAGTAACTTGGAGAATCAATAAGTGTTCAGTTTGATGCTATAGACATTGATCATAAAGAAAATATTGTTATTGTTAAAGAATAAAAAGCAATTAATATCTCTGTAATTTAAAATGTCTTTTCTAAGAGAAAAGCACAAATGAGTGAGCTAAACATTGATGTATATTATTATTCTAGGATGTTTGTTATCATTGGATGATTACCTGGAAAAGGTTATACAGGTAGGATAATTGGGAGTACTGATAATTTTGTCATCTTTCTTGTTAGATAAACTTGGAATAGTACAAATGAAAGACCATGACAGCTCTTGAATGAAAAGAATATTAAACTCTTTTTTGTTTTCTAAAATTATCTTAGTAAGTAGTCTGTTCTTATGAACATTCTGCAAAAATAATTAGAGATTTTTCAAAATTATAAAATTACCTTACCCACAACTGAGTAGATTGATTTGTCTCTGTTTTTACAAAGTTCTTAATACTTTTTTTGCATACCATTCTTTGTTGAGCTTATACCTTCAGAATAGGCATATATTGCTATTTGCTTGATGTTTACTCTTGTAGTTTACATTTCTTGGTTTCAAGTTTTGGTGGGTTTGTTTTGAAGTTCACTTTACAATACTATGCTAAGTCATGGTAATACTCTACTCTGTGCAGTTTATTGCACTTAATATATTTCAATCTATATACATAGCAAGAGGACATTGTGTGCCACCATTTCCAACAATTCTTGCATTGAGATATCCCAAGATTCATGTTTATGCCTTGGACAGTAGCAATAAGGTTTCCTACATTGAAACATCTGTTAATTAGAGACTTAGCCTTAGAACTACTTTGAGCATCTTATATATCAATCTAAATAACAGCCATATCTGATTTAGAAGTGAAGTTTAGGATCTCTCTTGCAGGAAACCCTATTGAAACTATAGAAAGTGTTCAGTAGGAAGTTATCCCTTATCTACTAATCCCTTTGTGCTATCATGTCCAGTAGCCTTCCTTATTAAAAGACCTCTTTATTTGGTCTGTAGTATAGTCTATTCAATGGCTGACAGTAGGCTGAGCCTTTAACTGACAACCTCCCCATTATGAGTATATTTGAGACTAGATCTGACTTAATGGTCTAGACCTGCCAAGTAGATTAGTATAGAGTTGCACTCATGTAACACTCCAGGTAAGTTTTTCTACATCCTAGTGATTCTAACACTTTGGCTTCAACTTAAACCCAAACTAGTTATTATTATACTAGCAAACTAACAGTAGATATAGATCTCTCAAGTCAGAGGAGAAGAACTACCCTATTCTGCTATGGTCTAGTCTTAGAAAAGGTACTACTTTCTATTGTACCTTTTTATCCTCCAGCAAGTGGTTTGCTTATACCTATAAGCATAGATTCCCAATGTACCCAGAGTCACTGCCTTACCAGCTGCCAACTTAGTGAATGCTCTAGGACAAGCCTGAACAAGGAGTTGCTTTTACAGTATGATTAACTACCTCTAAGTCATATAACCTAAAGATGTAGGGTATCCTGTTCCTATTCTAGCTAATATACTAGCTATTATACCAAATGGTGGACAAAGTTCTTAACCAATTAGCCCCCTAGAATCTGATTTAAATTTGTACCAAACAGTAGGCTGAACCCTTAACCAATTAGCTTCCTATGATTAGATTGTTATTACCCCAATTTTCTATCTTATATTAACTTATTCTTTTAGTTCCAGTTACAGGTATTACCAGAAACAGCTCTCACAATGAGAATTGATCTGATTACTTGGTTTTGCAAGATTTACAGATCCTGCCCCCTAAGAAGTTTATTACTAAACCTTTTATTCTAGCAGTAATATAATGCTTGCTAGTTTTATAGTATATACCAATTATAGAAACCAAGAATTCCAGTGGTTGCTATATGATATTACTGGCAAAGTGAAGGTATTTGCACTTGAAGAGAATTAAACCCTTAACCTTTTGAACACTCACTTAAGTATTCTCACCAGGTTTTTAGTAATTGAAACTACTAGATTACTAAAGCCTTTATGATATGTGACTTCTTCTATGGGTGCTTAGCATAAATAATTAAATAAATTAAATAAAAGGATAGAAAAAAAAATAAAAGTTGATTTTTCTTTTCTATTTATTTTATATTTAGTTTTACTTTTTATTTCTTTAATTTGGACTTAGGTAAAAGGTGTGATGTGATGGTTACACAAGTCACAATGTGTGACATGTGTGACAGTTACAAATCACACAATAATATAATACAAAGAAAAATATTGAAGGTTCTGGAACAAATAATATTATATAGTATAACAACAGTATATTTGTTATGACCTTAGCTTGGAGCTCAGTGTTATAAGACGAGACTATGAACAGACTTTGGCTAGGGTTAGGGTTAGCCAGACATAGATAGATAGTATTATTATTAGTCTACAACGGATGGAGAGCATGTGACCTGGAAGTCATGTGACAGAGTCTAGAATGGTCTGGAAAGACTAATGGTCTAGAAGGATCAGGAAGAGTCTAGAAGGAGTTAGGGTTAGGGATGATGTCAAGGGACAATGGTTCCTTATGGTGTACACATGGTGCACACATGGTGATGGAGATTAAAGAGTATGACATCAGGGTATATGGATATGGCATGGTGGCCTTGAGGTAGAAGCATGGTGGATAAGTAATAGGACATGAGGTAGACACATTGTTATAACATAGACCATCTTATATTTATATAAATAGAGAAGCAATATAGCGAGAGCTCCTTGTCAAGTTCTCTTGTAATCCCCACTACTAGATAGCCTACTGAGAGCTTTGCTAAAGTCAGCATACTACGAGTGCTGTTCTGGCGAGTGGTTGCTACAACACTCAGGTTGCACTTTAGATAAAGACTTGAAAGTAAGAGAAGGGATTTATACAATTGGTAAAGCATAAAGATACAGGTGTACTTTTATGCTATATATATGAGTCCAACACAAGGTAACAGTCTGTTATACATGATATAGACAAGTCATATAACATAAGGAAGGGGCAAGGATGTAGTACCTACTACATGAGGTGCTGACTGAGACTACTATGGTACAGCTGATCATGTTGTCATTACTCTTGACCCTAAGCCATGCTGAATCCTCAAGGTATCGATCATAACAATGTTGGTCTTATAGAGTATACATGGGCTTTAGGGTAGGTTAGTTATAGTGTACATATAGACTATGATCTGTAGTATATAAGGTAGATTACTTTGTACTGGGAACTCTATTGAGTTCTCTGATGTTACTTAATACAAGAGTTGTTTTTTGTTCTTACTCAAGATTTTTAGTTATAATACTAAAAGTAAAAGTATACTCATATTGAGTGATACAAGAGAACTTGATAGAATTCCTAATACAAGATAGTCTACTTTATATACTCTAGTTGTTAGTCTGTATATGTTATACTAACCTATTTGAAAGTTACAACTAAGACCTTTTAGTAGATTTCATAATGTTTTGTCTAGTCACATAACTGTGTGACAGTTTCAGATGCAAAATAAGAAAAAGCAACAAATAAAAAGAAAAAATAAGAAAAATATTCAAGTTCATATTTACAAATTCTAATATCACCTTTCATTTAAGATTCCTTCTCCAGAGAAATAGACTTTTATCTCTGCTAATTTATTTCCTTCTTTAAATACTCTGTCTTAAATTTGCTATCACTTTATCTATACAACATTCTTGCTATATATTTTTCTAGAAATTCTCCCCTTTTAAAGTTTCTATCTTCTGCTCTGTCTAACTTTTTCTACCTCCTAACTTTTGTATTCAGCCTTTCTTTGAACTTTTCTACTACTTTCTTACAAGTCTTTTTTCTTCTTCTAGATACTGTGCTCTATTGTAAAGCCTTTATATCATCTAACCAAGTACTTTACATATTCTTATACCATTCTTTTGTTAAAACTTTTTTTAACTTCACACTTTTCCTCTCCATCTCCATTTACTAGCTTTGATTCTTCTACTTTCTGTATATCTCACTACTTCACTAATATTTACCACAGGATAAATTCTTATCAACACTAGCAGTCTTAGCTTAACTATATTAGCCAATACCACTTCCTCAATAGTGTGTAGTCCTACATAAATTTCTGTTAATTTTCTTGTCAACCTCTCTTTAAATATCAAGTCTTTAGTACTCAAAATTAATCTGTTACCTTTCTTTCATACTTCTGCTTTCTTTTATTACCTCTCTACCTGCTTTCCTATTTCTTCCTAAGCTCTTTTCAACACCACTCTTGCTTCTTTCTATACCTTCCTCATTCATTCTACAAATTTTATTGCTTTATTTAATTTTTCTTTTTCTCTAATGTCTGCTCCTATTCAGAACTCTCTGCCATAATTTGCCATAAATACTGAGACCTTGATTACTGTATGGACTTTACTGTTGACTGCAAATTTTGTTGTAATAAGCCATTTAGGTTAGTTCTTCTGCTGATGATCTATAAAGAATTTCAAGTATTGTTCCAAATCTTGGTTCATGCACTCCATTTGCCCATCCATCTGAGAGCAAAATGCTGTTAACAACCTTATCTCAATGCCCAATATTTTATTTAGCTTTCTTATCAAGTTCACTATGATTTGGAAACCTTTATCAGATATCATACTTTCCAGTAAACTATGCAGTTTCTTGTTATCTATAAATAGCCTGGCTAACCCCTTCACTGACATTCTCTCTGTCATTTTTGACAACCTATTAAATACTACTAAGATTGTATCATTTCCTACTATCAGCAACTTTATATTAAAGTCTGCTGTTAGATATGTTTACAGCTTCACTAGGATTTCATTTGCTATCAGTTCTTTTACTGGAAGTTTCACATGGTTTTGTTCTTTAGCATAAGTTACACTCCTTTATATACTTTCCTATTACTCCTAGCTACTAATATTTTCTTATCACCAACTCTATAGTCTTCTACTTTCTACCATATCCAACTACCAGCACATCATAATATAACTGTGTAACTTTGAACCTTAAAGCTTCATTCCTTGGAATATAAAATTTTCCTTCCTTTAATATTAGCTTGTTCTTATATTCCTAAGCTTGGCTCAGGTTGCAATCTAGGTAAAAGCTTGAGTAAGGATAAGAGATATAGTCAATTGGTAAAGTATGAAGATACAGTACTGTATCTACTACTATATATACCTATGTATCATGAAGAATAAGTAAGATGTCCTTGAGAAAACAATAATCAGAACATGAAGAAAATATAAGGAAAACATAATGATGCCTCCACTACTATATGAGGTGCTTACTAATATAACATGAGTGAAAAGCAAGGTGCAGTATAAATAAGTCACAAGAAGAAGTGAACCCTAGAATCTGTTTGAGTTATTGTAACTGTAAGACAAACATCTGTAGAACATAAGATATAGATTATAATACTTATTCTTTATTTTCTACCTGTCTCATTTATTAGAGCAGCTGGTGAGGTCTGCAGAGTTTAGCAGAGTTCAAAATCTCTAGAAATTCCTATGTCAGAGTTGAAGACAATGGAATTTTCTTTTTTGTTTCCCTTCTATTATTTAAGTTTTTCTTATTTTCTATTTTCCTATGTTGACTCTTCTATTTCTTTTCTTATTTTTGGACTTAATAAAAGGGAGAACAGTATGACATCATATGACATATCAGAAGAATGATGTTATACTGTCATATGCCAAGTCTATCTGTCTAGAAAATACATCCCTGTGGTGATTCTGTCTTTTCAACATCTATTATACAAGCCTGTCTTCTACAGTGGCCACCTTTCTTGCAACACATCCACATGGAGGTGATGCAACTATCTGGATATTCCATCTTCTATAATAGGAGTACTTCTATTCAACTCAGTCTTTCGTAGCAGGATCATACTCCTATCAGTGTTCTACCATGGAAACCTCTACTTGGGACAATAGAGGCTATACAACTGAAACCCTGAGCATCTCCTATATTATATACTTGTATATAAAACTAGTAGTTACTCTGTAATTCACTAGTCTGATAATTGATGAAGATAATCCTTATTGAACTCGATCTCCAGTGTTCAACAGCAATATACCAATCAGTACTCACTCCTATCTTGGACTATTTCCTCCCATCTAAAGTTGTGACCATGTGGCAAACAGACAGTGCAGTACATAAGCTGAAGCTAAGGTTATTCAACAAGTCCATACATTTTCAAGCCAATCTTACAGACTTTTACCCCCAGTGTGAACTGCATCTGATATATTGTATGAGATAATAACTCTTATTCACATAACTTAGAACATTTAGGGTAGGCTAGATATAAAATGTGCACAGACTCTACTGAGTTCTCTTGTGTTAACCAATATAAGATTTCTCTTTTGACTAAACACTTGGTCTTAAGTTATAATATTTTAAGTATATTATCTAAATAAAGTACAAGTGGTGCTCACTTCTAGGAAGTCCTAAGAGTATAGAATGAGGACTCCTAGTGGCAACAACTATTCTAAATGTACATTCTAATCCAGTAGAACAATACTGACATTTGACAATAAAGTTTACACTTATAGTCTTCTATTTTGTAATTAGTATGAATAGTAGATATTGTATATCAGGTAAGGAACATGCCTGGAAAAGAAAACCATCCATAGAAAAATCACAGAAGATGTTGGAAGAGCATGGGAACATCATCCAACACATACAAATATGGATCCTAGGTAATCTTGGCTTCAGCAGATATATTGTGTCTTTATATGTTGCAATGATTACATTTAGGAAGGAAATTATAGCAGAAAGCAGATTATAAAGAAAGTCAGACTTCTAAGCATGGGCACTCAGAACAGTGCACTACACTAGTTGATTTTCAAGCTAAGGATTACAGAATATCTATGCATTTTAAATACTAGTATTAAGACTATCTGAGGATCAGAGAAAATAGATAACTACTCTGGGTATACTAAAGTCCATAGAGATCATAAGAAACCATGTGATTAGTAATGGAGTGATTGGACATCAAAAGGAACCAGGTATATCTGTACTGGAAGAGGATGAATAGACAGGAAGAAAGATACTCTCTTCTATAGATATTCTAAGCAGATTGGATGTTAGGAAGGTGTTATCTGTGATTGTCATATCTCAAACTCTGAAACATGTCTGAGACATGTCTGATTTCAATATGACATCAAATTCCTGGAGTGATTTGGCTTTATTTGTGCCCAAAACTCTGTTGGTGGTTTGGTACTTTATAATAGACTTAATTCCATCAAAATTCCGTGGTTATTTGGCTTTATTATTTGAGTTAAAGTCTGTGGTCATCTTTATCTGTTTCTGTTGCCTAATTATCTCCTTCAAACTCCGCAAAATTACTTGGACTTTATGTAAAGTTTTCTCCTCTCCAAATCTGAACTCCTATTTAGTGTTTTACTACTAAAACACTTGCTCAGAGATCTGTTTTAATTACTTCTTTTGTTATTTTATGTATTTAAGGCTGGTGATTACTTTGTAATGGCTAGCCTGATAATCAACTAAAGTTGATGCTAAATCTCCAGTGTCAATGGCAATATACTTTACTCCTCTCCTTATAACTTCTTACAAGACCATCCTCTGAAATTGTGACCATATGGCTTGTAGGAGGCACAACACATAGGTTGAGGCCAAGATTGTTTGGACAAGCTCACATTACTGAGCTCATCACATGAAGTTTCTATGCTCTGTACATTTCTGAGCTAACTTTACAAACTTTTATCTTTAAGTATGAACTGTGCCTAACAGTGATGTAGTTGAATGGGTATGTGATATTGTGCTAACTTAGTATGCAAGCTAAGATTACAGATATTAACATACTAACTAATATATCTTCACATCTGGAACCACTAGTAGTTCTAAGAGACTAATTTGAGGGTTTTCTACCTATTTGCATATCCAACTATCTTTGAGTTATAGTAAAGTATAACAACTTGCCAGTGGAGATCTGTAGTACTGGGACCATATATCTTGTCTTAAAACAATAGTAGATTCCAATTTACTGACCATTTTGAAGAGCATAGTGACTTGATTATAAATTGTCAGAATTCTCTTATCTTTTACTGCTATATCTTCTAGTATTCAAATCATAAGAAACTTCAGCTTAAGCAACAGCTAGTACTTAGGTAAGTATTATCTGTGATGGAGTTAGATAAATCAAATGAGTTTGGATAGGTATGTAATAGGAAGAAATGGATAGGAGTATGTTACTGCTTATAATATTTATATCATATGCTAAGTTTATTTGTTTTGAAGACTATTCTTTATGATGGTGATATTTTTTTTCAATCCTGGTAAAAGTCTATCTTTCATGATGTCCATACTTTCTGCAACACATCTCTATAGTAGTGATATAATTATTCCAGAACCCCTCAAGTACTTAGTCTTCTATGACAGAAATACTTCTATTGAACTTGGCCTTTTATGGTAGAGTTCCTCTATTAGACCATTTTTAATATTTCATCACTCTAAAACATACATGTAATATCAAAGTAACAACATTATTCTTGATGCTAGCATCAGAGATGACAATAACTGTCTTTAAAAATCTTGTCAAGATTATGGATATAAGTATCCTTAATTTTTTTCTTTCCAGTTCACTGTGTGAAAAGAGAAATGATGAAGAAAATTGTCTACTAATCAAAAACCAGATGAAAGTTCTTTATGAAGATTATTAAAAGAAGAGAAAAGACTATTAAGATAGTTATTGAAGTCTACAATGGAACTTTTAAGTTTTTGTCATTGTTTGAAAGTCAAATTTTCTAAAGATAATTGATAAGATTTCATTTTCTTTAAATGTTGATTTTACAGAAGAAAATTGAGGGCATGATTTGTCAGTAAGGATACTATTCTCAATTGTTGTCTTCTGCTAATTTTATCAAGATAAAGATATATGGGAATAAGGCTAGCAATTGTCTCAATTCCCCATGTATGTTGTGGCAACCACTAGACACAAAGTCCAATAGCAGCACAAGCAATAAATCTCACAGGAGGGATATCTAGTGGGGAACACAAGTTGTATATTCACAAGAGAACTCAACAGGGAACCACAACAGTATTCTACCAACTATTTATATAAAGTCCTTATGGTCCATGCTATAACTGTGCATTGTTCTACCCTAATGTCCATGTCCTGTCCTCATATTCATTACTCATCTATCATGTGTCTTTCTCAAGGCCAACATGCTGTATACATGTGCCCTGATGTCATACTCTTTAATTTCTGTTATACATGTGTGCACCATGTGTATATCATGAGAAACCCATGTCCTTTGACATCACTCCATCTCTAGACTCTTCCCAATCCTTGTAGACCACTCTAGACCACTCTAGGCCTTATGACATCATGTCATGTGACTTCCCAGTCATGTGCCTTCTCTCTCTTATCATAGACTAATAATAACTACTATCTGTATCTTATCTTATCTGTCCTTACTAAAGTCTGTCCACTCTTTCATCTTATAACAATGTAGGTGAAGTATGAAAAGCTCCAGTAATCTATATTGCTACCCTTTATTGCATTTTCTTGAATTCCTTGAGAGGGTGGAATAAAGGGACACTCTTAAAGTACCATAAAGGAAATCTGTAAAATACAACAGATAAAACACATATTCTGTATAAAAGTTGTTTATGAGAGGGTGACAAACCTCTAGTAGAGTTTTCCAACATCTTTATACTCTTAGTAGTCAAAAGGGCTTTGTTGAAGTAAAATTGAATATGTTGTCAAAAATAAAGTTTTCTATTGGAAATAAATCCAAGATATCTCCAAGTATTTTTTGGCTGTAAAATAAAACTTCCTAGTGGACTCAAATCTAAAGGAGAGAGATTGAAGTTTCTTGTAGATATAGAAAAATGAAAAATCTCTGATTTTCCATGTTTAATTATAAGTCCAAATTGATCAAAGAGAGTGGAAATGATATCATAACTACAAAAAAGATGCACATTTGATTTTTCATAACTTTTTTCCTGGGAAATAAAAAAGACCATCATCTATGAATGAATGAAAGAAGATGGAAATATTTGGTAAAATATTTTTAGTCTTTTCTCAAAAATGTGAAAAATAGGAGTGATATAAAGAGTGGATAAGATAGGAGAGAGAGAAAACTTTTGGCTTATACTCATATCTGCCCTGAAAAAGAGAAAAACAAAATTGTTCCAAACAAACTGAGTTTTCCTATCTATTAAATATTTAAAAAAGAAAGACAAGATTCTTAGATCAAAACCAGCTTTGTTTAAAATAAATGAAAGAAGATAATGGTTGAGTGATGGGAAAAATTAAGCAATGTCAAAGGCTAAAGTGTTCATATAGAGATCTATAATCCAACCAGTATGAATGAGATGAGTGAGGAATAGACCTGCATTAGTAGTAGAGTATTACTTCAATTCTCTAAGTTGGTTAGGATAAATGAAGTTAGAGGAGATAGATTGAGTTTGCAACCTTTCACTAATGACTTTCTCAATAAATTTCCCAAGTATGTTAAGAAGAACAATTGGTTGAAATGTCTTTGGAGAATCATAAGCTACTTTGTTAGGTTTGAAAATGATGATTAAAGTAAACATTTTGAAATGTGATAGCTAATAACCAAAGTTGATATATGTGTTAGCAATGTTGATGAAGTTGGATATAGGCAAAGCAGTATTTACAGTATGAACAACTACTTACCAAATATTAATTTTGTTATGAGATCTTATTTCTTTTTTATTTATGCTAAGTATCTATGGGAGGTTACATGATTATAGCCATATAATATGTCATATGATATGATGTCACTGGAGCACATGACAAAGCACATGACTATGATTACTTGATATAGAAGACAGTAGAAAGTTCTAGATACATTATAATATTAGAGTAGATATAGAAGTACTATATATAGAACAAGAGCTATTTGTATAGATAGTAGACTAATCTGATAGAAGGTTTATGTTCCAGAAAAAACCTAAGTTATACAAGTAGTACTTATTTTCAGAAAAAATCCAAGAGAACAGAATGTAGTCTTCTGAAGTAGCAGCTATTCTAAATACTGGTTAAAAAAAAAAGAAAATAAGTCTACCATCTTTAAGTCTGATAGATAAAGTTTCTAAAAATAACAGCTACTCTAAATATTGTCTAGTCTATTCTAATGTATAGAAGATTTGATTACATAAGCATAGAATAATAGTGCTTTAGTAATTAGAAACTGTTTTGAATGAAAAGACTAATCTAACAATAGTAGTAAAGTGTAAACTGCAAAAGTCTAGAGCATAAAAAAGAAAATCAAAGATGTATACAAGGTGTTAGACATGGTTCACACCTCATTATCTAATATTCAGTAGAACATCTCAGAAGTCCAGATAAGTCAGTTATGTATCATCCAAGGACATAGAAGATATATTAGAATGATCTTTGGTTTTGATCTTTGGCTTCAGCTTGTATGCTGTACCTCTACTAGCTACAATGGTCACATATTTTGGGATGGAAATCATAGACTTAGTAGGTAAAAAACCACTAGAAATGAGTGTTAATTTTGGTCAATTTTCAGGATAACTAATACAGTATAAACTACTGGGTTATATACTAGGCATGCTACTTAGAGTAGTTATCTGGAACAAAGGCTGTTTAAGTGAGTTACTCTGATTTCTAATAATCCTTGGATATCAGTAGATGGAGGTTTATGGATTTAACAAAGACTAGTAAGGATATCTGAGATAGAATGGAGAGGTGTGATCCACACTGGAAGAGGTTAGAGAGTGCAGATAAGGGGATGGAGGTTATTCATGAGTTGGAATGGATGTGGTCAGAAAATAAGATATAACACAAGATTAGTAGAATATCATAGGGTTTACTGGAGTTGGAAATTCATAGAAGTATAGAAAAGAGAAGTGGGTACCATGCTTGTAAATGACTTGGAGATATCTGCAGTATTAGAGATTGGGTCAGCACTAATTTACAAGGTAGTAGAGAGTTCCAGATGGAAACTCTAAGCATAAGAAACTAGAGTTTGCAGAGTTTGTGAATGAAAACTCTAAGTCAAAGTTTACAGAGTTTGCTAGTAAGTAAATTCTCTTACAGACTTACTACTAATCCAAACTCTATAAATATAAATAACTTGTCTTCTATAGTAAAGTTACTCTCTTCAAATCTTATAAGTGTTATGACTTAAGCTTCAAAAAGTTTGAATAAAAGATAAATCTTGTATTAGATTAACATGTTAGATGTCATAGTATGCTTGAACCCTCATATTTCTTTTTCTTTTTATCTATTTTATCCAATTTGATCTCTTTTTTCCTTTTCTTTTATTTTAATTTTAATTTTAATTTCTTGGATGAAGAGGTATATGACTGTAGTTACATGATATATCACATAACATGATATCATAGGCAGAAAAAGGGCTAGAAGGATGACATCAAGATACATGTCAACAGTATGTTTACCTCATAGCTGATGCATGGACTCTAGGGTAGGATTATTTATTATAGCATAGACTATAAACTATATGTATAAACAGGATAGCAATATATCAGAGACTTCTTGTTGAGTTCTCTTGTGATCTCCATGAGATTCTCACTTTATAATACTACTTATTGTGCTATTAACTGTCTTGGTTAGTAATTGCCACAACAGTAGAACTTGACAACTCTTAAAAGACACTGCATCACAGTTTCCTTTTCTTTACTCTCTTATCATCCTCAGTGTGCAACCAGTGCAGTTAATTACTACAAACTTTTACATAGCCAGACCCTAGGCTTAAGAGGAGCTAGCTGTTCAGCATAGACAGTTATAGATAGCAGTGACCAGACCTAGGCTACTGTCTAGACATTACTTATTGCTTAACTGAGTGGTGTTTAGTAGAGTACTTGTCATTTTCATGTAGAAGCCTTATGCTAAAGGTTTATTGTGATCTTTTCATATAGAGGAACAGTGTTGTCCAGTGAGGAAACATCTAGATTAGGTATTCTCTTCTTAGAAATATTAGTCAGAGTTTTTAGAGCAGTAGTCAGTAAGGTAGTAAACAGGTAGTTAGTAGATAGTGTGAGGTCAGATAAGAAGAATACTAGCTAGTGCCTCCAGGGAAACTTTTTGAAGGAATAACAATTAGGTTGTCAGACACCATGGCAACAAATATTGTTGATATTAGTCAAGTGAATATGGAAGGATTGATCAGAGATGTAAGAAAGGAAGAAGCAATGAGGTTATTGAAGTGGATGATAGAAAACAACATAATGATATTAAAATTACAAAAACACTTGTTAGGGTTACAAGAAGCAGAAAAGTAGAAAAGGAGGAGAGAACAAGAAAGAGAGTATATAATTGAAGGTAGGAAGAAGAAGAAGAAAAGGAAGGGAAGAAAAGAAGAAGAAGAAGAGGTTAGATAATGAGTGGAGAAGAGTGGAAGAGATGAGAGTGAGAGAAGGAAGAAGAGCAGAGGAAGAGTAGAGACAACAAGAAGTATAGAAGAAAAGAAAAGAGAAAAACAAGGAAAGAGCAACAATAGAGAGAAAATGTTTTGATTGTGGATGTTTTGAGTACATCACCTATCATGTAGAAATATAGAGAGTTAGCAGGAAGAGAGACTAACACAGAGGTTGTCATGATACACTTGAACTCTTATATTATATTTTGATTTTCTTTTCTTTTTTTATCTATTTTATTTTATTTTTTGTTTCTTTTATTTCTTGGATGATGAAGAGGCATATGACCTTCAATCTTCTCTTTCTTTAAACCACCATCTTGTATGGTAGTGCCTATAAGAGAAATTGGGAAGAAACTCTTTCTTTCCTTAGCAATTATAACTTCAACAACAAATATGACTTTATCAACTGTGAATATATCAACTTACATGGAAATGGACTTTGCAAATGCAATCAGAAATACTTCTGATAATTACAATGAGGTCAGGGATAGAATGTCTAATACTGAGGTCAATATTCATAAGGTTATCATCATGATAGGCAATTTTAACATTAGGGACAGCCTATGGGATTTGAATTTTCCTTTTCATTCTAGTCATAGTAATACTCTTTTTGATATAGCAAATTCATTTTCACTTGAAATTTCTAAACCTACTAAAAATCTTCCTATTAGATTCTCTGACAATGATCAAGACTCAAATTCTGTCTTAGATCTGGTGTTTCTTTGCCATTCTCATCAGAATTCAATAATCATCACATCCATCCAGATTGGAGGCTTTTGTCTGATTATACCCCAATTACTATTGATGTATCTATTAGTAATGAACATATATCAACCAAAGAATGATCTCTTATCAAAGGAAGTGATGAAGAAAGTCTATTCCTTGAGGATCTCACTCAATATATCAAAAATTTGAACACTTCATCTATCTAATTTTCCAAAACTTTAGAAGAAATTGTGTGAAACCTCTTGATCAAAATTGAGGACATATAGTTCAAATACTCAAAGACAGTCAACATAACCAGACACTCTAAAGCTTGGTAGAACAAAAATTGTCATAAAACACTAAATAAATATCGATAGACATGTAGTCTAGAAAATTGGAAAAACTTCAAAAAAACAGTCAAAAAATCCAAATGAATCTTCTTCAATGATAAAATAGATGAAATTGCGAACAAGAAGTGTAGCCCATAGGAACTAATGAATTGGGTCAAGAAATGCAAACTCCTAGCTTGTTATGAACTTATTCCTTAGGGTTGGAAAATAAGAACCACTCTTGTATTAGAGAAACACAAGAGAACTC
>Ga0157359_1000234_pt1 | contig 18691 bp, 15 predicted proteins | sample AttcapACBM3_FD_111482 | JGI IMG/M metagenome (GOLD analysis project Ga0157359, IMG submission 111482) | Fungus gardens microbial communities from leaf cutter ant in Botucatu, State of São Paulo, Brazil - Atta capiguara ACBM3 | ecosystem: Host-associated > Fungi > Mycelium > Unclassified ...
CGATGACGCCTGACGGGCTGGAGTGTGTGTTTCTGGCGGATTCCGGTTCGGTTTCAGTGGAAGTGGCGATGAAAATGGCGTTGCAATACTGGCTGGGCAGAGGGGAGAAACGGCAAAAATTCCTCACCCTGAAACGCGGCTATCACGGTGATACTTTTGCCGCGATGTCGGTGTGTGATCCGCAGAATTCCATGCACACCTTATGGCGCGGTTATCTGCCGGAACATCTGTTTGCCCGTGCGCCGCAGTGTGCTTTTTCAGAAAATTGGTATGAAGAGGATATCGACGATTTTACCCGCCAGATTACACAACATCACCAGCAGATCGCGGCAGTGATTCTTGAGCCGATTGTGCAGGGTGCCGGGGGAATGTACTTCTATCATCCCCGCTATTTACAGCGGGTGGCGGAACTTTGCCAGCAGTATGGCGTGTTACTGATCGCCGATGAAATCGCCACCGGATTTGGGCGCACGGGTAAGTTATTTGCCTGTGAACATGCCGGAGTTCAGCCCGATATTTTGTGTGTGGGGAAAGCCCTGACCGGCGGCACCATGACGCTGGCTGCCACGCTGACCACCCGTGAAGTGGCAGACACCATCAGCCGCGGTGAAGCAGGGTGCTTTATGCACGGCCCAACCTTTATGGGTAATCCGCTGGCCTGTGCGATGGCGGTGGAAAGCCTGACGATGATTGAAGAGGGGCACTGGCAGCAGCAGGTGGCAACCATTGAACAGCAACTGCAACGTGAGTTATGGCCGTTGCGGCAACATGCGCGGGTAACGGATGTACGGGTGTTGGGCGCGATTGGTGTAGTGGAAACCTGTCAGCCAGTGAATCTGGAACAGATTCAGAACTTCTTTGTGCAGCAAGGGGTTTGGATCCGTCCGTTTGGAAGGCTTATTTATCTGATGCCGCCGTATGTGATTACTGCAGAGCAGTTGACACAACTGACGCAGGCGATTGCAGGCGCGTTGGATAAGGCGGAGTGTTTTTTGTCACGATAAGTGACGGAGTGTGATGGCATAAAAAATCCCACAGCCCGGTATCGGACTGTGGGATACGTTAACGTCTTATTTTTCCAGACTCAGGGAGGTGGCAGTGCGTTTATTCAGAGTATCGTTCATCTGCTGAACATCGAGTTCTTTCACCCGGCGAGCCACAACAATGGTTGCCACGCCGTTACCGACCAGGTTAGTCAGCGCACGGGCTTCTGACATAAAGCGGTCGATACCCAGAATCAGCGCCAGACCAGCTACCGGCAGATGACCAACAGCAGACAGTGTCGCCGCCAGCACGATAAAGCCACTACCTGTTACCCCGGCAGCCCCTTTTGAGGAAAGCAGCAATACCACCAACAGAGTGATCTGATGCAGGATATCCATATGGGTATTGGTTGCCTGGGCAATAAAGACAGCTGCCATGGTCAGATAGATCGAGGTGCCATCAAGGTTGAAGGAATAACCGGTTGGGATAACCAGACCGACTACAGACTTGCGGCAGCCAAGTTTTTCCATCTTATCCAGCATACGTGGCAGTGCGGATTCGGATGAAGAAGTACCCAGAACAATCAGCAACTCTTCTTTGATATAACTGATAAATTTGAAGATATTGAAACCGTTAGCACGGGCGATAGCCCCCAGCACCACGATGACAAACAGAATACAGGTGATATAGAAGCAAAGCAGTAACTGGCCCAGTTGCACCAGTGAACCTACACCATATTTACCGATAGTGAAGGCCATCGCACCGAAAGCCCCCAGCGGTGCCAGGCGCATAATCATATTGATGATGCCGAAAATAACCTGTGAGAAGTTATCGATAACGTTGAAGATAAACTGACCTTTGTTACCCAGGCGATGCAGGGCAAAGCCGAACAGCACAGAGAACAGCAGTACCTGCAAAATGTTGCCGCTGGCGAAGGAACCAATAATGCTGTTCGGAATAATATCCAGCAGGAAGGCAATAACACCCTGTTCTTTCGCCTGTTCTGCATAGACCGCAACCGCTTTGGCATCCAGTGTAGACGGGTCAACATTCATGCCTGCACCAGGTTGAAGTACATTCACAACAATCAGGCCGATAATCAGTGCGATGGTGCTGACAATTTCAAAATAAATCAGGGCGATAGCGCCGGTACGACCCACCGCTTTCATGCTTTCCATTCCCGCTATACCTGTGACCACGGTACAGAAGATGACAGGGGCGATGATCATTTTGATGAGTTTAACAAAGGCGTCACCGAAGGGTTTCATTTGCGCACCCAATTCCGGGTAGAAATGCCCTAACAGTACACCGATGATAATTGCTGTTATTACCTGAAAGTAGAGACTTTTGAATAAAGAGGTTTTCATGGAATGTCCTTGAGAGTGCGCTACATGACAGGTGTAACGCCTTGTTTCACCTGGTGGCATAAAATAACACCTCATAAACAATCGCGGGGGATTACGATACCTACAAATATTGAAAACCTTGAATGAGTTCACGAAAGTGAATAATCACGTTTAACGATTCAGCAACAATGGGTAACTAATTATTTCAGGTTCATCATTTCGTAGGATCACATACCGTCATGTGTGGTTATCTGTGAAGTGAATCGAAAGATTGCTGTAACTCTGTACAGAGTGCTAGTATTTGGCAATCAAGACGCTTAGACGTCTAAATGCAATATATGAGGTCTGCGATTACTATGACGGATTTTCTCCCTCTGGAACATTTAGTGTCAGCCTGCCACTGGATTGGAGCAAAAGGCTGGGCGCCGGCTACCGGCGGTAATATGTCGGTACGCCAGGATGCAGAATATTGTTTGTTGAGTGCTTCTGGTAAGGATAAAGGTAGTCTGACGTATGAGGATTTTATTCCGGTAGAGATTGCGACTAATCGTGTTCCTTCCGGACGTAAGCCATCAGCAGAGACCGGGCTACATACCTTAATTTATCGTCTTTTCCCGCAGGCTGGTGCTGTGCTGCATACACATACAATCAATTCCACTGTGCTTTCCCGAGTGGAAAAAGGCAATGCATTATTGCTGAGCGGCTATGAAATGCAGAAAACCCTGGCAGGTCAGGATACCCATTTGAATACGGTGGCGATTCCGTTGTTTGACAATGATCAGGATATTGCCGCACTGGCACAGCGTATCGAAGCCGCACATGCCGGAACACCATTACAGTATGGTTTTCTGCTGCGTGGTCACGGTTTGACCTGTTGGGGGAAAGATGTCAACGAAGCTCGTCGTCATCTGGAAGGACTGGAATTTTTATTTGAGTGCGAGCTGCAACGTCGCTTGCTGGAGGCTAAATGATCCGCGCTATTGTCACTGATATTGAAGGCACCACCAGCGATATTCAGTTTGTCCATAATGTTCTGTTCCCTTATGCGCGCCAACACCTGGAAACTTTTATCCGTGGTAATCAGGCGGATGCGGCAGTGATGGCGGCACTGAATGCGGTGCGGGCTGAGTCAGGTGCACCTCAGGCAACGTTGGATGATGTCATTGCCACGCTGATCAGTTACATCGATCAGGATCGTAAGTCACCAGGACTAAAAACCTTGCAGGGGATGATCTGGCGTGCGGGCTATGTCGAAGGGCAGTTTACCGGCCATATCTATCCGGATGTGCTGAGTGCCTTTAACCGTTGGCAGCAACAGGGCATTGCGTTGTATGTCTATTCTTCCGGCTCGGTAGCCGCACAGAAACTGCTATTTGGTTACAGCGATGAAGGGGATATCACGCCATTGTTCAGCGGTTATTTTGATACTGCCGTTGGAGCGAAACGCGAAGTCCAGTCCTACCGCAATATTGCTGATCGAATTGGGCTGGCACCATCCTCGTTACTCTTCCTGTCGGATATTCATCAGGAACTTGATGCTGCGGAAGAAGCTGGCTGGAAGACATTACAACTCATTCGTGGTGATGCTGATTCGCTGAGTCGTCATCCACAGGTCAATGATTTTTCTCAGATTAACCTGGAGTCGATTTAAGATGAGCACACTGACTATTTTTAGTGATAAAGAAGCCAGCCAGCCGGTATGGCAAAGTACCGATGCTGAGGCGATTCGTGAACGTTTGAATGCCAAAGGCGTACGTTTTGATCGCTGGGCTGCAGATCGCGATTTAGGTCATGATCCTGATGCTGAAACGGTGATCCATGCTTATCAATACGCAATAGATCGTCTGGTTGCAGAGAAGGGATATCAGAGCTGGGATGTGATGAGCATGCGGGCAGATAACCCAAACAAACAGGCGCTGCGTGAGAAATTCCTGAATGAGCATACGCACAGTGAAGATGAAGTGCGTTTCTTTGTCGAAGGTGCCGGACTGTTTTGCTTACATCTGGATGATGAGGTTTATCAAATCCTGTGTGAGAAAAATGATCTGATCTCTGTGCCGGCAGGCGTTCCGCACTGGTTTGATATGGGGTCAGAACCGAATTTTACTGCCATTCGTATTTTCGATAATCCTGAGGGATGGATCGCTAATTTTACCGGTGATGCTATTGCGGATGCGTATCCGCGTCTGGCGTAAAATTTCAGGGGCGGCAATCTTTTCTTTTAACGCAGACAGAGGCAGGTATTCTGTCTGCGTTTGTGTTTTTTATCACCATCTATGGGGAAATCATCCCACGGTGGATTGATTTATGGTTGAAAAATGCCTTCTTGTACCTGTTTCGGTGTGACCACGCCAGTATCCAGCACCCAGCCACTGATTAATGCAGCAGGCGTGACATCAAATGCCGGGTTATACACATTAGCATTCTCCGGAGCCCATTGTACGTGACCGAAACTACCGAAAACGCCCGTGACTTCATGTGCTGCTCGTTGCTCAATAGGAATGGCATCGCCATTTGGGCAATGGCGATCCAGCGTAGTATGTGGTGCGGCAACATAGAACGGAATGCCGTGATATTTTGCCAGGACAGCCAGACTGTAGGTGCCGATCTTGTTCGCCACATCGCCGTTAGCCGCAATACGATCTGCTCCTACCCAGATGGCATCAACCTCACCACGAGCCATTACACTGGCAGCCATGGAATCGGTGATCAGTTGATACGGAATACCCAGTTCACCCAATTCCCATGCGGTTAAACGGCCTCCCTGCAGCAGAGGGCGGGTTTCATCAACCCAGACATTTTTTACCCATCCCTGCTGGTGTGCATATGCGATCACCCCAATTGCCGTGCCTGTCCCGGCTGTAGCCAGTCCACCGGTATTGCAGTGCGTCAGTAACCGACTTCCCGGTTTTACCAGTGTGCTTCCGGCACGGGAAATGTTGTCACACAGTTGCTTGTCTTCTTCTACCAGGCGCAGCGCTTCTGTGGTCAGTGCTGTTACATGGTCATCCGTTGCCAGCGCCATCTTCATTCTGTCCAGATTGTTCATCAGATTGACGGCAGTAGGACGCGAAGCCCGCAGTATTTCCAGAGAGTCAGCCAGTGCTTCACGTGTCATTCCCTGTTCAGCGAGCAATGCCAGCAACAAACTGGCTGACAACCCAATCAAGGGAGCGCCCCGAACCCGTAATGTATGAATGTGATCAACCAGTTGTGTCACATCGTGTGCAGGTAACCAGCTTTTTTGTTGTGGCAAAGCCTGCTGGTCGAGGATCCATAAACGGTTGTCACGGATCTCAAGGCTGGTGGTACGAAGTGTTTGCATGGTGAGAAATCTCTGTTGCTTTAATAGTCATTATTGTGCCAACATGTAATTCGGATGTATAGACGTCCAAACGTCTTATTATTGTAGAATTTCGAGGAACAGGCAATGTCGCAATACCGTACATTCACTGCTGCCGATGCCGTGGAATATGCGAAAAAATTTGGCGGGGTGGACGATCCGTCTGCACTGGTCAGTGCAGAAGAAGTTGGTGATGGTAATCTCAACCTGGTGTTTAAAATTTTTGATAATCAGGGGCAGAGTCGCGTGGTGGTGAAACAGGCACTGCCGTATGTGCGCTGTGTGGGAGAATCCTGGCCACTGACGCTGGATCGTATTCGTATTGAATCTCAGACACTGGTTGAACATTATCAACATTGCCCGGCGCATACGGTGAAAGTACTGCATTATGACGCCGATCTGGCAGTGATGGTGATGGAAGATCTCTCCAGCTATCGAATCTTGCGTAGCGAGTTGGTTAAAGGTGCGTATTACCCTGAAGCCAGCCGTCAGTTAGGTGAATATCTGGCACAAACCCTGTTCCATACCTCTGATTTCTTCCTGCATCCCCATAAGAAAAAAGCGGAAGTTGCCCGTTTCATTAATCCTGAAATGTGCGAAATCACAGAAGACCTGTTTTTCAATGATCCGTTCACTGATCATGAACGTAATAAATATCCGGCAGCGCTGGAACCACTGGCCGCCAGTTTGCGTACCGACGATACATTAAAAATTGCTGTGGCCAGCTTGAAACACCGCTTTTTTGCCCATGCGGAAGCGTTGCTGCACGGTGATGTACATAGCGGCTCCATTTTTGTGGCCGATGGCAGCTTGAAAGTGATTGATGCTGAATTTGGTTATTTTGGTCCGATGGGCTTTGATATTGGCAGTGCGCTGGGCAACTTGCTGATTAACTACTGCTGTCTGCCAGGCCTGTTGGCCCCTCGTGAGGCTGCCGCAGAGTGTGAACATCGTCTGAGTGATGTGCACGATGTCTGGAGCCAGTTCTCCAATCGTTTCCTGGCGCTGGCAGAGAGCAAAACAACAGATGTGGCGATGGCATATCCGGGTTATGCCGAAACCTTCTTGCGTAAGGTATGGCAGGATACGCTGGGTTACTGTGGCACTGAGCTTATTCGCCGCACTGTAGGTATGTCACATGTGATTGATTTCAAAAATATCACTGATGATGAGGCACGAACAGAATGCATTCGTCGCTGTATTACACTGGGCCGAATGCTGATCCTGGCTGCAGAGAATATTGCCAATGTTGATGAGTTGATTGCCCGTATTCGTCAGGCTGGATAATACAAAAAGACCCGAAGCTGGTTTCCACAGATTCGGGTCTTTTCTTTTCTGCTTACTCTCTGAATTCCCCTGCGGATGCAGGGGAATATGACGGATTATTTCTTCGCGTATTTGGCTTCCAGTGTGGCAAACCACGGCGCAATGAAATCATCATTCACACCCCAGCCCGGGATGATTTTGCTCAACGATGCCATATTGACTGCACCTTGCTGACTGTTTAACTGTTGTTGTGAAATTACCGAGGCTTTGAATTCGTAGGTTGCCGGGGTAGTTTCACCACCAATTTTATTAGCAACCAGACGCATATTTACAGCACCAATGGTTTTTGGATCAACTGCCACTGTTTGTACCCAGGGACTGTTTTTCTCACGCATGAGCTGCAAATCCTGATTGGAAACATCAATACTGTACAGTTTGATTTCGGTACGTCCATTCTCCTGCAGTGCTTTGTAAGCACCTTCACTAAACGCATCCCATGAACCCCAGATCGCATCAATTTTGCCTTTCGGATATTTGGCAAGGATGGCTCCAATCTTATTGGCAGTATCACCCTGCACATCTGATGAAACGGCGCCAATGGACTCCAACTGATGAATACCTGGATTCTCTTTCAGCACTTTTTCATAGACGACCTGGCGACGATCCATTGCCGGGAAACCCGCAACCAGCAGTTTTACAATATTGGCTTTACCATTGAAATCTTTTACCAGGCTACCGAGAGATTCCTGCGCCAGAGACGCATCGTTCTGTGCCGTACTGGTAACACCGGCAATGAGGGTATTTACCGGTGTATCGAATACTGCAACTTTAATACCCGCATCGACAATGTGTTGTACCAGCCCGGTAGAGTAAGGATCCTTACCGTGGGACAGGATGATACCGTCATATTTCTGGCTGATGGCCTGATTCACAAAATCCTGGAAGCGCGCATCATCGCCGTTGGTCAGAAAGGTACTGACCTTAAAGCCCAGTTTGCGACCTTCCTGGATGGCACCCGCAACAAACTGTGTGGTGTTATCGTCAGATCCCAGGTTACGAATGACAGCGATGCGTACCGGGCCTTCATGGTTGGCGATAGCAGCAGGAATTGGGGGCGTGGTGTCAGCAAAAGCAGTACTGGCGTTTAACAGGCTTGCCGCCAGTAATGAGAGGGCAATTTTTTTCATTATGATCTTTCCTCAGTAAATCGCCTTAACGGCGTTGAATATAGGTAATGGCCAGTGCCAGAGCCAGCACCAGACCTTTGATAATGTCCATGGCGTAATAAGGAACTGACAGCATGACCAGCCCGTTCTGCAGCACACCCAGAATGACAGCGCCCACCAGCGTACCAAGCGCATTCGGTTTACCGGACCCTGCCAGCGAGAAGCCGATCCACGCTGCTGCTACGGCATCCATCAGATAGCCACTCCCCGCATTGACCTGTGAAGATCCGATACGGGAGGCCAGCAAAATACCACCCAACCCAGCCAGTAATGAGGCCAGAACATAAGCCAGTACGCGGTAACGGGTGGTACGAATACCGGAAAGTCGCGCTGCTTCCGGGTTACCGCCCAGCGCATACATACGGCGTCCATGTTTGGTTAGTGACAGCGCCAGTTGCGCGATAATAGTGACGGCCAACATGATGATGACAATGGTCGGTACCTGACCAAGCAGGCCAAAGGATTCAGGAATGATACCTTCTGCCATATCACCGTTCGGCATGACCATATTTTCAGTTATGGAGCCCCCAAAACTGTAGGTCATTGCCACACCCTGGATAACAAACAGGGTTGCCAGTGTGGCCAGCATGTCAGGAATACGCAGGATGACGATCAGGAAACTGTTGAATAATCCCACCAGGGTACACAGCAGCAATGTGATAATAATGGCTTCAGTCGTCCCGAAGCCGTGCCAGACAAATAGCGAAATCACCAGTGCATTCGCCAGTGAAGCGGTCGAACCTACGGACAGGTCAAACCCCCCGACAGTGAGCGAAATGGATACGCCAATAGCAATGACAGTGACGATCGCAATCGAACGCAGGATATTGATAATGTTATTGGGATCCAGAAAACTGTCCGATGCCAGACCAAAACCGGCGATCAGGAGCACGACGGTCAGCAACATGCCCCATTTATAGAGAAAATCGAAAAGCTGATGGCGCAGAGAAGGCTGCGGGTTCAGGGTTAGTTCTTTGCTGCTCACGCAGGGGTTCCTCCAGTGGAATAGAGTAATAATGTTTCTTCTGTGGCTTCACGACCGTCCATTTCTGCCACGATACGCCCATCCCAGAGCACACAAATGCGATCACACAGACCGACCAGTTCCGAAAATTCGCCGGAAGCATAAATAATGCCTTTGCCTTCACGAGCCAAACCGTCGATCAGTGTGAACAGATCTGTTTTAGCTTTAATGTCTACACCTTTGGTGGGTTCATCAAAAATCAGGACATCGGCGTTATTACGCAGCCATTTACCAATCGCCACTTTTTGCTGATTCCCGCCCGACAGACGACGTAATGTCTGTGCCGGGCCGGTGGTACGAACATTCAGTCGCTGAATGATATCTTCAGCCCAACGCCAGGCCTTGCGGTGTCCAAACAGGCTCCAGCGCGAGAAACTGTTATCGGCACTGATACTCAGGTTCATGGCGACAGATTCATCAATGAAGATGCCTTCTTTGCGCCTCTCTTCAGGTACTAATGCGATACGATTTTCTACTGAGTGGTAAGGAGAGCGTGGTTGCCAGGATTTACCCTGTAGCTGGCCCCGTTCAAGACGACTTTTACTGGCCCCAAACAGCGCCTTACACAGCTCTGTTTTACCTGCGCCAGCCAACCCGGCGATCCCCAGAATTTCCCCTTTACGGAGTTGCAGAGAAATATCAGTAAGCAACTGATTATCATGTAATCCTTCTACGGAAAGGAGAACAGGCTGTTCGTGCTTATCACGGCGTGGCGGATAAATATCAGTGAGCTGGTGGCCCAACATTTTTTCCACGATCTGTTCACCATTCAGAGAAAGCATCGGACAGCTTTCTATCAGTCGGCCGTCACGCAGGACGGTCAGACGATCACAAATCGCTTTCAGTTCATGGATACGATGAGAAATGAAGATTACGCCAATGCCACTTTTTTGCAGGCGACGTACGACGGTAAACAGACGTTCGCTTTCATGCTGATCCAGCGGTGCCGTCGGTTCATCCAGAATAAGAAAACGGCAGTGATGAGAGAGGGCACGAGCCAGCAGAATTTGCTGTTTTTCGGCCAGTGAGCAGCGCTCAACCAGACGGTTAATATCAATATTGACTTCCAGTTGCTTCAGAAGTGCACGTGCCTGATGGCGAATTTTCTGCCAGCTGTAAGAGTGACCCGGTTCTGCTAACTGATCGAGCAAAATGTTCTCTGCCACACTAAGCTGAGGTACCAGGGCCACATCCACTTCCTGTTGCACCAGATGAATACCGAGTTTTTTAGCATCACGAGGTGAGCGAATAGAAACGGGTTTGTCATCCAACAGAATATCTCCGCTGTAATGGCTGTATGCACCAGACAATACAGCCATCAGCGTGGATTTACCTGCGCCATTAGCACCTGTTAGTGCATGGACTGAACCTCCTTCGGTCAGGAAATCGACCTGATTCAGCGCGGCGAAGCCGCCAAAAGCAATGGAGATATTGCGCATCTCCAGTCGATTAATTGCACTCATTGGACTGAACCTGTTGTAAAAGTGTGGGTAGCATCGTTTTTTGATCAGTCATCCCGGAAATTAATGAAACCCTACGTTAGCATGAAATCTTATTAGCCATCCAGACATCTGGACATAATGGCGTCTAAAACTAAAAGTTTAAAAAAAATTGGTGGATTTATGCCCTGAAACAGGGAGTTCTAGTGAAATATGCTGATGATTAACAGAGGGGATGATGTTATTCCGGATGAGATAAATAACATGGAGCCAGATATTTACATCTGTTTTATTACGCAATAAAAATAAGTTAAAAAGAATTTTTATGCATGATATAAACATAAAAATTCCAAAACAACATCATGACTACACTGATAATAAAACAACTATCATGTTTCGGGAGCCAATACATGAATATGCATAAACTGGTCACCATGCCTCTGTTATTCGGTCTGAGTTTTTCTTCATTTGCTGCGCTGGAAGCCAGTCATGTTAAACAGGTCGTCGGGGACGCTTTCCCCGATTATCTGGCGGATCACAAAACGATTACTGAAATTGAATCACCGACCGGGTACACCGAAGGCAGTAAAAAAATGGCCGGGTGGGTAAAACAGCAGTTTGAAGCACTGGGCTATAAAGTCGAGTTTCGACAGAACGACAAAGGCACCCATGTTATTGCCAACATCAAAGGTGACGGTAAGCTGCGGATATTGTTATTAGGGCACACAGACACTGTGCAACCTGTTGGTAGTCTGGCAAAGCAACCTTACCACTATGATGAAGCGACCGGATTGGTCAAAGGGCCAGGTGCAGGGGACAGTAAGGCCTCTGTCGCGCAACTTTTATATTTCGCAAAATCCCTGCAGAAACTGGGCTTTAATAATTTTGCTGAGATGACCTTCTACTTTGATGCAGAAGAGGAAACCGGTTCGGCAACAGAAGATGCGATTCTGGAAGAACTGGCTAAACGCCATGATCTGACCTTATCTGTGGATTCTTCGCCAACTGGCTGGGGTATGAATACCCAGCGTAAGTGGGTGGTGAACTATGAAATTAATGTTGAAGGGCAAACAGGACATGCCGGCAACAGCGCACAGTCCAGCGCCAGTGCGACAGTAGAACTGGCACATCAGATTACCCGTATCATGCAACTGGCAACACCGCTACCGGAGAATCCGGCAGAGTACACCGCTGATGCGTTGAAAAAACGGGGTATTTCTGATCATGGTCAGTTCCTGCCGGCGCTGACAATCAACGTAGGTGTGATTAAAACCAGTAATACTAAGGTGAATGCGATCCCGAAAGATGCATATGCCAAACTGGATATTCGTGGTTTTAAAAGTGCAGATCGCGAGAAGATCGATGCTGAGTTGAAAAAAATTGCTGCATCTCCAACCGTTGCCGGTACCAAAGTGAATCTGGTTGGGCCGTTAAATTCCATGCCAGCAATGGAAAAAACGCCGGAGGCAACCCGCATGGCTGATATCTACAAAAGTATCGCCAAACAACAATACAATGCGGATGTGGTTGAGTGGGCAACGGGTGGTGTTTCTATCGGTAACTTCACGTCCCGTTATATTCCGACGATTGATGGGTTGGGAGTAGAAACCAGCGATGCGCATGATTTGGAAAACGAACGCGCCGATGTACGTACTTTTGTTCCCCGCACGGTGTTAATGATTATGACACTGGATAAAGTGATTGATGATGGTGTGGTGACACCGAAGCAGTAGTCTGCTGTGTTTTATGGCCTTTGTGATAACAACGTGCATGATCTGTTATTCAAAGGCCATATTATTTTGTATGGTGTGTGATATTTCCTGTCAGTAATGAGAGGAAGGGTTTTATCACCAGCGCAGGAGCCGCTGACCCAGCAGAGCACCGATCCCCGCAGGCAAAAGCATACCGAGCAGATACCATATTCCCCAGAAAGCCGGACTCATTTCCGGGCAATGCAGGCAATAAACCACGGTTGCCATTGAACCTGCCAGCAATCCAGATGCAGCCCCCGCCAGACGCAAATGCGTTGGTGCCAGGGTGCGCATGGTTTTGAAGATGATGATAAATCCAGGTACAGACAGCAACAGGATGTTGAATGGACAGGTTTTCCAGGATTGTCCAAGTAGCATGACTTGCCAGTTGTCCGGTTGTGTATGGTTTAACCACAAGGCAGCGGCTATCCAGACAACCAGAACAGGGAGGGCTAATGCCAGCCAGGAGAGTCCCATGCGGCTGCCCGGACGGGATAAACGTAATGTGATGAGCCATGCACCTGCAGCAAGTACCAGTGGGAAGGCCACTTTCCCCCAGAATAGTGGTGTGGTACTGATTGCTGATAAATCAGGGCGTAAGCCGAATATTGCCAGCATCAGAACCAAAGCACCTGCTACCGTAGCCGCGACAGCAGCAGCGAAATGCCACAGTGATGTGCTGTAACGTACGGGGCTGATGCCAGTTGAAAGCATGCCAATAAGTTCATCTGTTTTCATAGTAGATCTCTTAATCGTGATGCCAACGCTTTAATACCGCGATGGATACTGACTTTTACTGCCGATTCTGATAACCCAGTCAATTTTGCCGTTTCAGCAACTGTCATCCCTTCCAGCTTGACATGCTGAATGGCAGAACGCTGTTTTTCTGGTAACTGCTGTAGTAATTGCCCTATATCACGTTCAGCCTGCTCTGATTCATCCGCTTCTGTGGCAAACAGATCATCTTCCGGCTCAAGCGTCATCGTGGTGGCATTATGTCGATAACGGGAACGAAGATAATCCGCTAACTTATAGCGGGTAATTCCATGGATCCAGGCACTGAGCGGATCGGCTGGTCGCCATGTATGTCGGGCGTTGTGCACCGCCAGCAGTATTTCCTGCACAATATCTTCGATATCATCCTGATAAGCAGACAGTTTTTTCCGTAAAAAACCACGCAGATAACGAGCCAGTTCGGTTAGAAATTGCTGGTAATCGACTGAATTCCCCGCCAGACCACTGAGGAAAAGTGTTCTGAAACGTTGTTCTGTGGAAAGCAAGGTTATGTCTCCACCTTAGTTAACTCATTTTGTATGAGAAAGCATATTAACACTGTTTCTGCGGGGAGCTTACAGGGGATGGTGCCTGGACTCGGGATCTTTCACTTGCCTATAGTACCCCGCACCGTACCTATATGCGGAAGAACTCTGCATAGGCGCTGTCCATAATGTCCAGAGTATACGCAATCTGTTCCGCTGCAGTTTTAAGATCACTGTCCGGTGCATTTTCGCTTATCAGGGTTTCCATTCTGCGCAGATGACTACGCAGCTGGACTGCGCCCAGCACGTTAGCAGAACCGACCATACGATGAGCAACGGATGAGATAACCTTATTATCGTGACTCTGTATGGCACTTATCAGTTTTGAATAATCATCCCGATTATTTTCAAAAGCACGCTTCAGTAGTGCCTGCAACTGCGTCTGGCTGTCACCGGTAATGTCCTTCAGTCTGGCAAAATCGATCAACTGCGTTAGATCCTGCTCTGGTGCACCAGAAAAGGCTTCCAGTAGTCGTGCCTTGAGGTCGTCGGGGAGAAGTGGCTTAAACAGACATTCATTCATACCCGCAGCTAGGCAGCGTTCGCGCTCAGCCGGTTGTGCATTAGCCGTCAGCCCCCATATAAGCAGAGTCGGGTGGCTAAATCGCACTGTTTGTGTCAGCGTGACACCGTCCATCTCTGGCATCTGGCAGTCTGTAATAATCAGATCAAAGCTCTCATCTTCAATAAATAATAGCGCTTCCTGTCCGTCAGCGGCCTCTGTCACTCGACAGCCGAGACGCTCAAGTTGTCTGCGCAGGATCAGCCTGTTAGTGTCATGATCATCCACTATCAGGATGTTCAGGCTCCGGTTCAGTGTCGTGCTGGTCGGCAGGGTATTCAGACATTCGGGCTCAGCAGTTGCCCGGCGACGGGCTGTCGGTAGACTGATGTTAATGTGTGTGCCTTCCGACAATTGACTTTGCAATGTGACCATTCCCCCCATCAGGTTGATCAACTCAGCACTAATAGCGAGTCCCAGACCGGTGCCTGTCTGAAGTTTTCCCTCTTCAAGCTGGCTATAGGGACGGAACAGTTTGGGTTGATCTTCCTCGCTGATGCCAATACCCGTATCGTACACTTCAATATTGAGAACGGCTTTTCCATCTGCTGTCAGCTCGTCGGACAGGACGATCCCCACGTTGCCAGTGTGCGTAAACTTCACGCTGTTACTGAAAAAATTAAAAATAGTCTGTCTCAGACGCTGTGCATCCAGCCAATATTCATAGTTACCTTTCAGCCTGTCATCCAGGTTCAGCGTCAATCCCTTTTGTTTAGCCAGCCCATCAAACGTGCTGAGTGTCTGCCGGGCAATCTGTAGCGGGTTGATCCAGTCCGGTGTCAGCGTAAGACTGCCAGTTTCAATTTTGGCCAGATCCAGCACGTCCCCAATGAGAGCCAGCAGGGTACGGGCTGAATCATACGCCAGTCTGACGGCTTCTCCTTCCGGTGTTTCTTCTGCGCGAACGGACTCGGCGAGCTCAAGTAGCCCGATGATTGCACTGACAGGTGTGCGGATTTCATGGCTCATAGTCGCCAGAAAATGCCCTTTTTCTCTGCTGGCCTGTTCAGCACGAGCCTTCTCGTCTGAGATGACGTGCAAAAGAGCTTCCTGCTCGGTGATATCCTGCCAGCCACATATCAGTACTCGCCGTTTTTCGTTGTTTTCAAATACCCGAGCGGCCCAGTGCACGACAGTACGTTTTTGCCAGCCATTACTGATAATGCAGCGCTGACGGTACACTTCCCTTGCGTCGTTCTCCTCTGTAGCAAACAGAGGAAGCAGTTCAGGTAAAACCGAACTCAGCGGATGCCGGGAATCATACAGTGGCAGTAAAAGTGCGCTCTCGTCAGCATCTGAAAAAAACTGGCGCCACGCGCGGTTACTGTTTATGACCTTGCCTGTTTCATCTAAAACGTAAATTGGTTCGGGTGAACCATTGAGCAAAATTTCCCGGAAGGCGAGCTCTTTGGATAACGCCTTTTGTGCCTTCTGGCGAGTTCTGACTGCTCGGGACAACGTAAATGCCCAGGCCAGCATTCCGGCGATGATCACACCGCTCAGGGTCAGAGCAAGATAATGTCTGGTACTGTAGTTGCGCCAGGTTTCCAGCCTGATATCCGGCGTACCCTGCCACTTGTTCACAATCTTTGCCAGCGCACGTGGTGGTATATCGGCGAGGCTTTTATTGAGAATACCCTCCAGTTCTCTTTCTTGACGGCTGACGGCAAAGCTTATTTCAGCGCGACGTTCACTCAGATATGTTGCGATCCTGAGCTGACCTGGAAAATACCGGTCAATGAAATACTCTGCGCCTAACTGGTTATGTACGGCAGCATCAGCCTTACCTTCTTCAACCATTTTCATGGCGATTCCTGCATTCGCCACACTCAGGATAGTGATGCCCGGATATTGCTTTTTGAGCTCCTCCGATATCACATTACCGGCCGCTATGGCTATTTTCATGTGGGGAGCTGGCTTGTCGGGAGCACCTTGTTTATTGGCAACGATGAGAACATAGGAGGTAAAAAGATAGGGTCTCGTCAGTACAAAACGACCTGCGCGCTCCTGACTCCACGTGAGAGAAGCCAGCATCGGAACATGATTCTTCTCAACATCATTCATCATGTCGCGGATGTCGTTTTCCGATCGAAAACGGAATTTGATACCCGTGCGCAAGCTGATCAGGTGGAGTACATCCCGGCTGATACCGTAAAAGGTCCCATCCTCATCCTGCAGGGAGAGAGGTGCATTCAACGGACTGGCGAGCACGTCAATAACAGGATGTTTTTTTATCCACGCTGTTTCAGCCGGAGATAAGCTGATGGGATTGTGAAGCCAGAGAAAATCAGGCCCCAGGAACCAGTTGTCAATGATAGTTTCATGAATTTGTGCAGGGAGTGCGTTAATAACGGCATTGACCCCGTTAAGCAAGGCGCTGTCCTGACGCCGTAGAATAAAGCGGCTTCCGCTGCCCGTTTCCGGAAAAATTGAGTCAACAACCAGATCGTTATCGAAGTTGCGATCTATCAGAAAACTGACGCTGGTCAGGTTACCTAGTGCAGCATCAGTCTCACCGTAAGCCACGGCAGAGAGTGTCGCAGCATAATCCCTTAAGCGGATAATGTGGGCGTGTGGAAACAGGTTTTTTATCTGTTCATCACTCAGATAGCCTTCTGGTACCGCCAGGGTAAAGGCTGTATCTGACTGTACCGTTAGATCAGCAGATTCTTTACGGATAAGGGCGGGGCGGTTAGCAAGATAGGCTGCAGAGGAGGTTAATTCCGGAAGAAGTCGATTCTCTGTACCCGGATCATCAACGACCATATCCACATCTCCGGAGGCCAGTGCTTGCAACGCTGCATCACGATGTGGAAAGCGCAAAATATGGCATCTGACTCCCAGACTGTTGATGATGATTTTCAAATAATCTGCAGAAATCCCCTCGTATGTCCTGGAATCCAGAAGAATGTCCAGTGGTGGATTTTCCCTGTCCCAGGTGGCAATCGTTACCTCTTGCTTTTTACCCAGCCATCGCCAGTCAGTATCGCTGATGTTGATCTCCAGAGGCGCAAGCGTTTGACGCCCGTGTAGCGTTAGCGGCACGTTATCGTCGGCGTGGACGAACAGCCCTGAAAGCACCAGTACAAGTCCAAAAATCACACCACGCATAAGAGTCATGCATACCTCAGAGGGGAAAATGCTTTCACAAGATGTGATCCTTAAAAAGGAAGAGTTCGGCATCTGAACGACAACCCAGTTTCCGCAGCGCTGATTGTTTCTGCCCACTGATAGTTTTAACGTGGCGGGCAAATTTCTGCGCAATCTGACCAAGACTCATGCCATTCAGATAACAACGGATGACCTCAATCTCACGGGGAGTGAGCGTTTTCAGCAACCGATCAACCGAGTCATCGGCTTTAGAAGGCTGAACGTACATCTTCATCTCACCGTCAGTTTCCGCAATTCTTTCAATCTGCAAACGCATATCTTCAGTTAAAAACTTACTTCCCGATGCTACCAGGCGGATCGCCTCAGAAATTTCTCTGAAACTTTTGCTCTTTCCGATAAAACCCCAGCCACCTGCACGTAAGATGAGTTTTACGATACCCGGGCTTTCCACTGAAGAGGAAACCAGTATTTTTAACTGAGGAAAATGACTCAAAAGTTGTCTGATTAATAGCAGTCCATCTACGTCGTTTTCACCCAGAAGATAATCCAGCACCAAAACGTCGACTTCGTGAGTGCGAAGCACGGACAACATTTCCTGACGGCTGGCGCAGGCAGCAACCAGTTGCATATCAGCACTGGCGGCAAGTGAAAATTCAAATGCATTTCTTATCATCGGATGGTCGTCAAGTACGGCAATCCGGATAACTCCTTCAGATACGTCACTCATAGCCAGGTTCTCGCTATTCCTTATGTCATGTGCACGTATGTCGCCTGCGGTCATATGACGTTGCACGTGCGGAATGGTTGATACAAATTTATGCGATGAAAGAGTCTCGGTTCACTGAGAGCTCCTGTTCTCATACGTCCCCTCTGACTCAGGCTGCTTTTTCAACGCCGTTGATGAGATTATCCAGCTTGGTTTTATCAAGGCACATTGTCAGATCTTTCTCTGTTAAAGCAAGATTAATCTTAGAGGCGGCAGAATTATCCGCCAGATATCACGGAAAGGATTTAAAGAAATTTCTTGTATTTTAGGCTGCTCTGGAAAGCAGAATTTTCTTGGGTCGGAGAAAAGTTTTCATGTGTTAAAAGTCAGGTACTCTGCGAAACATCTTACCTTTCATTTCATATCTCTCCCAATATTAAAGGATAAAATATGCAACGGATAATGGTTTTGGATCCCCATCCTCTGATGGGAAATGGTATCGGTCACATACTGGAGACAAATGGCTATAATGTTGTTGCCCGGGAAACTACAGGCGAAGATGCAATAAAATCCGCTTTTCAGCTTCGCCCGGAAATAATGATTATGGATCTTCA
>Ga0157359_1000235_pt1 | contig 18670 bp, 14 predicted proteins | sample AttcapACBM3_FD_111482 | JGI IMG/M metagenome (GOLD analysis project Ga0157359, IMG submission 111482) | Fungus gardens microbial communities from leaf cutter ant in Botucatu, State of São Paulo, Brazil - Atta capiguara ACBM3 | ecosystem: Host-associated > Fungi > Mycelium > Unclassified ...
CCAGCGCAGCATACGTGGGAAGCGCACGGCGACGCCGCTCTTGTGGCGTTTGGAGAGGGCGATGCCCTCGAAGCCCAGCTCGAACACCAGGGTCGGCTCGACGCTGCGCACCGGGCCGAATTTCTCCACGGTGGTGCGCCGGACGATGGCGTCGACCTTGCGCATCTCCTCGTCGGTCAGGCCCGAATAGGCTTTGGCGAAGGGGACCAGGGTGCGTTCGGAGCTCTCCGGTGGGCCGTCCCAGACGGCGAAGGTGTAGTCGGAGTAGAGACTGGCGCGTCGGCCATGACCGCGCTGGGCGTAGATGAGCACCGCGTCCACCGAGAAGGGGTCGACCTTCCATTTCCACCAGGTGCCCATGTCCTTGGTGCGACCGACGCCATAGAGCGAGTCCTGGGCCTTGAGCATCATGCCTTCCACGCCCAGGGTACGGGAGGCTTCGCGTTGGCGGGCGAGGTCCTGCCAGTCGCGGCCGTGCAGCAGCGGCGAAGGTCTCAGTAGCGGACTGGCGCAGTGGGCTACCACCTGCTCCAGCTCGGCACGGCGCTGGCGTTGCGGCTGGCTGCGCAGGTCGTGGCCCTGCCATTCCAGCAGGTCGTAGGCGAGCAGGATGACCGGTACGTCTTTGAGTATCTTCTTGCCCAGGGTCTTGCGGCCGATGCGCTGTTGCAGCAGGGCGAAGGGTTGGACGCCGAAAGGGATGGGTGCGGTTGGATCGTGCTCGTCCTGGTGTTCGCTGACTTCCTCGCTGCTGAGCAGGGTGTCGGGGGCGGCGTCTTCCTTCCAGACCACGATCTCGCCATCGATCACCGTGCCGTCGGGCAGCAGCGCCGCCAGCGGATGCAGCTCGGGAAAGCGCTCGGTGACCAGGTCCTCGCCCCGTGACCAGAGCCATAGGCGACCGTCGCGCTTGACCAGCTGGGCGCGGATGCCGTCCCACTTCCATTCCACCTGCCAGTCTTCGACCGGCCCCAGTTGCGCTTCGAACTGTTCCACCGGCAGTTGCAGGGCATGGGAGAGAAAGAAGGGATAGGGCTGGCCGCCGCGCTGGGCGTGTTCGTCCGGGCTTTCCGGGGCGATCAGGCGGGCATAGCCTTCGGCGGTAGGGCGGTGCGATAGATCGGTATAGCCCACCAGGCGCTGGGCGACGCGCTTGGGATCGAGGTCGGCCAGGGTGGCCAGGGCGCGGGTCACCAGCAACTTGGAGACGCCGACACGGAATTCGCCGGTGATCAGCTTGATGCAGACCATCAGGCTCGACCGATCCAGTTGCGCCCAGAGCGGTGGCAGGCGCTCGGCCAGTTCCTCCGGTGGTAGGCCGCGCAGTGGCAGCAGGTATTCCTCCAGCCAGAAGGCCAGGCCCTCGGTATTGGCGGCATCGGCGGTGGGAATCAGCAGCGACATGGTCTCGGCCAGGTCGCCCACCGCCTGGTAGCTCTCTTCGAACAGCCATTCGGGCAGGCCGGAGAGGGCCAGGGTCAATTCGCGCAGCTGGCGGGTCGGCACCAGCCGGCGCGGGCGTCCGCCGGCGAGGAAGTAGACCGCCCAGGCGGCGTCTTCCGCGGGTGCGCTGCCGAAATAGTCCACCAGGGCCGCCAGCTTGGCGTTGCTGGAGGTGGTGGCATCGAGACGGCCATAGAGCTCGGCGAAGGCCTTCATGCCTGGGCCTCCGCGGTCGCCAGGGCATCGTCTTCCTCGCCGTATTCGGTGGTGAAGCCCTGGGCATCCAGGCCCTGGTCGCGCAGGTAGCGCACCAGGGTGGCGACCGAGCCGTGGGTGACCATCACCCGCTCGGCGCCGGTGTGTTCGATGGCCCACAGCAGGCCTGGCCAGTCGGCGTGGTCGGAGAGCACGAAGCCGCGATCCACCCCGCGCCGCCGGCGGGTGCCGCGCAGCATCATCCAGCCGCTGGCGAAGGCATCGCTGTGCTCGCCGAAGCGGCGAATCCAGGTGCTGCCGCCGGCCGAAGGCGGCGCGATGATCAGCGCCTGGCGCAGCAATGGATCGCTCTTCTTGAAGTCGCCGGCATAAAGGGTTTCGGGAATGCGGATGCCGGCCTCGCGATAGACCCGGTTGAGCGGTTCCACGGCGCCATGGGCGAGGATGGGGCCGATCTGCGGATCGAGCCCGTGCAGCAGGCGCTGCGCCTTGCCGAAGGCATAGCTGTAGAGGACGCTGGACAGGCCCTGGGCCTGGTTGGCCCGCCACCAGGCGTTGACCTCGGCGAAGATGTCCGCCTGGGGGCGCCAGCGATAGATCGGCAGGCCGAAGGTGGATTCGGTGATGAAGGTGTGGCAGCGCACCGGCTCGAAGGGGGTGCAGGTGCCGTCGGGCTCCACCTTGTAGTCGCCCGAGGCCACCCAGACCTCGCCGCGATATTCCAGGCGCACCTGGGCGGAACCCAGCACATGACCGGCCGGATGAAAGCTCAGCCTCACCCCGTGGTGGTCGATGACCTCGCCGTATTCCAGGGTCTGGAGGTTGATGTCGGCACCCAGGCGCGTCCGCAGGATGCCGGCACTGGCGGAGGTCGCCAGGTAATGACCATTGCCCATCCGCGCATGGTCGCCGTGGCCATGGGTGATGACCGCACGCGCCACCGGCTGCCAGGGATCTATATAGAAGTCGCCGGGCGGGCAATAGAGACCGTCGGGGCGAGCGATGACGAGGTCCATGGGCAAGCGTCCTGGTCGAATATGCTGGGAAGTTGGCGCCAAATAATCGTCCATTTAGGTGTCTTGCGTCAAAAGGCGAGAAATAGCTGACGAATAACCCCGGCGGGCTAGTGATTTGGCTTAGGAACTGGTTCACAATTTAGTTGTGAAGTGAAGCGATTATTCTCTTTGGGATGCCTAGTGGTCCTGGGTGGCATTTGATTCGACCGGTAGCGGAACCACCCGGTTCGCCCGACAGCGAGCTGGCAGCTAGCAAAAGGTTTCTGGAGCGAACATGGAAGGTGTCGAGTCGACCTTCGCCAAGGATGGACCCCTCCAGCGGCTGTGGTACGGCTGTGCCGGTCGTGCCGCCTATCTGGTGCTCATTACCCGGGTGCTCCAGACGGTGGTGGTCGTCGGAGTGGGGGCTTTCTTCTATCCCTTGGAAGTCCACTGGAAGGCTTACGGCCTGCTGGTGTTCCTGGTGCTGGCGGTGTTCCAGGCCGCCGGGCTGTATGGCGATCTGTTATTCAGTAATTTGCTGCGGTTTCGCCGCCTGAGCCTGGCTTGGCTGATCGCCTTCCTGTTGTGTCTTTTCGTACTGCAGCAGATCCATCCCTTTTCCCTGAACGAGCAGCGCGAGCCGCTGCTCAGGTGGTTCTTCGCGGGCTTGGCCTTGCTGTTGTGCATGCGGCTGTTGACGCTGTCTTCCTACAATTGGCTGACCCGGCGCGGCATCTATCTGCAAAGAGCGGTGATCCTCGGCGCGACCGAGAACGGCTTGCGGCTGGCTAACCACCTGCTGGTACGCCAGGATTTTCGCTGCGGTCTGGTGGGGATCGTCGATGATCGCTCGGTAGAGCGGTTGCCCCTGCATCTGGCCGGATTGCCCTGGCTGGGGGGAACCCAGGATCTGCGCCTGCTGATCGAGCGACTGCGGCTCGATACCGTGTTCATCGCCCTGCCATGGACGGCGGAGCGCCGCATCGACCAGGTGACCCGGGTGCTCAAGCGCATGCCGGTGAACGTGCTGCTGGTGCCGGACCTGGTCGCCTTGCGCTATGCCCAGTCGCCGCTGGCGGAGGTGGCGGGCGTCCATCTGTTCCGTATCTCGCGCCAGGCGCTGAGTGGCTGGGCGCCGCTGTTCAAGCGCTGTGAAGACCTGCTCCTGGCGGGGCTGGCCCTGCCGCTCTTGGCCCTGCCCATGCTGTTGATCGCCCTGGCCATCAAGCTGGATTCGCCAGGGCCGATATTGTTCCGACAGAAGCGCTACGGCTACAACGATCGGCTCATCGAGGTGTGGAAGTTCCGCACCATGTTCGCCTGCCAGGCCGACCCGGATGCCACGCGCCAGACCACCCAGGATGACGCCCGCGTGACGCGGGTGGGGCGTTGGCTACGGCGGCTGAGCCTGGATGAGCTGCCGCAGCTGCTCAATGTGCTGGGCGGCAACATGTCGCTGGTGGGGCCGCGGCCCCACGCCAAGGCGACGCAGGCGGCGGGCCTGAAGTTCGAGGAGGCGGTGATGGAGTATTCCGCTCGGCACCGGGTGAAGCCGGGGATGACCGGCTGGGCACAGGTCAACGGGTTGCGCGGGGAAACCGACACCCTGGACAAGATCGAGCGGCGTATCGAGTACGACCTGCGCTACATCGAGGAATGGTCGCTCTGGTTGGACCTGTACATCCTCTTTCGCACCTTGCCCTCACTGATCTGGAGCCGAACCTCCTATTAAGCGCTTCATCAGCTGACTCGTTCATGCTCCACCACCTCAATTTCATCGCCGTATCGCACAGGAGTGCCTTGATGAAGACCGCGCTGATCATCCCGACTCGCAATGCCGAGCGGTATCTCGATCATCTGCTGCCGGCCCTGGCTGCCCAGACGCTGCAGCCTGACGAACTTCTGGTGGTGGATACCCAGTCCCAGGACGCTACGGCAGAGCGTTTCCGCGCCTTCGGCGCGCGGGTCGAGGTGATCCAGCCACAGCAGTTCAATCATGGCGGCACGCGCCGCTGGGCCAGTCGCCAGGTGGATGCCGAGGTGCTGCTATTCCTCACCCAGGACGCCATTCCCGCCCATCCCGAGTGCCTGGCCAACCTGCGGGATGGCCTGTTCGCCGCACCGGACATCGGGGTCGCCTATGGCCGGCAACTGCCGCATCTGGATGCCGGCATCCTCGGTGCCCAGGCGCGCAACTTCAATTATCCGGTCGAGAGCCGCATCAAGCGCTTGAGCGACGCCCCTCAGCTGAAGGTCAAGACCTGCTTCAGTTCCAACTCCTTTTCCGCCTATCGCCGTAGCGCGCTCAAGGATGCCGGCGGCTTTCCCACCGACGTGATCGGCAGCGAGGACGCCTACACCGCCGCGCGCATGCTGTTGCGCGGCTGGGCCGTGCACTACGTGGCCGAAGCCCAGGTGCGGCATTCCCACGACTATCGGCTGCTGGAGGAGTTTCGCCGCTATTTCGACATCGGCGTCTTCTACGGGCGTGAGGACTGGATCGCCGCTGCCTTCGGTGGCGCGGCGGGCGAGGGGCGGCGTTTCGTCGAGGCGGAGATCCGCGCCTTGCGCGCCGCCGGCAAGTCTTGGCGCATTCCCGAGGTGCTGTTGCGCAGTGCCTGCAAGTTGCTCGGCTACCGCCTCGGCCATCGGGAGCGCCTGCTGCCCAATGCGGTGAAGCGGCGCATCAGCATGTTTTCCACCTACTGGGCCTGATCCTTCATGAATCATCGTCTCATTCGCGGCCTGCTGTTCGGGCCGCTTGCTCTGCTATTGGCGGCCTGTGGCACTCCGGCCAAGATCGGCCTGCCCGATACCCGGACCCTGGAGGCGGGACACACTGCCTATGCGCAGCTCGCGACCCAGCCGGCCCCGCCGGTCCTGGTGCAGCCGGGCGATACCCTGCGCATCTCCCGTGATGCCCGTAGCCCGGCGGAAGAGGATCGCCAGACCCTGTTCGTGGTGCAGCCGGATGGCTACATCCACTATCCCTACGTCGGGCGCCTGGCGGTGGCCGGGCTGACCCCGGACCAGGTGTCCCAGCGCTTGACCGCGGCCGGTAGCACGCTGTATCGCGAGCCCCAGGTGACGGTGAACATCGCCGTGGCGCCGAGCAACCGCATCTTCGTCGGTGGCGAGGTGCACAACCCCGCGGTCTACGAACTCAATGGTCAGGCCTCGGTGGAGCAGGCCCTGGTCGGCGCGGGTGGCCTGCTGGCCAGTGCCGACAGCAGCAACATCGCCCTGGTGCGGCGCGATGCCAGCGGACGCTACCAGCGCTACTTCTTCGCCTTCAGCGATCTGCTCAGCGGCAATCTGCCCCCGGTGGCCCTGCAGCGTGGCGATCTCATCTTCGTGCCCAAGTCGGGTATCGGCAACGCGGTGGAGGCGGTGGACATGTACTTCACCCGCCTGATCCCCATCAACAAGGGCATAGGTGTGGGCCTCAACTACGACCTCAATCAGCGCGACATCAGCAACAGCGGCAATACCAACATCCGCACGGTGTGCAGTCCAGGAGCGAGTTGCCAATGATCGAGATTCGCTCCCTGCGTGACTTGCTGCGGCTGTTCTTCATCTTCCGCCGCGAGTTCCAGCTGGCCTTCATCGTCACCGTGGTGGTGGCCATCCTGGGCGCCTTTCTGCTGCCGCGGCAGTACGAGTCCAGCGCCCGCCTGCTGGTCAAGCCCGGCTTGAACAATACCCTGCCGATCGAGGCCAGCGACCGCCAGACCCTGGTGGCGCCCAGTACCCAGCGCGACCCCATCCTCGATGAAGAGCAGCTCTTCACCGGCCGGCCCATCGCCCTCAAGGTGGCCGAGAATTACCTGCGCGAAAGCGCCGCAACGCGGCCCGAGGGGCTGTGGAAGACCTTCAAGTGGCTACTCAAGCAGGTCTTCGAAGAGGTGCAGGATGGCTTGCGCGGCTTCCTGCAGGCGATTGGGCTGGCCGAAGCCCAGAGTCCCGAGGAGCGCCTGGCGACCGAGCTGATCAAGCGCATGAGCGTCAGCCACGAACCGGGTTCGTCGGTGATGGTGGCCAGCCTGCGCTGGAAAGATCCGGCCGTGGCGCAGCGCCTGGTGCAGGTCTGGGTGGAGACCTATCTGGAGTCCCGCACGGCCAGCCTGGAGCGCAAGAGTCTCTACGCCTTCTATCAGGAGCAAACCGACAGCACCGGGCGCCGGGTGGAACAGCTCAAGACCGAGCTCGCCACTCGTCTGGGGCAGATCGGCAGCAGTAGCGTCGAGGACTATCTGCACGATCAGAGCAATGCCCTGCAGCGCATGAACGCGGAACGCTTCCAGACCAGCGCCGAGATCGCCAGTCTGACCACCTCGATGACCAGCCTCCGCCAGCAGATCAGCGCGCTGCCCCCGCAGGTGGTGACCGAGGAATCCAGCACCCTCAACCCGGATCGCCTGGATCTGCAACGGCAGCTCAATGGCCTGATCGTCGAACGGGAGCGCTTGCTGCGGGTATTCCTGCCTGGCACCGAGCCGCTCAAGCAGATCGACCAGAACATCGCTGAGCTCAAGCAGCGGGTGAACCAGCAGGCCGAGCGCATCAAGAGCAGCACCAATAGTGCGCCCAACGGCATCGTGGTCAATCTCAAGCAGCAATTGGCTGACGGCACGGTGCGCCTGGCCAGCCTCAAGGCGCAGCTCGCCAAGCAGGATGAGCAAATCCAGGAAGTCCGCAGCGCGCTCGAGCGGGTCATGGCCCAGGAGCCGGAGATCAGCCGCATCATGCGCGAGCTGCAGGTCGCCCAGCAGAACTTCCTGCTCTACGCCGACAACCTGGAGAAGGCGCGGATCGACCGCGCACTGGACAGCAGTCGCATCAGCAACATCGCCATCATCGAGCAGCCCACCTTCAACCCCAGCCGGGTGTTCCCCAAGAGCCTGCTGATCATCCTGCTGTGCATCCCGGCAGGGCTCGCGGTGGGCTTGCTGGTGATCTACCTGTGCTACTTGCTCGATCAGCGCATCCACGATGGCGGTCGCCTGCAGGCCCGCTTTGGGGTTCCGCTGTGGACCACGCTGCAGGAGCTGGACGACCCGCTCGCCGACCATCCGGCCTTCACCGCCAGCCTCTATCGATTGCTGAGCCAACTGCCCCTGGAGCGAATCCGCGAGCAGGGGCTCAAGCTGGGCTTGACTTCCGCGCGGCACGGCGAAGGCTGCAGCTTCGTCGCCGAACGCCTGGCGACACTGCTGCACGACCAGGGCATCCAAGTGCGGATCCTCGACAGTGCCCAGGAGTCGCCGCCGGATGAGGTGCGTGCGCTGCCGGGTGAGGTCGTGCTGCTGGTGGCCTCGGCCTTGGCGGCCAATAGCCAGGCCTTCCTCTACCTGCACCAGGCCGATCTCATCGCCCTCGTGGTGCGGGCGCGCTCCGGCACCGTGCCCATGGTGGAAAGCACCCTGGCGATGCTCGACACCGCCTTCAAGCGCACCGACGGCATCATCGTCAATTTCCGCCGCTTCGAGGTGCCGTCGCGGCTGCTCGACTTCCTGCATCGGACCCGGGGGTAAGCATGCGAATAGCGCTATTGGCGCCCCTTCCGCAGGAGCGCAACGGCATCGCCGACTATGCCGTGCACTTCCGGCGAGCGCTGGAGGAGGAGGGGATGGAGGTGCTCATCCCCCTACGTCACCCGGAGCAGGGAGGCCAACCCGCACGGCGCCTGACCGACTTCGACTGGCTCAGCGTGGATGTGGTCCATGCCGAACTCGGTGGCGGTCGGGTCAGGGAGTACGAAACCCTGTTGCGCTTGCGCCAGCGCTATCCACGCATCCCCATCACCGTCACCGTGCACGACCCCGAGCGCCTGGTCTGGCGGCGCCGGCAGCAGCCCTGGCCGCTCAGCCTGCTGATGCAGCAGCGCTCGCCTTGGCCGCAGGTGGCCACCGTCCTCGGCGATCCCTTCACCCTGCGCGAGGAGCGCAGGCTGGCAGCCAGCCTCACGCAATTGGTGACCCTGACCCAGACCGGCGCGGACGCCTTGCGTCGCCGCCTGCGGCTGGGGTCCGACAAGGTGTCCTGGGTGCCCCATGGCAACGCGGCCTTGCCCTGGGTGCCGCCGCCACCCTGCGAACCCCTGCGACTGCTCTACTTCGGCTTCATCTATCGCGGCAAGGGGGTCGAGGATCTGCTGGATGCCTTCGCCACGCTGCTGACCCAACGCCCCGACTGGCGAGGTCGCATCCGTCTCACCCTGGCCGGGGGAACCGCGCCGGAGATCACCTTCGCCGCCCAGAGCGACTACCTGGGCGAATTGCGCGAGCGCGCCAGTCGCCGTGGTTTGGACGATTGCCTGGACTGGCAGCTGGACCTCCCGGAGGAGGCCATCGCCACGACCATCCAGGCCCATCATCTGTTGGTGCTGCCTTACCGGGAGTCGCGCAAGCTGGCGATCCTCGGTGCTCAACGGGGTACCAGCGGGGTGCTGTCCTGGGCCGTGGCCTGTGGCCGCGGGGTGATCGCCTCCGATGCCCGGGCTTTCGCCGAGGAGCTTTCCCACGGCAATGGCGTCACCTATCCCCAGGGCGACGTGGCGGCCCTGACACGGCGCCTGTGCGAGCTGGTCGACCAGCCCGAGTGTCTTGACGCCTGGGCGGCGCAGGCTGCGCGGCTGGGCGCCGAGCGCCAGTGGCGACTGACCGCCCAGCGCTTCCGCCAGGTCTTCGAACAAGCCAGTCGAGGTCATATCGATGCGCGGCGCTAAGGGTTTGAGAGCGGTACTGGGCGGTCTTGTGCTGTTACTCGGTGCAACCACGGCATTGGCCGAGCAACGCCTGCAAGGCGTAAGGCCCGTGGTCTGGAAGGATTTCCTCGGCGTCAACGCGCACTTCCTCTGGTTCACCCCGGAGCAGTACCAGCGGCAAATGGACCGCCTGCAGGAACTCGGTCTGGAGTGGACCCGCGTCGACCTGCATTGGGACATCATGGAGCCGGAGCAGGACCGCCTGCGCACCTTGGAGCTGGATCAGCTGACCCAGGAGTTGAAGCAGCGCCAGCTCAAGACCCTGATGTATCTGGTGGGCAGCCCGGACTTCGCCAGCAGCGGTCCCTTCGGTGTCGCCAATCGCGGCGCCTATCCACCCCGGGACCCGGCGCTCTATGCCAAGAGCCTGGTCAAGTTCGCCCTGCGCTATCCCTCGGTACAGGCCTGGCAGGTATGGAACGAGCCGAACCTACCCAGTTTCTGGCAGCCCTTCGAGGATCCCGAACGCTATGCCAGGCTGCTGCAGGTCAGTACCGCCGCCCTGCGCAGCCTGGCGCCCGGACGCCAGGTGGTGATGGGTGGCATGGCCTATTACAGCCAGATGCCGATCCGTGGCGGCCTGATGCTCGAAGCCCTGGGCAAGCTCGGGGTGGCGCAACTGGGCACCGTCATCGCCTATCACCCCTACTCGCAGTATCCCGAAGGGGATGATCCCAAGGCCCGGGATTTCATCGAACGGGCCCGGTTGCTCAATGGAAAACTGCGGGCGGTGCAGCCGCCGGCGATCTGGGCGGACGAGTGGGGCTGGTCGAGCTATCCGGGGCCGAAGGAGGAACAGAACCTCATCGGCGAGCAAGGACAGGCCGACTTCGTGTTGCGTCGCCTCGCCCTGATGAGCGCCCTGGACTATGACCGGATCTTCCTCTTCGCCCTGAGCGATCTGGACAGCCGCGCCAGCGCGCGTGATCAGCATTATGGGTTATTGCGCCTGGACGGCACGCCGAAGCCGGTCTACCTGGCCCTGCAGCGCTTCCTGAAGCTCACCGGCCCCAGGTTGGTGCCCGAGACCCCGCCCTCTGTGGCCGAGGCGCCCGACGATCTCTACAGCATCGCTTGGCGCCGCGACGACGGCAGCCGGCTCTGGCTGTTCTGGTCGGCGGGGCAGGAGCGGGTGCACCTACCGGGGATCACCCAGGCGACGCTGCATGATCCCTTGACCGGCGAAAGCCGCGAACTGAGCGGGGCCGAGGGTATCGACGTGCCGGTCAAGAGCAGCCTGCAGCTGCTGAGCTGGAAGTAGCGCCGTGGCCCTGCCTGATCGTAGCTTGCGCTTGCTGTGGGTGCTGCCCTATCTGCCCTGGCCCCTGTCCAGTGGGGGCAAGGTGCGCCAGTATCATTTGTTGCGGGCGCTGGCTGCCCGCGGGCATCGCATTACCCTGCTGGTGCAGAGCAAGACGCCGCTGGATTCGGCCGCGCGTGAGGCCCTGGAGCCTTGGCTGGAGCGGCTGGTGGTGGTGCCCCGCCGTTCGCTGCGTCACCCGCGGACCTTGGCGGCGGTCGCCTTGGCGGGCTGTCCCATGCTGGCCAGCGTCAATGGTTTCGCCCCGCAAGCCAGAGAGGCCTTCGCCGCCTTGCTGGAGGAGTCCTGGGACATCGTGCAGCTGGAGCACAGCTATGGCTGTCAGCCCTATCTGGATCGACTGGAGAGCAGTCGCCGGCCCTGGATTCTCACGGAGCATAATCATGAGTCGGCCCTGGGCGGCGCGACCTACGACCGTTTACCTGCCTGGCTGAAAGGCTTTGCGCGCTACGACCAATGGCGCTATCGCCGCTGGGAGCGACGGGTGATGGGGGCTGCCAGTCGCGTGGTCGCGGTGACCGCCGCTGACGCCGAGCGCCTGGCACCCTTGACCGACCGGGCTGTAGCCGTGGTGGTCAATGCGGTGGATACGGACTTCTTCGCCCGCGTGCGTCCTGAGCCTGCCAGCCAGCGTCTACTGTTCGTCGGCAACTACGAGTACGCCCCCAATCTGGATGCCGTGGAATGGCTGGTGGGCGAGATCATGCCGCTGTTGTGGCAACACCATCCCGAGGCACGCCTGCAGATTTGCGGCTACGCCATGCCTGAGCACTGGGTACGCGCTTTTCCCGATCCGCGCCTGGAGTGGTGCGGTTACCTGGCGGACCTGCGCGAAGCCCAGTGCCGCTCCGCTCTCTTCCTGGCTCCGCTGCGGCAGGGCGGTGGCTCCAAGCTCAAGGTCCTGGAAGCCCTGGCGGCCGGTCTGCCGGTGGTCAGCACGGCCCAGGGGGCCTCGGGTCTGGCGCTGCAGCCCGGGCGGGACATCGAACTCGCGGAAGACGCCCCAGCCCTGGCGCTGGCGGTCGCCAGGCTGCTGGACGATCCGGTCCGCGCGATGGCGCTCGGCGAGGCCGGACGCGCCTACGCCCAGGCGCAACATGACTGGCAGACCGCGGCGAGTCAGCTCGAAGCCGTCTATCTGGAGTCGCTGCAGGAGAACCGGAGCCGTTCATGCGTATAGGTTTGGATTATCGACCGGCGCTTGCCGCCCCCTTCTCGGGCATCGGACGCCAGGTGCGGGCCCTGGAGACGCACCTGGCCGAGTTGACGGGGACTCGGCCCGAGCGTTTCGGTGGCCTGCCCCTGGCCCATCCCTTACGGGCATCCATTCAGGCGCCCGCTGCGGACGTTGCCCTCCAGGGGCAGCATCGACCGCGCCAGCGCCTGGCCTTCGAGGCGGCCTTCCTGCCATCCCGCTTGCGTGAATTGGACATCGAGGTCTACATCGCCACTGCCAACATGGGGCTACCCCTGGGCCACGTCGGGGGAGTGCGGCAGGTGTTGTTGCTCCATGACCTCTTCCAACTCACCGAGCGCAATCGTCACGCCTCGCCATGGCGAGCCGCTACCTACCGGGTCATCGACTGGGCCTCCATCAGCTATTCCGTCTACCGGGCAACGTATATCTGGACACCTTCCCACTTCACCGCCGAAGCCTTGGCCAAGCGCTTTCCCAGGGTCCGCTCGCGCGTGCGGGTACTGCCCAATCTGGTCGAGCCAGCGGCCGTCGAGGCGCAGCCGATCGCCGACCTGGGGAAGGGCTACTGGTTGGCAGTGGGCACCCGTGAGCCGCGCAAGAACGTGGCTCGGCTGGTGTCCGCCTGGCGTGATGCCCGACGTCGAGCCGCGGTCCCGGAGCTCGTATTGCTCGGCGCGGCGGTCGACCTCCCGGCTGAGCTGCGTGGGTGCCCGGGCTTACGTTTTCTCGAGGGATTGAACGAAGCCCAACTGAAGGGGCTGTACCAGGAAGCTGACCGTTTGTGGCAACCCTCCTATGCCGAAGGCTTCGGCTTGCCGGTGGTGGAGGCCCTGGCCTTGGGTACGCCGGTCGCCAGTGCCCGGGGTTCCGCGCTGGATGAGGTGACGCCAGACTGGGCGCCCCGTTTCGATGCCCTGGACGTGCCCGCCCTGACCTCACTCATGGTGGACCTGGCCAACCCAGCACCCCGCGAAGCGCTCCGCGGCCCTGCCTGGGCCTTGCGCTTCGGCGCGGCGGCCTACCGCGCCCGGCTCGGCGAATTGCTGGCGGAGTTGCGGGCATGACGCGCATCGGTACGTTGCTGGCATTGGTCTTTGGCGTCTTGTTCGGTGCCTTGTTGTGTTTTCTTTCCGTAGCCAAGGTCGCCATCGTCGCCGTCGGCTTCGTGCTGTTACTGGTCCTGCTGCAATATCCCTTGCTGGGGCTGCTGCTGTTCGCCGTGACGGCCACCTCGATTCCCTACACCACGGTCGAGGTCGGCTTGCGTACCACGGTCAGCGAGGCCTTGCTGGGCATGACCTGGCTCGGCGTGGCCTGGCAGGCCTTTCTCGGCCGTTACGACCGGCAGCTGCGCTGGCTGTCGACGGAGCGGGCGCTGCTGGCGCTGATGCTGTTCAGCGCCGTGCCCTTCGTGGTGGGGCAGGTGATCATCGCCGCCCCCGGTAGTGGTCCGGTCAACTGGGTACGCTGGCTGCTGAATCTCTCGGTGCTGTTCCTGGTGCCGCTGCTGCTGCCCGACGAGCGCGCCCGCGATCGCCTGCTGGTGGCGCTGCTGCTGGGCAATCTGCTGATGCTGGTGGTATCCATCGGCTACTTCCTCAAGGATCGCAATGCCCTGGGCATGCTGCCGCTGCTCACCTCGCTGAAGTACGCCCATCCCGAGGCGGTCAAGGACATTTTCTCCGGCAACTACACGCGCATGGCCTCGCCCTGGGTGCATCCGAACCTCACCGGCGGGGCGCTGGCGCTGTTCATTCCCCTGGCGCTGTTCTACGGCTGGAGCCAGGCCGGCTGGCGCCGCTGGCTGGGCTTCGCCGTCGCCTTGCTGGGCTGCGCGGGGCTGCTGTTGAGCATCTCGCGTGGCGCCATTCTGGCGCTGGCCCTGGTGCTGCTGTGGCTGAACGCGCGCAAGGTGCCCTACAGCGGACGCATCATAGGTCTGGCGGTGGTGTTCGGGGTGCTGCTGGTGGCCTGCTATCCGCCCCTGCAGGAGCGCCTGGCCACCATGTTTTCGTCGACCAACGCCAGTACCGAGGTGCGGATGGACGAGTACACCCATTTCCCCGAGGTCATGACCCGCTATCCCCTGGGCATCGGCTTCAAGGTCGATCCGCCGGTTCCTGGCAGTGGTCTGCTGGGCATCTCCAATCTCTGGCTCAACTTCATCTACAAGATGGGCATCCCCGGCATGTTGCTGTTCATCCTGGTGACCTTGCGCTGGTGGCGCGAGACCCGGCCGCGCGGCCCCATCCCCCAGGTCACCCGGGACAACGCCCTCTGGCTGGGCAGCAGTTGCGGGGTGGCGGCCGCCCTGCTCACCGGCCTCTTCGATCACTACTTCAGCTTCACCAACGTGCTGATCGCGCTGTTCTGGCTGCTGCTCGGCCTGAGCCTGCAGCAAGCCCGCGCCCATCCGGAATTCGCCGGCCCTGAACCTTCGCCACGGACGACCTCGCCATGAAACATCGTGTCGCCATACCCCTGGATCTGCGTGCCGGATTGGCCCAGGAAGCCCAAGCCCTCGGCGTGAGCGAGGCCCAGCTGGCCGAGGCGCTGGAGTGGATGCTGGCCAACGACGTGGCCTTCGAAGAGGGCGAGGGCCTGGCCCGTCGCTATTCGATCTGTTCGGTGGACATCGAGCCGCGTATCGCCCATCCCCTGGCGCAGCGCTGGTTCGCCCGTCTCAAACGGCAGGTGCCGGCCAGTTTCGTGCCGCTCTACGGCTACAACCTGGCTACCCTACGCGATCGCGCCCTGCGGGTCTGGGAGCAGCTCTACAACATCTTCATCAACAAGCTTCCCAGCCACACGCTGCGCCTGGCCTGGTTGCGCCTGGGTGGCGCCAAGATCGGCAAGGGCTCTTCCATCTGGCGCAACACCGAGGTGCTCGGCATCGAGAACCTGCGCATGGGCGAAGACAGCGTCATCGCCTGGCACTGCCAGGTGGACGCCCGCGCCGGGCTGATCATTGGCGATCACGTCGCCATCGCTTCCCATGTGCTGATCATCGCCGGCAGCCACGACCTGGCCGCGCCGGAGTTCTGGTCGGTGTCGGCGCCCATTCGCATCGATGACTACGCCTGGATCGCCTCCCGCGCCCTGGTCGGCCATGGTTCCCACATCGGCCGTGGCGCCGTGGTCACCGCCAATACCGTGGTGGCCAAGGTGGTGCCGCCCTACAAGATCGTCGGCGGCAGCGGTGCCAAGGTGATGGGGGAGCGCCCCCACGACCTGAACTATCGGGTGGGCGGCAAGGGCCTGTTCACCTTCCTGCACTGAGGACTGTCATGTTCGGCTCCACGCTCTGGTTGACGCTGGCCACCCTGGCTGGGCTGGTCCTGGGTTTCGCCCGGGAGTGGCTGCTGGTGCACGCCTGGGGGGCAGGCCTGATCAGTGACGCCTTCCTGGTGGCCCTGTTCCTGCCCGAGGCGGTGCGCACTGCCCTGGCGGCGGGACTGCTGAGCAACGCCGCGCTGCCGCTCTACCAGCAGCGCCTCGGGGCCGACCGGGCGCGCTGGCTGGAGGCCCTGACCCCGAGCCTGCTGTTGCTGGGCGCTGGGCTGGCCCTGCTACTGACCCTGGGCGCCGGGGCCTGGACCGGGGTGGTGGGCGCCGGTCTCAGCGAGGCGGGCGGCGAACTGGCCGCCGAGGCGCTGAAGATCCTCGCCTGGTGCCTGCCGGGACTGCTGCTGCATGGCCTGTTCGGCGTGGCGGCGCTTACCCGCGAGCGCTACCTGCTCACCGGTTGCGGCTCGCTGCTGTTCAACCTCCCACCGGTGGCCTGCCTGCTGCTGCGGGGCAGTGCCGTCTCGGTCGAGGAACTGGCCTGGAGTTGCGTGGCCGGCAGTCTGCTGATGCCGCTGTCGCTGCTGCCCACGGTCTGGCGCGAAGGTTGGCGGCCCTGGCGTTGGCCGGACCCCGGTGTCGTCGGTCGCGAGCTGGCAGGGCGCCTGGGGCCGTTGCTGGCCAGCGCCCTGGCCAGCAACGGCCTGGCCCTGCTGGAACGCATGGTGGCGTCCTGGCTGGGGGAGGGTGTGGTGACCTGGGTCAACCTGGCGCGCAAGCTCATCAACCTGCCGCTGGTGGCCCTGATGAGCCTCAACCAGATCCTCATGGCGCTGATGAGCGGTCGGGTCTGGGACGCGCGCCTGGCGCTGCTGCGGGTGGGGCTGCAGTGCGCCGTGCTGCTGACGGTGCCGGCCATGGTCGGCATCGTCACCACGGCGCCGGCGCTGGTGGCTCTGCTGCTCCCGGCGCAGACGGGTAGCGAGCGCCTGGCGCTGCTGCTGGTGTGGTTTTCGGCACCCCTGGCCGTCGGCGCCTGGAATGCCATGTTGGCGCGCTACGCCTATGCCGGCGGCGATACCCGCCTGCCGCTACGCTGCGAGCTGGCGGGCAATCTGGTCAACGCCCTGGCGCTGCTGGTGCTGCCCAGTGTCCTGGGCACGGCGGGCATCGCCGTGGCGGCGCTGTTCGGGCTGTTGACCACCACGGCCTGTCTGCTGCGGCGGCTCGAGCTGTTCGGCGAGGTGGCCTGGCGCGATCAGGGGTTGCTGGCCTTCTGCAGTTTCTGCATGTCGCTGTTGCTGGGTAACTGGTGGCGCGCCTTGCCCAGCCTGCCCCTGCTGGCGCTCGGTACCCTGGCCGGGACCGTCCTGTTGGGCGCCCTGGCCTGGCGCTGGAAGCCCTGGCGCGCCTGAGAACTCAGGCGCTGGCCATGTCGGCGAAGCTCAGCGCCTGCTGCAGCGCCGCCTGGCCGACCACCTCGCCGATCACCAGGATCGCCGGGCTTTTCAGCTGGAAGAGGGCGGCGTCCATCTGCAGGTCCTGCAACGTCGAGCGGCATTCGCGCTGGCTGGGCAGGGAAGCGTTCTCGATCATGGCCACCGGGGTGGTCAGGGCCAGGCCGCCCTCCAGCAGGCCCTGCTGGATCTCGGCCAGGCGGGCCACGCCCATGTAGACCACCAGGGTGGTGCCGGTGGCCGCCAGGGCGGGCCAGTTGGGTGCGCTGTCGTCCTGGGTGTGGGCGGTGACCAGGGTCACGCCGCGGGCCACGCCTCTGAGGGTGAGGGAGATGCCGCAGGCGGTGGCGCCAGCCAGGCCGGCGGTGATGCCGTTGACGATCTCGCTGTGCACGCCCCGGGCAGCCAGCCACTCGGCTTCCTCGCCGGCACGGCCGAAGATGCAGGGATCGCCACCCTTGAGCCGGGCCACGCAGCGACCCTGGCGGGCGTAGCGCAGCATCAGCCGATGGATGAAGGCCTGGGGCGTGGAGCGGCAGCCGCCGCGCTTGCCCACGCGAATCACCCGGGCAGTCGGGCAGTGTTCGAGGACGGCTGGATTGACCAGGTCGTCGATCATCACCACCTCGGCCTCGCCCAGGGCGCGCACGGCCTTGAGGGTGAGCAGTTCGGGATCGCCAGGGCCGGCGCCGATCAACCAGACTTTTCCGCTCATCCAAGCCACCTCTCGTGTTCAGCAGAATTCCAATGCAAAAAAAGGCGCCCCGCTGCAAGCAGCTGGGACGCCTTTGTCCTGGAGCGCCTTTCCTCGCCGTTGAAGAAAGACCTATGTTGCCTGGGGATTTGCAGGCTTCGTGCCAGTCGCCACAACCCCGTCTTTCGCGGGTTAGAGGGATGGGGGCGGCCTGTAGGTGCCCCCTTTCGAGGCAAGACGCTTCAAAAGGGGGCGAATCCTCAGGCCACGGCGCCGGGATGGCTGTGCTTCTCGTAGAGGAAGCTCAGCACCGCATGGCGATAGCCGTTGTAGCGCGGATCGTCCACCAGGGTGATGCGATCGCGCGGGCGCGGCAGGTCGATGGTGAGGATCTCGCCGATGGTGGCCGCCGGGCCGTTGGTCATCATCACGATGCGATCCGAGAGCAGCACCGCCTCGTCCACGTCGTGGGTGATCATCATCACCGTGTTGCGCAGCTCGCTCTGGATGCGCATCACCTCGTCCTGCAAATGCGCCCGGGTGAGGGCGTCCAGGGCGCCGAAGGGCTCGTCCAGCAAGAGCACCTTGGGCTCCATGGCCAGGGCGCGGGCGATGCCGACGCGCTGCTTCATGCCGCCGGAGATCTCGCTGGGCCTTTTGTGCAGGGCATGGCCCATGTTGACCATTTCCAGGTTGTGCAGCGTCCAGGCGTGGCATTCGGCCTTGCTCTTGCTGCCCTTGAACACCTTGTCCACCGCCAGGGCGACGTTCTCGTAGACCGTCAGCCAGGGCAGCAGCGAATGGTTCTGGAACACCAGGCTGCGCTCCGGACCGGGACCGCGGACCTCGCGGTTCTCCAGCAGGATCGAGCCGGAGCTGGGTTCGATCAGGCCGGCGACGATGTTGAGCACCGTCGACTTGCCGCAGCCGGAGTGGCCGATGATGGAGATGTACTCGCCGCGCTCGATCTTGAGGTTGACGTCGCGCAGCACCGTGGAAGTCATGCCATTACGGGTGAAGCTCTTGTCGACGTGCTCGATGCTGAGATAAGGCTGGGCCATGGGGAATTCCTCTAGTTCGCGGTGCCGCGGGTGACCAGGCGACCGATGAAGGCCACCAGCCGGTCGAGCAGGAAGCCGATGACGCCGACGTAGACCAGTGCCAGGATGATGTCGCTGATGCGCGAGGCGTTCCAGGCATCCCAGATGAAGAAGCCGATGCCCACGCCGCCGATCAGCATCTCGGCGGCGATGATGGCCAGCCACGACAGGCCGACGCCGATGCGCAGGCCG
>Ga0157359_1000238_pt1 | contig 18598 bp, 22 predicted proteins | sample AttcapACBM3_FD_111482 | JGI IMG/M metagenome (GOLD analysis project Ga0157359, IMG submission 111482) | Fungus gardens microbial communities from leaf cutter ant in Botucatu, State of São Paulo, Brazil - Atta capiguara ACBM3 | ecosystem: Host-associated > Fungi > Mycelium > Unclassified ...
AAGTTTGAAAGGTTTGTCTGCAGGCTTAACTGTTCTGACTTTGATATCAGTAAGAGCCATAGATCCCCCTCCCCTTGTTGGTATCAATTTCAATCGAACCGAAGCTACCAACAGTTATACCATGATTGGTTGGTAGATGTTGATATACGACAGTAGACTTTAATAGACCTGAAACAAGAGGCAGGATATCTAACTTATTGATTTTGTATACGTAAATAGACTTTAGTAGACGAAAAAAAAGACTTGATTGGTGCGAAGGCCGGACTCAAACACCAACTCATCATTATGTTTTATATGGTTTTTTAACGAGGAAAAACATAAAGTGCCCCCTTTTGTGCCCCCTGATTTTTTTTAGCAATTGTCTACAGGCAGACACCCTATAGTTAGCTAAAAAGCCAACGTCCAGCTTTTGCTGACTCTATAAGCATCCGAATAGTAAGGGGTTTTGGTTCAATATCGGGGACTCTTTGAGACTTAGGCCTTAAGAAGTTAGGTAGAAAGCCCTTTTCATAAGGCCAGTATGTAAGAAAATCGAATTCGCTATTATCGACGTTAAATCGATTAAAATAGTCGTTCATTATTTCATCACCCGTCTCTCTGGCCCAAGGATATTTCCCTGTTGAAAGACTTGTTTCAAGCGTCAATTCAGGCTTCTCTTTTGAGAAAAGTGGTTTGGAGTTGTAGTTATTTTCATACCATTCCAAAACTGCAGCCTCTACCGTATCCTTTACCATAGCTTGTCACCATTCTTTGCAATAAGGTTGTAGGTATGGGTTGCTTTCCATGCGATTTGAGTCACGTCATTCAATATAAAGCCAATCCCTAGTATTGGTATCCAGCGTCCAGCAAACGCCCCCAGATTGTTAACGTAACTAAATTTAAGTCGTTTGATACTCTCAGTTGTAAGGGTCGGCCAGCGGTTCACTCTTATGTTCAACCAAACGCGGAGGTTTGCACTCAAGATCGACGTCCCCTTCGTGGTGCCAGCCGGTTTTCCCCGCGTCGTTTGAGTCGGTTGTCCTAGAATTATAAGTGCTAAAGTGGCTATATCTTCTACACCGAGTTGTTTTTGAGCCTCATCCAGAAAGACAAAGAAAAAAAGCTCTCCAGCAGTGAGATTGAACATTCCTTTGTAAAAATACGTTCCACCCAACTCTTCAACTGTATCCATTTCGCACCTCGCTTATGGCTGTCTGAATACCATATCTGTCGAATTGGTGTTCGTCCAGAATCAACATTGGTAATCACGGCTCAACATGTTGTGGCGCTCCCCCTTAAAAAAAGATTTTATGAATAATCCTTCACACTGTTCACCTTTCTTTTTTTATCTTTATAATCATAGTGTTAAATGGTGATGGATGGGTGAAGGATTGCCCTCATCCTTCATCTTGAGTGAAGGATGTGCCATAAGCAGCTTTTTTGTGCAGGACTTCGGGCGGGGGACTGTACCGGCCTTTAAATGCCTGTTCGTAAACCCTGACGGAAGAGTCTCTCCTAAGGTGGTTTGAACTATTCACTTTAGTAAGCACTGGCAAAGTCTACTTTTTAGACAGGATGGCTTTTTCTATCTTGGTTAATGCGTTCTCTATCTTTTTTTCATTGGAATTATCTGACGCAGATATGCCGGCAAAAGAATAAACCTCAAGATAGCTAACATTTTTTATTTTTCTTGAGTAGAGTAATGCCGAGCTAGCCTTATAAAAACTCGTCTCTATTTCTATTTTTCATTTCTAAGCAATTCAGATAGTCCTGCATAACTCCCAATTGCCAGGACGCGAGAAGCGTTTGGCGCCAGAAAAGGAATGCCAGTTATTAAAGGCCCTTGCTCTATGAGTTGATGTTGCTCGGCTTTGTATGCCTTCTCAAATAGAGGCCTGCTACTTTTAAAAGAAACATCTCTTGCTGCACTTTTCCCGATATTCTTTATCACTACATTTAAAATAATAAGAGCATGTTCATCTTGTTCGAGATATACAATAACATCTGGTGATGAGTTTTCCTTGTAAACAAGGTAGCTTATTAAGGATGATGCAATAGCGATAACCATCGTAACTATGTTTATGATGAAGCCGCCAAAGCTTATAGTGTCTTTTATTTCAATCATTTTCATCCTTAAATGCTTTCTAAAATGAGCAGAGATAATATTATTGATTTCAAATACAAAGTCTAAAATTGGAACGGTCATGATTTTATCTTTCATAATATAACATTTATTTTTTTCTCATAATAAAAAAACCGGCTTTCGCCGGTTCTGGTTGTCATGCTGCGTTGGGACTGTCGCACTTCGGCAGCCAGTCGGCGCTGCTTTCGTCCGTCAGCCCGAGGTTGGTCTGCATCCCGAGCTTCTTCCCGCGTTCCGTAGATCTTTTTCTTTATCCGTTCGCGTTTCAGCAACTGGAAAAAGCTTTCTGCAACCGCATTATCGTGACAGTTACCGCGACGGCTCATGCTCCCCTCCAAGCCGTGTGATTTCAGAAACGACTGCCACTCATGGCTGGTGTACTGACTGCCCTGGTCCGAGTGAACCAGCACCTGTTTTTGGGGATTACGCCGCCATAAAGCCATCAGCAGTGCATTCAGGACAATGTCCTTTGTCATCCGGGATTGCATTGACCAGCCGATAATTTTGCGTGAGAACAGATCAACAACCCCAGCAAGATACAGCCAGCCTTCGTGGGTCCTGATGTAGGTTATATCCGTTACCCAACGCTTATCCGGAGCATCCGGATTGAACTGTCCCTGGAGCCTGTTGGGCGATACGATACTGGCCTCGTCTTTGCGTGCCCGCGGGCTCCGGTACCCGACCTGAGCCTTTATCCCGGCACCATTCATCAGTCGCCAGACTCTGTTCACTCCGCACTGTTGCCCGCTATCCCGCAAGTCCAGATGGATCTTGCGATAACCATAAACGCAACCGGACTCCAGCCAGGACTGTTTGATCTGTCCCGTCAGTCTCAGATCTACCTGGTGGCGCTGAGAATACGGTTGCTTAAACCAGGCGTAAAAGCCACTGGTATAAACATTCAGCACCCTGCAGAGCAGACGAACAGGCCAGCAACGGGAGTTGTTACGAATAAAGGCGTACCTCATTCGGACAGCTTTGCGAAGTACGCCGCGGCTTTTTTTAATATGTCCCGTTCGTCAGTAAACCGCTTCAACTCCTTCTGGAGTCGGCGGATCTCGACCTGAGCATCTGACTGTTCTTTATTAGTGGATGAGTCCGGACCGTACTTCTTTATCCAGGCGTAAAGGCTGTGGGTGGTGATATCGAGACGTGTTGCAACGCTGGAAACAGAATGACCGCGATCAATAACCTGTTTGACTGCTTCAATTTTAAACTCTTCGGGATAACGTTTACCGCTCATGGGAACCTCTCTTTAAGTCATCTTAAATGACTCCGAAGTGTCTGTTAAACCCGTGGCGATTCAGGACTCAGATCAAAATGTGCATTGAAGAACCAACTCGGCACTGGAAAAGACAGTCGCTACTTCGAAGGTGAGCTATTTTGCACCACGCGGCTTCAGCGCTTACTTTGAGCATAACGCCTTGGCCACTTAACTTAAGTGAGTGGCCATATAGCGGATACTTAGGACTGCGAATTTTGGAAGAGATCCCAGCGATTGCCGTATAAATCTTCAAATACAACCACTGTCCCGTATTCTTCCTCCCGCGGCTCCTCACAGAAGTGAACGCCCTTAGCCTTCATAGCTTTATAGTCGCGCCAGAAGTCGTCAGTCTGAAGGAACAGGAACACCCTCCCACCGCACTGGTTACCGATAAAACTCTCCTGCCTTTCATTCGAAGCTCGAGCCAGAAGCAGATTACAGTCGCTTTCCGTATTAGGCGAAACCACAACCCAGCGTTTTCCCGGTTGAGGAGTATCTTCCACCAATACGAAACCCAGCTTTCCCGTATAGTATTCAATCGCCCGATCATAGTCATCCACGACGACAGCTACGTACCCCAGACATTTTCTTTGTGTGCGCATTCTACTCTCCCGTTTGTTTAAGAAATCATTACACAACATTTTAACATTTTTCCCAACCTGTAAATATTTTCTCTGGCCTTACATATATTTACTTTTAATAAATTGATTTATGTCACATCGGTTTAAATTAATTGACCATTACTGGAAAATTGAAATTTCAAAGAAATTTCAGAATAAAGCACTGGTGAAATTACTTTTTTCAGAGCAAATAAACATAGCAAGCTAATGAAAATCAAAGAAAGGCAAAGGCATAATCTAGTCTTATGATAAATAAAATGTTAAATGATTAGCAAAAATGGAAAGTCAATAAAAACTCACCTCTTAACCAATGTTTTTCTTTTTTGTTAATTTTAAATAACTTTACCTTAACAATTATAAATCATTGAAATCATATGCTTATGAAAAAATAAAAGTAAGATAATAACAAATTAAACAATTTGAAACAGTTAGTTGGTAGGAGATGCTTTCCTGTCGGTTATATAAAAAAAGGCGAGCAATGGCATAAATGTTAAATCTTCCTAATCAAGAAAAGGGATTTTCGTATCCCCATGGATACGACTGCAACGCCCTTACCGATACAGAATTTTATTCAGTATTTAAAAGGATGAACTATGCAAGCTACAGCCCTGTTACGCCCCGCAATGCAGGAAGTCAGGAAGCGATTTATCAGCCTGAATGACTACCAAAATGATGAAGACCGTTTTTTTAAAGAATCCTCAGAATTTCTCAAGTTTATACGTGATGAAAAATTACTTCCTTCTCTACTTCAGGAAATAATATCAGACCCAGAATACCTTGCCGATGTCGCTTCAAACTCATATAAGCATGTTAATCACTTTTCTAAGGTAGTTCTTATCAATGACACCAATCAGGATAACTGCCGACTGACACTGCATATATGGAAACCACCATTCACTGAAGCAGAAATCAGTCAGGAGCTAATACACGATCACCGTTTCAGTTTTTCTTCATATGTACTTTGTGGCGAACAGGTTCATGAAATATTCCGAGAGTCAACTGAAAAATCGATAACTAAAGTCCGCTTCCAGAAATATAAATACCTGCCTTCTGCAACAGGCAATATTCATGACTGTTTCTTTGAAGAAGATGTTTACCTCGATCAGGTAGCTGAAAAAAAAGTCAGTCGGGGGAATGTCTACACAATGCATAACGAAGCTATTCACCGCATTGTTTTCCCGGAGGGCGATGAGCCGATTATTTCGTTTCTTGTTCGCGGTCCGAGGAAAAGAAATTATACCCACACCTATAACACTTTTTATCCACGCGAAGGTACTGTTTCAAACGTCCCAATGTATACACCGGAAGAGCTTCACGAGTTACTGTCCTATACACTTAAACAGATTTGAGGATTTCACATGAGTCTTGTCGTCGACACTGAAGGTTCGGTTCATGAAAAACATGGTGAATATAATATATTTCGTCAGCTGGCCGTAAAAGTTTTCGCAGACCACATTAATGATGAAGAATATTATCAGTGGCTTGATGAGGTACCATTTGAGTTAATAAGCCTTTTTCCTTCCGTTGAGTTTAAAGAGCGTGACTGGGTGAGGGCAAATCCACCTCTTAATACCGCAGTTTATTACGATACGCCCGATTACGATATTTTGCCTACCGGTGCGCTGCTCAGAACGTCCTGTAGCAGACTTACGCACGCATTCTGCGCTTTTAAGATGCCGGAAGATTCTACTGGCAACCGCTTGGATCGCCGGCATGTATTTGAGGGAGATGAAAAGGCAACCATCCAGAACGATCCGAGCGGCCATGATGCTGTAAATATTGTTAAAAAGCTGATTACCCGGCGTGATGTAGAGCAGCCCGGTACTTTTCTTGAGATGGCCACGGGTATTTCACCCACACATTTGAGCCCCGCGCTAGTTTTGAAGGGACACCGAACAACATTTTATGTGCTGATTGATGGTTATGACGTTCTGCGATGCTCCATTGACCGCTCATCCGTTTTCGACTTCCGCTCAGATAAGGACGCTGACGACGCGACCAACTGGAAGAGTTTCCGTGAAGTCGAGCTATCGCTCTATCCCCGTATTTCCGACGAAATCAAAGGAGATCCGAGGGTCGTGCAGGTTATTGAAGCCCTACGGGATTCGCTGATAAGTCGTTTTGACACGCATGTGATTTATGACATCAAATACCAGCGCGGTATGAAGTTGCTGGGTAAATATTAAAAGCCATTTGTGGGGTAACAAACGTGCTGCCAGTGATCTTTATTACCGCAATCCTTGCGGTTATGAATGGGGCCAAATATCAGTCCCTGAGTAATTACCTTAATCTGACGTTTGGGTACCCCACGCGTGAAGTCGCTTTTCTTTTTTCACTTTCGAATATGTGCGGGCTGATATTTGGTCTTTTAATGCTTACTCTGCCGTCCGTCAGAACGAAATTTTCGCGCATGCATATGACTGTGCTTGTGCTGCAGGCGGCATCTTATGCCATCAGTTACTTTTACCGCGATGTTTATTCAGCGATGCTGGTGCAACGGGTGATGGAAGGATTTGTCTTCGCCTATATCATGAACTTCTACCCGGTAGCACTGACACGTGCTTCACGCCCTGAGAGGGCTGAGCTGATGATGTGCATGTGGGGTCTCGTATATGCACTGGGCTTTGCCTTTTCTAATGGTCTGGCTTCACTTCACATTCCAGACGCTGTTGCTTTTAATGCACCTTCTTTGACGCTATTTATATTCCTGCTGGTTTTTAATCCTCGTATAGTAAGGTCGTTGCAGGCTGTTGATATCGTAACCCGAGGAATTAACCGACCATCTCTGCACCTTCTCGGAAAGATAGGATTGGTCGCTGTTCCCTTTTTCCTATTCACTTTTACCTATAATAACTTTTTGTTTACTTATTCTTCAGTGTACCTGAGCAGCAACCCGCTCTACTGGATGATGTTAATTAACGCAGTTGGCATTGTTTTGTCTAACATTCTTGTATCATCCGGCAAAATCAGCGCGACGTTATATCTCGCTGCACTTATAGGTGTGCTGTGGTTACAAGCCTTATTTTCTTCATCTCATGGGTTAATTGTAGCAGCCTCTATCATGTTGGTATTGGGTCTCATTGAAGGCGTCATATTCGGTTTTTTCATCAGACACTTTGCATCCAAAAACTTCGATCTCGTTAAGGCTGGCTATCTCGTTTCCGGTAGCCTCGGGGCAACGCTGGGACCAGTGTTCACGGTACATTTTGGGCAGACTCCTGTGTTTTTTTCATTCATCTTCATGGCTTCAATCATCTGTCTTCTTATCCTGAGAGGAGGCAGCAGAAGAGCCAACCATATTACAACAGGAGAGGATCATGTCTGATACGGCCCTGATGTTTTTTAAACCAGAGTTTCTGCCACAAGATCGCGAACGTTTTTTGCCGCTTGTCCGTGAGCATCTGAATGATTATGGGCTTGTTATTACGGCTGACTGTGAAGTATTTGCTCGCGATCAAAAAGCCATCCTGTTTGACCGTGTCTATGCCAAACTGTTGCAAAATGCCCGCCAGCCTTTTATAGAAAATAAGATCGGTGGGTATACCTATCTAGAAGCCACCCCGGAAGTAACGGAAGAGCAACTATTTGATGAGTGGATTTCACCGCTTAATCCTGCCTTGTGCGATGGAGAAGACAATTACTATCTGATGAAGGATGGCGTACGAGTCGTAAACCCTTTTTGCCCCTATCAAAGAAAGCGGTTCGTAGAGAGTCCCGTTTCCGTTCGTCTTTTTCTGGTGCGTAAAAGCACACCGTTGCCGTGGGGAAGGATTAAGCCGCTTTTTCAGGGAGCGCCCATACAGCATGAAGGCAATGGTTCAGGAGTAAGAGGCCACCTGAGCCGTTGTAGCTGGTATACACCTACAACAAATGGTTTGCACCTTTCAGCATCAGAAATGGATGCGCAGAGGGAAACCTACGAGGTAATGGATTTCTTTAAGGACAGGAGATAGCTCAGTATATGCAGAAAGAACTTATTCTCATCCGGCATGGCCATTCAGAATGGCAGGCCGGAACAACACAAGACAGGAACAGTCATCTTACCGGTCAAGGTATTAGCGAGGCAGGAAGACTTTACAACTCGCTTCCAATCTATACAGACACGGCAAGATTTCACTTAATAAGCAGCCCACTCCATCGGGCGGTGGAGACCAGCCGCCTTGCACTGCCTCACGAGCTATTCTCGTCGGTTTGTTTTGATAGTAGCTTCAGGGAAGCTTCTTTCCACGTACGCGGCGGCCTAAGCCTCCCAGAGAACTTTTACCCGGACTCTGGAGGGAAAGTTAGCGCAGAATATCTAGAGTTTAAGGCGGGTATCCGCTCAGCGCTGGCCAGTATCTTGGCGGTACACAATCGCGTAATCATTTTTACCCATGGTGGGGTAATTAAAACTATTCTCCGTCTCCACTGCGGCTCTGATAAGTTCTGCACACAAATAGATAATTGCTCGCTAACGCATTTCGTTAAAAAAGACAGCGCATGGCTGCTTCAGAGGGTCAATCACCGATGCTGAGTCATGAACCTCTCTTCCTGAGCACAGTAGTGATCCTCTGCGCGCTGTGCCAGTCGGTTGTGGGTGTTGGCCTCATTATGATTGGCCTGCCGACACTTATCTTGAGCGGATTTGCTTTTGACCAGGCACTGTCAGTGTGCCTGCCAGGCTCGCTTATTATTAACTTATTTCAAGTAAGTACAGAACGTAAAAACTACCGTCGCGACGACATTCTCTCCTATGTCTGCATTGGACTAATTTATACGGTCTTTCTTTTTTATCTGAACCTTATAATCGGCGTCAGTTTTAACAAGCTTACAGCAGGCTTAATATTGCTGCTGACCGGAACAATAGGTTTTCTACCGTCTGTAAGGGAACGCTTTCTGAGGTCGCTGGATATCAGTCCGAGGATCACCAATACTGCAATTGGTTTGATTCATTCCGTATCCAGTCTCGGTGGTTCACTACTTTCTCTGACAGGCACAGCTCGCTATGCAGAAAGCTCTGAGGCGCGCAGGTTTATAGCCGGTGGATACCTATCTCTTGGGCTTATTCAGTTGGCCTTTTATTCGACTCACGGGGTCAGTCTTACCCCAGTGATGTATTCGCTGCTTGCAGTTCCCGCGTATCTCCTTTCGCAGAGGTTTGTCACACCCTACGTTAATCATCAAAAGTTAAAAACATTCATTTTTATCCTGATTCTCATTTATGGCGCACTGCTCATTAAACAGTCGATGTGAGGTAATAATGGAAAGTCTTCTGTCCAAATACATTAACAGTGAAATTGGGGTTTCATTCAGTATTGGTAAAGTGGATACCGCTACCCTGAAATCTTTCGATTCTGGCTTCATTATCATTCAGTCAAAGGAAACCGTTCAACATATTCCTTTTCACGCCATTATTCGTTTTATAGAGGCGGGAGATGAGGCTTACTCTCTGCTGCGCAAGCGGAGTTTTCCTCTGACCATCGTGGTTACGCCAGTGATGAGCGTTATCAGCACCTATTAAATCAGAGGAGGAAACAGAACATGACCAGCATCACCACTACTGAAAGCCTTCACTACCTTACAACGAATCCATGGAATATTCCTTCTGTCAGACATGTAAGAGATCGAAAACCTCGTCTCATCACCGTGTCGGGAAACTACAACCTTGGCAAATCAGCATTTATGAACAGACTTGGTGCGCGACTGTTCCTACAGGACAACGACACAATTCTGATTGATGAAAGTGCTTTCAGGCATCCACAACACCCATATGGCCTTAGGGAAGCTGAATCCAATTTCTTTTCATTTATCGTTCACATGATGGCGCAGAGAGATATCCTCATAAAATCTTGGCTTAACTGTGGCTTCAACGTCATCATTGAGCGCTCTTTTACTGAAGACCTAATGTTAAGCAGATTGCTCAAAAGGGTCTCATTACTCAGTGAAAGCGAGATGGGTTTGCACACCCAGCTACATGACTCATATAAAAACAGCAATCCAAAACCAGATTGCGTTTTTTACTTCAACTATCCCGCCGAACGTTCAAAGCTAAATCATGAGTTTGCTGTAACGACAGGTCTGATACCTGCTTTTTTCTGTGGTGGGATCAACCGTGAAGAGTGGTTCTCAGCTTGCCACGATTTGTATCAAGATTTCAGACATGACCTTGATTCCGAAGGAATGACCGTGATTGAACACAACTATGAATGCTATGAAGATGAACTTCTTAGCAGATTCATGCATCATTTTTACTAATCCGACACTGGACAGCCTTCAGTTTTGCAAAAAAAGCTAACTGAAGGTTACCTAGTATTCTGATGTACGCCGCGTTAGCTGATACCTACCGCATTAACAACTTCTGCTTTTGGCACAGAGCAGACATGTTGACTGAGTTGACCGTCCGCTATGAGCGAAAAGCGGACATAGCTTACACACTTTTGAACTATAATAAAAAAACTACCACGCTACATTTTATTGTGCCGTGGATAACAATAAAAATCCTATATTGATTATATAATCTATTAACTAGACGCCTCGTCGATTCCATGTATATGTATTAGGACTAAAGGCTGAACGTAAGAATGTTGTTAAAGCGTTATCAGTTTCAATTGCGCATTTGCAAACTTGTATTTTATAGGTTCCGCTTAATACGTTCATTCGAATGTTCCCGGCGTCCGAACCCTGATGCGCGACATCTCCTCGTGCAGTTACGAAGTCATTTATTGCTTTGACTCCGAGCGTCCAACTTGAAGATAGATTTTGAATGCCTAAAATCTTGTGAAAACCTTCATTTATATTATTGCTTTTTGGGGTATTAAGTCCAGTAACCCATTCCCGGGCAATCTCAAGATAAATAACCTTCCAACCGTCACCAGCCATAGTTAAAGGTTTAAGTTGATGTTTAGAATTCCGTACATAATCTGATATTGTTTTTTTTACAATATTAGGCAAATCATCCGGTGAAACGCATCTATCAATGGAGTGCTTAACCGATTCAATAATAACTTCCTCAATGTATAATTCCCATGCGGCACAAAGCAATAAAACCCCAGCTCCTGTTAAATGCCCCAACCCCATATTCCCGGGAGTGCCATTTTGTATGCTTGAATGAGTTTGAATAATTCTATCTACATCACGCATCATTACACCTTCAAATTTCCCTAATGCACTAGATGGCATTGAGCTCTACTTGGTTGAGGTTAAATAATTGAAATCTAAGATTACAGTTCGCGGTTTTATTATCGGCATGTTTATGAATTACTTTAGGGGGGGTACTGTGATCAGCTAAAATTTTACCTTAATCAATTTCCTCATTTCATGAGTTATAAATGTCCCATTTTTTACAAGGTCTACATTCAAAGCCTGAATCATCGTCAGTCCTAGACTTTAAGCAGTAACAATGCAGCCGCCTCGTAAATACCTCTTCTGTGGCATAAAGGCGCCAAATGACGCCTAAAAATGGGGCCGTCCGATGAATATGATGCAGTCGTATAAATCCTTCTGTATCTGACGTTTTCCTTAAGTCACCCAGGCTTTCAGCAATGAAGTGGTTTACGTAAAACCTTATGACCCCGGAGAGCAGGATTTACTCTTACTGAGACATAAAATGCGTGACTTACGCGTTCTAAGTGCGACCTGTCTGATGCTAACACGTAGGGGGATTCAGCGATGGTCACAGAACTTAACACGGTAACTCTCTGTTAATATTTCTTTAGTCTTCACAAAAAGGCTGTTCTTTCATGAATTCATCGAAGTTTAAAATTTTCACCTTTAATAAATCCTTTGGAAAACGTTGATAAATCCTGTCATTCGAAATAAATAAATCGACATTATGGCAGTACGCTATATGACAGATGTCGTGACTATCATTCTTACCGGGTTGATTACCTGTTTTCATTGCATCTAATATATAAATAGTTAAGCACTTTAAATAATCATCTAATATTTTACTGCGACTGTATGTTTTAATGGAGTTTAGATACTCAGGAGTGAAGTCGCCTTCTGGATCTGATTCTGTTCCTTGCCTGAATTTTCTTATTCCAAGCCCATTGAGAAAACCTATTATATTCATGTCCATAAGCACTCTAATTTCTGTTTCTGTGTAAGGGTTGGCTCGAAGCGAGTCTCTATCCTCCTTTTCTGTTGACATTGTTTCTTTTAAAACTGATGTGGAATCCTCTACTAGCATATTGTCATAATTAGTCAGTGCCTCAATAGAATATACTTCCCCACCGAGCTCAATTTTAATATTTTTTGCTTCAGATAGTGTATCCGTTCTAATGATTTCTTCCATTAACAGTTTTGTAGCAGGTACGTCATAATCATTTAAACCAATACCAAATGCCTTAGCCTGTAAAGTACCTACGGATTCCCATATGATCTTTACATCACGACTTGAAATGTTGACTAGAGAGGTTTTCCGTATGTTGTACTCTTTTTCTGAGGTCATCCCTGAAATCAGTTCCATGATGCCAAGCTGTGAACATATAAGTTCAATGTTGTTTTTTTTAGGGATTTTATTTAGCTGCCTTAGTATATTTGTATCCAGATATGCTTTCATGTTTTTAATGCGCCTTTATTTTATAGAGTGATTAAACACCACTGATTGAATATTTGTACATTTATGAAAAAAACTCAAGAAGCACCTTTACTCACTTTTTGCTGAAGACCGCTTTTGAAGCATTTATCGCCACATGCGGCTATCATTCGAAGGGCTTTGACCTGATCCCCGTTTATTAATACACAGCGATGTTAGTAATGTCCGCTTCTGGCACGAACCGGACGCTTTTTTCAGGCCCGCTTTGAGCGAACAGCGGACCTTTGATTGAAGTGTTTCCTCTCCGCTGAGTCAGCGTGGATACACGCAACATCACAATTAAATAAGAAAGGGTGTGCCATAATTCCTGCCATTACGGCGCAAATACAACATTCGTGGGTTGAGAAGGAACGAAACATGGCTGTTATCCGCCACATCAGCATTCAGAATTTTCGCTCAATACGGCAGGCAGAATGGTTTCCAGGTTCAGGGATGAATTGCCTGATAGGCCCTGGAGATTCAGGAAAATCGACCTTTATTGATGCTATTGACCTAGTACTCGGAGCGCGAAGATCGTTCACATTCAGTGATGCTGATTTTTATCTCATGAATTCGGCCAATCCAGTATGCATCAGTGTAACTCTCGGACAGCTTGATGACGGGCTTCGGAACCTTGAGAACTATGGGCGTTATCTTCGTGGTTTCAATAGCGAAACAAAGGAGATCCATGATGAACCCCGGGCAGGAGATGAAACCGTACTTACACTGAGAATGGTCGTTGGTGCAGATCTCGAACCAAACTGGTGCTTATTTTCAGAACGAGCAATAGCGGAAGGGCTGGAGAAAAGGTTACTGTGGAAGCACCGTGAGCAGTTAAGCCCTACTCGCCTTGGGGCAACCTCGCATCATCATCTGGCATGGGGCAACCGCTCAGTGCTGAATAAATTATCTGCACAAGATTTTGATATCAGTTTAACGTTGGCCGAACTGTCCCGACAGACACGACACAACTTTGCTGCCCAGCAACTACCGCAGTTGGATAACATCCTTACCGAGGTCAGAACCATTGCAAATGAGTTAGGCGTTCAGGTTGGAGAACTTAAAGCGCTGCTGGACGTGAATGGCGTCTCCTTGTCTAACAGCGCAATCAGCCTACATAACAGTGATAACACGCCACTGAGAATGCTTGGAACAGGATCAACCCGATTGCTGGTGAGCGGGTTACAAAAAGCTGTTGGGCGTCCTGGGATCATACTGGTTGATGAAGCAGAGTACGGACTGGAGCCTTACAGGATCAGCCGACTCTTGAATCAACTGGGTTCTCGTGATGATGAACCCACTTCGCAGGTATTCATCACCACCCATTCCCCATATGTTCTCAGGGAACTCAAGGCAACCCAGCTCTGTGTGTTGCGGAAACTAGAACAACCAGCCCCAGAGCATTCACACAATTTCCTGACACTAAGTGGGGACGATAAGGAACAAGCTACCTTAAGGGCCTGCGCTGAAGCCTTTTTCAGTAAAGCCGTAATTGTGGGCGAAGGTGGAACTGAGGTTGGTTTTATCAGAGGGCTGGACTTGTCCAGACAATGCAGGGGAAGAACAGGGTTTCAGGATTAGGGGGCCTTTGCTACAGATGGCGGCGGCGGGGACAATTATTTCAAACGCGCCGAGGTTTTTGCACAACTAGGATATCGAACTGCCTTATTAAAAGATTCAGATATCACGACACCTGCACACAGGCAACAGACAGAACATTGCCGGGCTAGTGGTGTGACCATTTTTGAATGGGGCAATGGTTTTTCAACAGAGGGTGCCCTGCTAGCCTGGTGTCCTGCTGAGACTATCCGTGACATCGTTCTCCTTGCTGCAGATCTGAACAGCCAACAACAAGTGGATCAGCACATTCAGAACTGCTCCCGAGGGGCTTATAACTTTGATACGTGCACAGGTGAACCAACAGAAGAAATGAGAACGCCAGTGGCTCACGCTGCTGGCAAGTATGGTTGGTTTAAAACGATCGGGAAGGCTGAGGATCTGGCGGAGAATATCGTGGGTCCAGTCATCAATCAGTTTTCACCACCATTCAAAATATTTATAAGAGATCTGCTGGCGTGGGCTGCGGAAAACGGTGATCCACGATGAGTGTGGATGCCGTTTTGAACGCCACTAAAGGCCTTATTGTAGCGCCAGCGGGATGTGGCAAAACTCACCTGATTACTGAAGTTCTTGGTTTTGCGCAAAGGAAGCCGTATCTCGTGCTGACACATACAACCGCAGGTGTAACGGCACTCAAAAAGCGACTGAGCCGTTTTGCAATTCCTCCGCAGAACTATGTTGTGACAACAATAGATGGATGGGCTCTGAAAATAGCTGGCTGCTTTCCGGGATTGTGTCCGCTTGGTGTGGGGCCTGAAAATCCAGCCGTTTTTTACCCTTCTCTTCGCCGTGCCGTACGTAATCTGGTTGTTAACGGTAATATTAGCGAAATCATCACAGCTACTTATTCGCGTTTGCTGGTCGATGAATATCAGGACTGCAATAGCGAGCAACATGAACTGACTTGTGCGCTTTCACGTTTGCTACCAACGGTAGTCTTTGGTGACCCGATGCAGTGTATCTTCAACTTTAGCGGCCCTATGCCCGACTGGAACCAAACAGTTGAAACTTTTTTCCCTATTCTGGCAACCTTACAAACGCCCTGGCGTTGGAAAAATGCACAAACGCCATATTTGGGCCAGTGGATCCTTGAGCAAAGACATCGATTATTTCGCCGGGAGCGTATTGACTTAAAGTCCTGTCCTGACTATGTACGTTTTCGACCTCTTTCACGAAATCATAATGACAATATCCAGCGCCAGCAGCGCGAATATTACGCGCTGCTGCGACAGTTTCCCAACGACTCGGTTTTAGTTATAGGTGATTCACGAAGAGCTTCATCCAGGCATCAATTTGCACAGCGAATCAATGGCATTGATGTTGTCGAACCGGTAGATCTGAGTGACGTGATAAAAATGGCTACATCCCTTGACGATGCTAATGCTACCAACGTGATGCCAAAGCTTTTACAGGCAGCAGCTGAGTTGATGACAAACGTTGGAGTTAGCACAACCTTACGAAGAATTAGTTCTATTCAGGCTGGACGAAACAAAACAGCTCCTTCTTCGCTTGAGAATGCATTGGTAGCGCTTGCTCTGGCCCCCACCCGACAAAATATTCGAACGGCACTTTTTTTGCTCGAGGAGAAGGGAGAGACGCGCGTATTCAGGGCCGGAGCTCTGCACGTTCTAAAAGATGCGATAAATCTGTCCATCAGCTCACCTGACAAAAGCATTAGAGAGTCAGCATCAGTTATTCGTGAACAACGTAGATACCAAGGTGAAGGACGCGTATCGCACCGTTCAATAGGCTCAACTCTTCTTCTGAAAGGTCTGGAATGCGACCACGCGGTGATATTAGATGCGGGAAATATGGGGGCAACTGATTTGTATGTTGCGCTCTCAAGGGGGGCTAAGTCTGTTACGATCTTCTCGGGTCGTGATGAGTTCAAACCCTAATAGCCCAAGACTGCCCCCTAGACGCTCATACCTTAGTGTTTATAAGGTCCGCTGTGAGCGAGGAGCGGACGTCAAAATGATAGCGATAGGGATGTTCTGCCACATTAAACATAACAACCCGCCAGCGAACTGTAGCCAAGCGGGAATCGGATAGTAGATTTAGCTAAGCATTCTCTGCTTCTAAAACTCCGCCAAACATGCGCATATTGTTCAGATTCTCGATGCTATGAGCCTTAGAAACCCATTGTTTATCAAACTCTTCTACACCAAACCTTTCATGGTTTATCCCGTTAATTGCTATGACAAAACCATTTGGGAGTTCAACCTGATAGTTAGGCCTAACACCAGTGCCTGACATCCCGATGCGGATGAAAATGTTTTTATCATTCGCTTTTGCATCGGAAGGGCTTCTTTTTACCTCAGCCAGTGTACGTGCCGTTAACTTCATTTTTTCGAAGTGATCCAACGGAATGTCGCGGAAATCACCGTCCCATACCTTATCCATACTGCCTCCAACCAATTTAAACGATGTCCAAAGCCAAAAAAGAAAGGTGTGGTTACGCCCGAATAATTATCTCTATACTTTCTTCGGAAACTTCATACTTTTTAGATAAAAGTATCTTAGCTTGCTGAATGGAGATTCCATCTGGATAAGGTTCTTCCTCCTGTGCGATTTTTGGAGGTTTGACATCAACATCTGGCATTGCATTGAAATTTAAATCATTTTCATCAATGCCTAAATCAGTTAATGATGAGTAAGCAACGGGGTTTCTTGCTCCATCCCACATGTTCGGGTATGCAACCTTTGCATACTCACTAACTTTAATCAGCCACCTTGTAGGACGCGAACCATCCCACTCCGGGGAAACCACCACATCAGAGATTTTGCCGATGAAAAATGCGTTTTTATGAGGGTCAGAAACACTTCCCCAGTCATCATTATGATTATCAGCAGGATCTCTGTTCTGTACACAGACGACGTACTTGCAGCGAGAGGCGCGCTTCTCGCTGAGAACCCATGATCCAGAGCCTCCATCACTTAACAAACGGTCAAAACCACGTGCGGTAAAAACAACTACAGCCGAATCATTCATGTGCATTTCCTTTGAAAGTATGAAGCACACTATATACACAATATATACAAAGTCAACAAAAGTATATAAAAGTATTTTGAGGAAGTAGAAATGCAACTCTCTTAGCGAAACTGAATATCGCCACCATGTAACATAAGAGTTCTGTTGCGCTGTTAACCTATAGAAGCGAAGCAGAAAAATGAGCCGTTAACTTCAAAGCCTTCATAGTTAAGTTTTTTTAAAAAACCTAAAAAAGTACTGAATGTTCGTTCGCGGCAAACGGTTCAATAAAAATGAGCATCAGAGCAAGTTGAAAGGCACTCTTGAGTACTTGATAGGAGATTAAAAATGATAATTACAATTCAGCTAAATGGGGCATCAATAGCCAAAGACCACACAAATTACAAGGTTTTGTTTGAGGGTAAATACATAGCGGTGATACGAATGATATAAATGAATAATCGTCGGCAATCGTCGGCAATCGTCGGCAATCGTCGGCAATCGTCGGCAATGAAAGCTCCACTCACTTGAGTGCGGCGTCAAGATAAAACTAAAACATATTAAAAATAAGTACTGAATGTTCGTTCGCGGCAAACGGTTATCTAAAAATGAGCATCAGAGCAAGTTGAAAGCCACTCTTGAGTACTATAGCACACACACCACCATACTATGGCTGCGCCATAATCCCCGCGACGCGACATCTATTTACGTTCAACAGTTGTAATACTCGACCATCCTGAATTTAACATAAGACTAAATTTGTCGCACCGCCGCTGTAGCACCAATATAGTAATGTCACTTTTTAGCCATTTAGAAATGTCCTTGTTGCAGCATAAGAAATGAATCTTATGCTGCAACAAGGACATTTGAATGTTGGTGACTATGTCAGATAAGGAATTACTCCGGGCCAGCGTCATTCAGGCTGTTGTTGAAAAACGTCCGCTTCTGGCACATAGCGGACTAACATTTTATCAGTTGCTGACTTTATGGTGAGCAGAGAATGTCAGAGCACATCGTTCACCACGGATGACCGGCGGACGTAAAAAAACCGGCTTTCGCCGGTTCACGTTGTCATGCCGCATTCGGATCGTCGCATTTCGGCATCCAGTCGGCACTGCTTTCGTCCGTCAGCCCGAGGTTGGTCTGCATCCCGAGCTTCGTGCGCCGCTTCAGGTAGCTTTTCCCGTATTCGCGCAGGATGCTCTCCAGCGCCTGGCTGAAGGTCTTCATGCTGAGCGGGTTGCGGTAGCCATTGGCCTCCATGTACGCCAGATAGGCGTGGTAGAGGTAGCTACGGGGTTGCAGGGGCCGGATGCTGGCGTTCCCCATGTGCAGGCCGTTCGGCTCGGCGGTGGCAAACAGGTAGCCGCAGAAGTCCACCATCGGGTCGGCGTCGCGCTTGATGCGCATGGCCTCGCCGGAGTTCTGCTGCTGCTGAAGCAGCGCG
>Ga0157359_1000240_pt1 | contig 18481 bp, 13 predicted proteins | sample AttcapACBM3_FD_111482 | JGI IMG/M metagenome (GOLD analysis project Ga0157359, IMG submission 111482) | Fungus gardens microbial communities from leaf cutter ant in Botucatu, State of São Paulo, Brazil - Atta capiguara ACBM3 | ecosystem: Host-associated > Fungi > Mycelium > Unclassified ...
ACCATATTATCAATTGCTTTGGTCAAGAGGAGAACAAGATCCTGAATTCTGGAAAGAAGTGGCCACAGCATTGGTGGATAACAAGTATAACATGAAAACATCAAGGAATGAATATCCAATCAGAATGTTTCAAGGGGGACCATTACATAAACCGTTTTTATTGCAATTGATAATCAAGAACAAGTCATCATAGATCCCAATAAGAAGACAGTTGTAATGCATGTAGAAGGAGAACTGGAGATATTGGTCTAAAAATTCATGAGGACATAAAAGCTAAAAATGGGATATTGTTACAATTAATGCCTTGAGGATGCATTATGGAGATGGACATAGGGTATGATGATATGATTGGCTGCACCAAAGTAGTCTTAGTCAGCACCTCATGTAGTAGGTGCTCTTGCCTTACTTCATCCTTACTACTTCCTCATGTTATTCTGACTCATATGCTTCATAGACTATACATGGCTTAACAGTATATATATAGCATAGATACTCTTCTGTATCCTTATGCTTTACCAATTTTATCAACTCTTATCTTCTCTCAAGTCTTTGTCTAAGTGCAACCTGAGCTCTAGCTTAAGATTGTAACATTAAGATAGGAAAAGCTTAAGAAAAAATACTTTCTTGAAGAAGAGTCTACTTATAGTCACTCTTGGAATAGTAGATATCTTAGGATCTGAACCCATGTTCTTATTTTAATCTTCTAGTAAAGAAAATAAAGCTACAGCCTTAGGAGAGATATTTCTAGAAACAAAAGAAACAGAGACACTCCTTGAGAAGTATTTTGCAATGCAACAAGTTAGAGGTCTTCTTTTTGAATACACTCATTTGCCAGCTCTAAATCTGGCTCTGGAAAGCAAGTTAGGTGAGTCTCTAAGCTCACCAATATATTAAGAACTGTCCTAGAGACTAGGGAGAAGTACTAGAGTTTTTAATGATTTGTTTGGATTTTTCGAATTAACCATAGTAGTAGTTCGAAAAAAAGAAGTTATATCTGAAGGTGAGTCATATACTTGGTGTTAAAATGACTTGTGAAGTCTGTGGGGTTTGGTAGAATTCATAATCTCCAAATATTACAACTTAAGACTTAGTGGCTAGTCAAAAGAAGAATCTTATATAAAGTTTATATAGAAGAACTCAATGAAGTTTTTGGTACAATATATCTAGGTCTGTGTACAACTAAATCTAATCTACTCTAAAGACCATGTGTTATATATGAGATTAACATGTAGTAAATATGTTATATAACATTATTATTTCAGAGCCTTCTATATTCTTTCATGTATCATGTGATTGTATGACTGTGACATATGAATAGAAAATAAAATAAAATAAGAAAGGAAAATAAAATCCACTGTCTTCAACTCTGATACCAGAGAGGTCCTAACTTTATTACTCATAGTAACTAGATACATAACTTACCTCCAGAGTTGTGTGCAAGAGAAGGAAAAAAGCTACTATAGGTTTTGGTGATATTCAAAACTTGAGTCTTGATAAAGAGTTTAGCTTTCTTATACCTGGTAATTATAGCTTAGAACTCACTGAAGATTGTAAACTCTGCATAACTTCACCCAGTTGTCCTAATAGACACATAATTAGTAGGTTGGTTGTGAGTAACCTTTATCTAGATTTTCCTCAATTTATATTAATTCTGACAGTGTCTCTCTCTGCCTATGAAGGGGTTTCCGTCTTCTGAGGCAAAAATTGTAGGCTACTTGTTGTAGATAATCTGCCACAGACTTTGATCAAGCACCATGTAATAAATTGTTGATTAAAAAGTAGACTACTCTGTACTAGGAACTCTATTGAGTTCTCTTATGTTAACCAAATACAAGGTTTCTCTTTTTCTCTAATCCTTTGAGCTTAAGTTGTAACACATGGGGTTCTTGTATTTAAGTATCTTCTTTAGATTAACAGGAATCAAGGTAGTAGTAGATATGGGAGTAAATTTAACATTATAGGCAAAAGACATTGTGCTGGTTTTCTTGAGTGTTAAGATGTCATTGACTTTTGTCTTGAACCAAAATTGCATGCTTCTTCCTTCCCCATAATGTTCTCTAATTTCTCATTGATAATATTAGGTATTGATTTCTATTCTATCAAATTTTGCCTTCATTCATCAATAGGTCAGCAGCTCCGCTGAACAGCAAAGCGCCAAACACTTAGCCGAACACATATTAACATTCGCCCAGAACGATGGCTGGAAGAACAACTCCCAGCATGAAATTTTCATAGAGCATCGTCCCACAACTCAACCAATTTACTATGGTAAACTTGAATAGCCTCTGAGACAATATACTCTGTAGTCCCATAAAATGTTATTGTCTGGTTCCCAATCCCCCAAACTACTCATTGCTATCTCGACCATCGCTCCCGTCTGCGCAACACTACCAGCACTAGCTACCCCAGCAACAGACACAGAACCAATGAACGAGGACTTCGAAGGGGCAGCGGCCACAGGAACTTGAGCTTAACCCGGGCTTTGTTAGAAACGACTTTTGTTTTAATTAGGTGTCTTCCATGGGGATGTGCCGCGGGATTTGATTGGACGCATTCTTCGGTCAGCATGGCATAGAAACCCACACGGTTTTCCGTGATCATGAGAAACAGTTCTGCCAAGTTACTTGATTCCTGCAGTTGACCACTGGAGAGCATGGCTGCCGAGGATCACGTCCGCATCTCAGGCGAGTTCATGTCAATAAGTGTCTGGATCCAGCTGCTCGGCTTACTCAACTATCCAACTTATCCTCAGGCTTCAGCATTGTCCTCAGTGAACCCCACCACAGGCAATTGGCGATCAAACACCGCATCAATGGTCGTGAAGGAACTGTATTGAAAGTCGACAGAAGCAAAGTTGGCGAAGAACAAAGGCGAAAACTGGATGGGCTCCTGTGCGCCAGTTTCAACTCATCTCAAATGTCTCGAAGTAACCCACGGCTACTCTAGGGATGTGGTTGAGGGTTCTATCTTGACCGTCGAATTATATGAGAAGCGTTTGACTCACCCAGACAGATGCCTTGGAACAATTGTTCTTTCTTCCGATGAAATATGGAGTCGTTGGGAAATTGCTGAAGGTCTGTCAATTATCTATCATCATGACCTTTTCTCATCAAGCTGTAGATCGCATCAAGGTCATTACCATTGATAAACCAAAAGCATCGATCTGGCTCATTGTTAAGGTATGCCAGTCTCATCTCAGTTCCCATTATGATAATCTCTCAAGAGCCTTAGGATCCCAATACAGTGATGCGAAACGAATTGGAGAGTGTCCTTGATCGTGTTCAGACTGCAAGACAAAAAGTAGAAGAATTCAAGGATTTGCAAGGTCACGGTGTTAGGGAGGTGATCCTGGAACTTGCAAAGGTCCTCAGCCAGGTACAGTTATGTTGCCTGTGAAGAGATTATTGAGCCTAACTTGACCTCCTAGCTCCATCCAGTTGCGAAAATTGTTGTAGGATGCGTTATTGTTATTCATGAGGTCAGTTTTCTCATATCAATTCGAATGTCTGAGCTGAATCCACTCAAGACACGGAAGACTCAAGAAGAATCGCGAGAATTGTTCCGAGACCTTGCGGACAGTATGATACGGGTGGCTGAACACGTCAAGAATGTCAGCAATACGAGATCAAAGGAGTTAAAGTCGGCAATGAAAATGTTCTTGGAAGTTACAGAAGAAACAATGGGACTTATGGAAAGCTTGGCCAATGAGAGTACAACAGCAAAAATCAGTGCGCTCGCATTCCTAGGTTGTATTTGCCAGAACTGACAGATGATACTCAGTGGATGCTTTGATACAGGACAACAAGGAAAAGATTGAGAGAATTCAAAAATGCTTCAATACATTCAAAGAGGAGTTTGATCGGGCTATTGGTGTCGATACGAACATGCAGGTAGCCAATACGAACAATCGGCTCGAGGGTAAAATATGTATTCTGTGTTTGATGACCCAACTAACACTCGTGCTAGAGGATAAACGGTTGAAGCAACTGGGGGAGTTGAGGGAGCGCCTGTTTGGAGGACACCAGCCCATCCCCAGCCACGGAGCCGATAAGTGCTTAAAGGGTACTCGTCAAGACATATTAACGAACGTGATTACCTTGATCAATGATCCCAAGGACAGGAATATCATCTGGATCAAAGGATCTCTTGGAGTGGGGAAATCCGCCCTTGCGGCCAGTATCAGGTCCCTCCCTGAACTTCAAGAGCCCCCCTATTTCGCATTTATTCGCAACGACTCTGCTTTTACATCCGCAAGTGCCCTGTGGCGTAACATAACTTTCCAACTCGCTCTCCGGTACCCCTCCATATTAGAACATATTCTGAAGATCTCAACAGATATTTCTATTCTGCAAACTCCACTTCTATTCGGAAAACTCGTCAAGGGGCCTTTAGCTGCTCTATCCGAGTCCGACAGAAATCTTGCTTCCAGCCAGCCCTTCGTTGTAATCGTCGATGCATTGGATGAGTGTGGCGACTTGGACGTCGGTCGAACAAAGGATCGTGGTTTCCCTTCAAAAGAGCGTGAAGACCTCCTGCAGACTCTTAGTGAGTGGCAGGACCTGCCGAAGAATTTTAAGCTTGTTGTCACAAGTAGGCCTAACAAGGACATCGAGCGCTTTCTTTCTCCGTCAATCAGCATCCACATCTCCATCCCTTCCGGTAGCGCTGTCACGGACCAAACTGAGGCCTTCGCTGATATCCAAACATTCTTCGAGAATCGCCTGGCTCCTATTAAACCTACGTCATCTCCGAAATGGCATATTGAGGCAGCTAAAATCTTGACTCCTCACGCTGTCGGTATATTCCAGTGGGCCAATACGATTGCCACCCTCTTCAGAGAGGCTGATGATCCGGGGACTTTGTTGGAAGAGTACCACAATGCCAAGCGGCCTCGACCCGACTCGAGCGATATGGAGAGGTTGAGTTCCCTGTACAGGCATGTTCTTAAGGCATCGTTTGACCGCAAAAAGGAGAAATTTTTGAAGGCGTTCAGAACTGTTGCAGGTGCCATGGTTTTTGCTATGCGCCCTCTTCGGGATGAGGATATGATCACACACGCAGGGATCACGCAGGCTACGCTGAATCACATACGTGCAGGCCTTAGCTCAGTTGTTGATCCTGGAGAAAAAGCTCCCCTTCGGTTCACCCATAAATCGTTTGATGACTTCCTTCTCTCCAATGAGTGCCCTCCTGAATTTGCCATCGTGGCGCATGAACAACATCATGAACTTGCCAAGCTCTGCTTAGCCACCATGTCCGCAGAACTTGGCTTCAACATGTCTAAGCTTGAGACGTCGTGCTTAAAGAATTCCGACCAGCCTAATATCGAAGAGAAAATCAAGACTGGCATTTCTCCGCTTCTCTCATACTCATGTCGCTTTTTTGTCTATCACCTTAGCGGTACTCGACCTGGTGATCGGCAATCTCTGATGAATGATCTGAAGAAAGTGGTGAACAATCAGCTATTGTTCTGGTTCGAGGCCATGAGCTTGTTGAAGAAAATGAAATGGGTAGTGCGAGCTCTGAGAACCATTCTGGATCTTTGCGATGTACGTGTTATTCTACTTTATGTGGCTTTCCTGACACTATTGTTCATCAGGCACAGGACCACGAATTTTCCAGCTTTGTTCGAGATGCTGTCCGATTTGTCCTAGCATTCTGGCGCCCAATCTCCCTGAGTGCTCCTCATATCTATATCTCCGCTCTCCCCTTTTCTCCCACGCACTCCAAGGTCGCTGAACGCTTTCGATCTAAGTTCCCTCATACAATTGAAGTCACTCAAGGCCGACCTGCTCATTGGCCCTCGTCTGTCTTTGTTGTTGAACATGATCGTGACCCCGTCAAGTCCCTTGTTGTCTCACGAAATGAAAAATACTTTGCGTACGGAGACTCCAGGAGAACGGTATATATTTGTGACGTTGAAACTGGCAACCTCGTCAAGAAGTTACACTTGGATTTACTGCGGCGCGTCTCCTGTACTGCCCTCAGTCCTGATGGCAAGCGTTTGATGGTGGTTACAGATTTATCGGACTTCTACATTTGTGACATCGAAAGTGGTGAGCCCCGTGCCATCGCAAAGGGAAGCAAGACTGTTACGTTTTCAAAAGATGGCCTTCACATCATTTCGTGTCTTGACTACCCACTTCGCATTCAGTCGTTGAGTGCTAGTTATGGTGAACTTGAATATGAATATAAATTTGCCTTGGACCCACACTTGTCGTACCATCCATTCTCTTCATCATCTGATGGCCAATATGTGGCTTTGGCTGTACGTAGCGGACCACGCCCATCAATCCTTGTACATGATGTGGTAAACCGCACACATCAGATGACGTGCCCTCAGCTTGACAGTGACTGGATCCGGGATCTCGCTTTTTCCCCTGATGGTCGCTTCCTAGTCGCAATTGCTGATTCACGTGACATGGCACCCCCTTTCATACATGTTTACAGTTCAGAAACCGGAGAACTTATTCTAGGTCCAGTCAATATAGATCATCTATCCTATATTGCATACAGGCCAGACAACCTCCTATTGACAGTAGATCACGATGGCTGTGTAATGTTCCGAGTTCAGCAGAATCCCTTGTCGCATAAGCCAGCGATTGTTGACAAGACACCAATTTCTAAACATGGTGCCGTGTTTTCGCTTTTGTCAGATAGTAGGAGACTACTGGTGGGGTATGAGGATGGGAGAGTTAAGATGTTGAACCTGAATGAGATCACCTCAGGCACCTATGATGGTGATTGTCGACGGGTCCTTTGGGGTGGAGTACTGTCGTCATCTGGAGAAATACTGGTTGCATGTTCGGATGAGGGGATCCGCTTCTGGAATGTTGTTTCTGGTAAGGCTACCAAACTAATCGAAACTCCCTGCAGTCAAATTGCATTATCCCATGATGGAATGCGCGTTGCTTCTACTGATTCCCATGGAACAATCCGGATCTGGGATACAACAACTGGAGAGCTAATCTCGGGACCCAGGCAAGTATATGGCACTTTAAAGCAGTTTTTCTTCAGACCACATGATAATCGGCTGGTCACAAGCCATGTTCATGTTCAAGATGGTCGGTCCACTGTGTGCATCTGGAAGGAGGATTTGACACTGGAACTCACGATGCCATGTCCAGTCATTTGGAGCAAGTTTTATGCAGTTTCAATTGATGCCTTGACTATCACTGGCCGAGTACGTGGGTCGAGTGATGATGATCCCACCCAATGCTATTCATGGAATCCTGAAGAGCAACAATTCATACGTCTCAGAAACCCCACTCGCATCCAGCGCCTTCCTAAATGGAATCCCCTGGTCGTTTTCAATCAATATTTCGCTTCTGCATCACGGGACCACGGAGGCAGGCAGTGGTCAATCGAGATTCAAGACGTTGACACTGGTGACAAGGTTATTGGACTCCGGTATGATTGTATTGATCCCGGAAGGGAGCCTACTGTGGTTTTTTCGCTTGACGGTCGGAAGCTGGTATCATCACTTGATGGTACGATCAGAGTATGGGATACATCAGACCTCACGAGAGAGAGTACAGAGGCACAGGCACATGCTAGGGGGTTTGGCGATGGGTCTCAGATTGAGGATGGATGGGCAATGGGTCAAGGAGATGAGAGAGGCCATATCATGTTCTGGGTTCCAGATGATCACAGGCATGGACTTTATCGACCTCGAAATGTCTTAGTGGTTGGAAACTGTATACCAACAAAGGTGGATACCATGAGGTTCAAGTATGGCAAGGAGTGGCATAAATGTATTGGGGAGACTTCTAAGTGGTGGTGAACCAATTTAGGCGGGAAGTTTATTCTTTAAATGTGATGGCAGATAACAGGCTTGCATTTGAAGATACTGTTGTTCTGAGAACTAATAGCTTACTTTTTAGACTCTCACTGCTGGCTTTGTTCTATAATAAAGAAACAATGTAAAAGTAAAGAACATCACATGATGGGTCTAGAAATAGTGAATTCTCTGAGTATGTTTGGTCTAATTAATACTGTTAAGAATAACTTTGATCAGTTCCAGAACAAAGATGTTATATTCCTAGACTAACCTCAGGTAGTAACTTATACAAAGGCATGAGCAAGAGAGAAGAGAATGATTAGCAAGTATAAGAACATAAGAATGTATTTATAGCTATATGAACTTAGTCCAAGGGCATAATATGATAAAAGTATGATATATTGTCATACTTATCATTTTTACTGTCACATGATTATATAATCTGATAGAATCTTTTAGAAGGACTTAATTATTACTTTAGAATAGGTTTGTTATGACTTAGGCTCTATTATGGACAATGCTTACCTAATATCCACTCTGCTCAAAATATCTACAGAAGTAAATACCTTCCTTCTGGTCTATACATACTCTTCTAGTACATATCTATCTAACTTTATTTCATATTGAATCACTCCATAACTAATTATATGACTTTCTTATAATCTCTATGGAACTCTGAACCCCATTCTAAGAGCTTTAGTATACTCAGAGTAATTACCTCAGATATAGTTTTATTTACTAAGTACTTGTCATATCCTGATTTGGTTATATCTATCCCAATACACAGATAATACTTTTTTCTTATTTGTACTTTCTAATTTATTTCAGTGCAGATTAATCATCTTTATTCCACCTTGGACATCTTTGTTGGACTTTAACTAATTCTATAGATCTTTATTTCTAACATCTGAAGATTACTAAAAACTAAAGTAACTCATTTAGCAGCTCTATTCCTAGGTAACTACCTTAGATAGTATACTTAGTATTTTTCTAAAAATTAAAAATTAATTACATGAGATGTAGTGGTAGACTGTGATAATTACAATGTAATTACTTAAATAAAGAAGAAAAGAAAGGAGAAATATATTATAGGTAATGTAGAAGTAGAATGTTGAGTTCAGTAGAAAAATTCTTAAGTGATGTCTTCTTGAAAGCAAAAAGCTCCAGGAATGAACTCAAGAAAAGTGAGGATATCTTTGAGATACTCTTGCTTAGGATTCCATAATTTTCTATAATGAACATATTATAGTAATATTATTTCTTCTAGAAACTTATACTATATTTCTTTGTAATACATGATTGTGTGACTGTAACATGTGACATCATACTAACTCTAATCCTAATCTTAGATCTAAGATAGAAAATAAAATTAAAATTAAAATAAAAAAGAAAATAGAATAAAATAAAGTTTATTATTCATAATTCTAACAGTGATTGGTGATTAATCTACTAACACATACATATAATGAATTGAATAAGTCAAAGTGTTTCAGCTAAGCTTTATCTTTGAAATATATTAAATGAATAGGTAGCTTATTATTATCATTTAGATTAAGAAACTATTTTTTCTTGTAATCAGAAGCTTGAAAATAATTTTGCCATTTTCAAACAATATCATTATATTCTTCTCTTTTGTTAACTTTATATAAAAGAAATAGCTTTTCTGTAGCTTTTCTCTTTCATGTTTTTGGCTAATCTGTGTTCTATGACTTTTTTCTACATCTGTACTCATTTGCTTATCCAATTTCCCATGCTTCAGACCACTTCAGGCTATATATTAATACTCTGGACTGTTTAGATATATTATTAAACTCACTTTTATGTACTCTCTTGCTCTTCTACAATACTCTGTGATCTTCTAAAGTCTTTTAGCATTATTTGCATATTTACATATTTACTTTCACATGCTTTTGAAGTACCTACTAAGCACTCTAACTCTCTTCCATTTTAGTTTCTCCATTCTAAACTATTCCTAATTATTTAAGTATCATTATTTCTTGCTCATGTAATCAGAATTCTAACATAACAGAATAGACTTGTTATTAGATAAAATAGCTATGTCAGATACAGTTCATACTAGAAGGTGAAAGTCTATGGGATTAGCTTAGAAATGTACAGAGTATATAAACTCTGTGAAAAGAGCTTAGTGATGTAAACTTATAGAACAACCTTGGCTTTAGCTTATATGCTACTCTATCTGTCTATTATGTGGTTGTGACTTCAGAGGAGTGAATGAAGTCTAAGATAAAAGTGAGTGTTGATTTGGTATATTACTATTGAATACTAGAGATTGAGTTTAATAAGAGTTATCTTTGTTGATTATCAAACTAGTGAATTACAGTGCAACTACTAGTTTTATATACAAGTTGGAGATATAGGAGATACTTGGGATTTCAGTATCTCATACTGAGTAGAGGTTTCAGTAGTGAGATACTAATAGGAGTAAGATAGGAGAACTCTGCTATGGAAAACCAAGTTTACTAGGAGTATTCCAGTTATAGAAGACTGGATATCCAGATTATTACATTACTATTATAGGGACATATTGTAAGAAGAGTGGCCATTATAAAAAACAGGCTTATTTTGTAGATATTTAAATAACAACATCACTGTGGGAACATGTCTTCCAAATGAATGGACTTGACACTACCTTCAGAAACCCCTATTTTATTTTCTTAGGATTCTCTGGAGATAAGTGTATAGTTTAGTATTTCTTAGACAATAGACTTAGGATTTCCTGAAGGTTTGAAATGCTTAGCACTTCTACCTAGTTATCCTAATATCTGTAATCCAAAGGGCTACTTTTTTACATTTTCTTTAGCTTTTTGAGAGGCTGGTATAATGGTACTTCTTTGAAATATCAGAACTAGAAACTGTGTAGTGTACATATATTCTATATAAGAGATGTTTGTGTGCTGGTAAAAGTTTTATTGTTGAATTTCTCAACATTTTTATACTTTTGATAGTAGGTAAAGCCTTGTTGGCATAATAACAGATGTGGTGTTGAAAAGAGGATTTTATATTAAACAAAAACCCCAAATATTGCCAAATGTTCTTCCATTTGAGTACTACATCTCTTCAAGGTCTCAGATCTAGTAGAAAAGAATTAAAGTTCTTTGTCAATCTATAGAAATGAAAAACTTTGGACTTATCATGCTCAATGACAAGACTAAATTGTTTGAAATGAAATGAAATAATACTATAACTACAAAAGAGATTTGTATTTGATTTTTCAAAGCTTTTTTCCTGAGAAATAAGAAGACCATTATCAACAAATGACAGAAAAAAATGGGAATAGGAATTGAAAGATCTTTTATTCTTTTTTCCAGTATATGAAAAATTGGAGCAATATAAAGAGCAGAGAAGATAGGTGAGAGAGTGAATTCCTCACCAACACTAATATCAGCTCTAAATAAAGAAGAAGTGAAATGATTCCAAACATATTGTGTCTGTCTGTTAATTAAATAGTTATATAAAAATCAGAATATATTTGAGTCAAAGTCTGCTTTGGTTAGAATTATAGAAAGTAGACAATAATTCAAGAAAGAGAAGAATTGTACTGTGTCAAATGTAAGGATGCTTGTATGAAGATATTTTATCCATCTCTTTTATATAAGGTAAGTTAAAAAAGATATTGGCATCTATTACCAAATATTTTTTGATGTAATAGTATGAACTTGAAGTTTATTACTTATTGCTTTTTCAGTTTTGAAATGATAATGAACAACAATTTCTTGAAGTGAGACAACTAGTAACTGAGATTGATACATCTATTCACTATATTAACAATGTTATAACAGTATTTAGCAATGCTTAATATGTCAGAGCTGAAGATAGTAGACTTTAATTATTTTCAATTTCTTTCTCATTTTTATTTTTATTTTAGAACTAAGAAGTAGAAGTAAGAATGACATCACAGTCATAATCACAGGATAACATGATAAGAGTAAGGACATAAAATGATCTTAAACAAATAATATTATATAGCATGGCAACAGCATAGTAGCCTTATGGCAAATACATGTACTTTAGAATAGGATAGAGTAGTGTGTATACAGACCACAGTTTGTGGTATATAAGATAGACTAGTTTGTACTTGGAATACTGTTAAGTTTTCTTGTATAAACCCTATATAAGGTTCTTTCTTTGGACTAACCCTAAGATATTAAGTTTGTAACATAATATATTCTTAAGATAACTCCAAGAGATGTGGTCTGATATTAGATGTGGCTCACACCTCAAAGATTGGTAGAGGGGAATCTGATTATTTCTCAAGAGAAACAGAGTAATAGGAACAGACAACATAATAATCACAATCCTAGCCCAAATTAGAGGGGGCATATCTAGCATTTATATCTAGAAGAAGCTAGATTAGCTTGAAGAAGAAACAGAAATTAGAATTGGAACAAATTTGTTAGGAAACCTAAGATAATGTTCAGTGACAAGAGTAAGGCAGCAAATGCTGAATAGAAAATCAAAATAGGAAAACCAAAATATAAGCAAGAAGCACATTGTTGATTTTATGATTGAATTTGAAATATTAGTCATAAAGACTGAAATAGACAACCTATATACTATATTCTTATTAAAGAAGAATATCTAGATAGACATTATAAAGACAATATTAAAATATATACCAATGGCAGCACCAGAGACACTTAGAGAGTGGAAGGTAGCAATTATCTCAGTAGAACAAGGATATGAATCCACAGAAAGTTAACAAAACTATAAAATAAGAACTGGAATGACATATGGAGGAAGAGATATACCCATGGATATTGGGAAGGCCAAAGACAACTTTGACAAAGACAGGAAGCCAAAATACTTCAACTACAATGTATATGGACACATGGCAAAAGATTGTAGAAAGTAAAGAAGAAATAAGATACAAAGAAGTGTTATAAATGCAACAAGATAGGGCATATTGCTAAAGATTGCAAGATAGAACAGAATATAAAGAATTGCAGTGTTCAAAAAGAAACAAATAATAAGAAGAATAAGAAACAGATGGGTTTTATAGAAGATCATGAGTAGGCATGGTATAAAGGATCTCTGTATCTAATGCTCAGAATTGATATGTTATTCCAAACCAATAGGACAACAAAGAGAGAGAGTTAAAGAAACACAAGTCAAGACATAAAATGGAAAAAAATAATCCAAACCAAACCTATAGATAGATCATTTGAGGTTTTTAACACAAATGGAACCAAGAATGGAGAAGTTATACAATATACACAACTAAAAGTCAAAACAAACTGTTACAACTGATATCTCATGCTTACAATGTAAATATATTATAGACTACACATTTCAGAGAGGTTTCTTGATGATACAATGATTGGCTGCACTGTAGCTGTCTCAGTCAGCATTTTATATAGTAGGTATTACTTCCTGCTATTTTTCTTATATTTATGACTTGTTCTGCTTCATAGACAATAGATGTATTCCTCATGATCTTTAGATATATATAGCTGTAGATATATTCCTATATTCTTTCACTTTACCAATTGATCAAACCCTCTGCTCTTTACTCAAGCCTTTGCCTAAGTTGCAATCTCAGCCAAGCTAAAGGTTATAACATAAATGGACACAAGGAGCAAATCAATGCAGTAGTAATAGATCTAAATAGAATGGACATATTCTTAGGATATGACTGGCTAATAAAGTATAATCTAGAAGTAAATTGGAACACAGAAACTATATGATTTTCAAGATGCCCAAGAAACTATAGGATGTAATAATAGGATATAAAGTTTAGGAACAGAAGAATACAACTAATAGATAACCAGAATAAAAAATACCAAGAAATAGGAAAGGAACTGGATCCAACAAACCCAGAAGATCTCCCAAAGTACATTTGACCATTTACACACTTATTTAAATAGAAGAAGTTCAAAAATTTACTGGAAAGACAAGAGTGGGATGATGAAATTGACCTAATAGGAAACACACTCAAAGAGGTAAATACCAAGACTTATGCCATGACAATAAAGGAAGATGAGATATTGAACCAATGATATGTAGTACTATATTTTTATATCCCAAAGAAAGATGGATTATTATGATTGGTACAAGACTACAAGAAATTGAACCAACATACAATAAAGGATAAAATGCTACTACTCTTAATTGGAGAAGTAATTGACAAATTAAAAGAGGCAAAATACTTCAACAAGTTGGATCTTATCTGAGGCTATAATAACATATGAATCAAGAAAGGAGACAAATGAAAAGCAGTATTTTTAAAAAATAAAGGCTTATTTAAACCTAAAAGTAATGTATTTTGGACTATACAACTCACCAGGAATATTCCAAAGAATGATGAACAGCATTTTCTGAGAGTTATTACATAGAAGAGTACTGGAAAACTATATAGATGACTTTGTAATACTTGCCAAAACCAAGAAGGAACTAGACAAACAAACTATTTGCTTTTTAAAAATAGTAGAAAAGTATAATCTCTATTTCAAATGATTGAAGTGCAATTTTGATGCTGAAAAAATCCCAATCCTAGGAGTATTAGTTGGAAGAGAAGAAGTATGAATAGAAAATAATAAAGTCAAGGCAGTCACAGAATAGAAGATCCCTACCAAGATAAAAGAAATAAAAAGCTTCTTGGAGTTTACAAACTTCTATCAACAACTTATCAAAAACTTTAATTATACAGCAAGACCTCTTAATGAACTAAAAGAAAAGAAAGAGTGGAAATGGGACAATGAACTTGAAGACATGCAATAAGAGGAGTTCTATTATAGGAACAAGAAGAAAAAAGGAAACATGTTGTATTTTTATCAAGAACAATGTAACCAGTGGAGTGAAATTATGAAATCTACAACAAAGAACTACTTGTAATAGTGAGAGCTCTTACAAAGTAGAGACAATACCTACTGGATGCTACAAAAAGATTTGAAGTCTAGACAGACCATGAAAATCTCAAATACTTTAGAGAACCACACAAGTTAAATGGACAACAAGCAAGATGGTACTTAAACTTACAAGATTACAATTTCACACTATGTCACATACCAGGAAAAGCAAACACTAGAGCCAATGTATTATCAAGAAAAGATCAAGTAGATACTATAGAAGATAACAAGAATGTTCAACTACTTAAGAAAGAAATGTGGACAAGGAAGATCACAATAGCAGAAGTAATGATCATTCAAAGGAATCAAGTAGTAGAAGAAACCATATTATTAGAGGAAATACAAAGAAACCACACCAAGAAACAAGAAGTTTTGAAAGAACTAGAGAAAGACAATGGAGTAGTCTATATCTATTAAACACAGTTTACACTGGGGGTGAAATTTTGCAAGATGGACTCAGAGATGTGTAGACTTATGGAATGATCTTGGCTTCAGCTTATATACTGTGCCATCTGTTTGCCATATAGTCACAATTTCTGATGGAAGAAAGAAGTCTGGATGAAAGTGAGTACTAATTGGTGTGTCACCATTGAACACCAAGGATCAAGTTCAATAAAAGTTATTTTTGTCAATTATCAGACTAGCAAATTACAGTGTAACTACTAGTCTTATATATAAAGAGATACTATAAGAGATGCTTGGAGTTTTAGTAGTAAGGCCCCTATTACTCCAAGTAGAGATTTTAGTGTTGAGACACTGACAGGAATATAACTTTGCTATAGAAGACTAAATTAGATAGAAGTATCACTATTATGGAAGATAGAATCTCTGGATTGTTGCATTACCTCTGAGAGGGCATGTTACAAAGAAGGTGGCTGCTATAGAAGGCAGGCTTGTAGTTGAGAAAACAGTATCACCACAGTAATGTGTTTTCCAGTTAGAATGGACATAACATATAACAGTATTCCCCCCTTAGGACTGAGCCTTCCAAGTCCTATTGAATTTATCCATAGAAGCCTATGATGGTGCCTAGATCAAGAATACATAAATAGGGAAGAAAAGTTTTTGCCTTTTCTTCTATACTACCATGTCTTCCCCCATTCTCTCTGATATTTCCTTGAATAATGCTAAGATGCTTGAAGAGTAGCAGTAGGAAATACAGTGAAGGCACAAGGAGAAGCAATGGCTCCTGGATCAATTGGAAGAGGCAGCAGAGGTCCATTATATTGAGTATATGGCTTAGAAAGCAAGAAAAGAGGCCAAGAAATAGAGGATTGCAGAGGAGGAGGAGAAAAAGAAAAAGTTGGAATAACTCCAACAACTTCAGAATGAGATAATAGTAGAGGACACCATCCTTTTGAAGGGCATTGAAGAATCCCAGATTGCAAGATCTAAGTGAAAAGAAATTACCTCAGGAAATGATAAGGAGTGCTAACCTTCCAAGAAGGCTAAAAGCAAATGACCAGCAAGATATCATGGGAATATCAGGGTCAAGATAGAGTGTGTTAATCTCTGTGAGCAGTGTGTGTATGCCAGGCAAGACTACTTAGTGCACAATTCAAGATGAGTAAAAAGATTTTTTTTAGTTTTCTTTTTTTATTAATAGTCTTCTTCATAGCTAGTCTCTTGCATGTGCTAGATGTATTGCTATCAAGCAGCAGTATATTCTCCACACCAACACCAACTCCCTGGCTATAACCTCTACCTATAGTAAAGTCTTAAGTGCTGTGGAAAAGGCACTCCAGGATATTGTGGAAGAGTACAAAAGTATTGAGAAGTCCCTTCAGAACTTGGTGGAGGACCAGAATAGGAATATAGCCCAATTAGCGAGGATTAGGGCTATAGTGGAGCAAAGATGGGGTTCAAAAAAGAATCTACAAGATGATGGAGAAAAGAGTGAGGATAGAGAAGGTAGAGAGGAAGAAGGGCCCAAGAATGACTCTAGAGAAAGTTAGAAGGAAGTAGAGAAGGAAACCCTGTTACTTGTCTTTTACTAGGATAGTTTTAGTTTTTATTTTGAATTTCATTTCATTTCATTTTCTATTGTACCTATACTGTGTGAGTAGAAAATTAAAAGACAAAAATGAAAATAAATCCAAAAGTTTGAAAATAAAACCTTATAAAGAGTATGCTAAAGCTGGGTTTGACCAAAAGTAAGCAAATAGAATATACTAAGAAAATTATAAAAAAATTCTCATTAGGAGTGTGTGGAGGCAGGTAATAAGTACAACAGAGTGATTAGAATAGAGGGAGTGGGCTGGGCTTGGTAGGATATGTGGTGTGAAAATCAGATACCAAATTAAAGGAATGAGTGAGCCTAAATATGGGAATCCACTCAGATTCATCTTCAGTGTCTTCATACCCTAGCTAGATCACCTTGTACAGAAGTTTGCATGTCTGTCGGCAATTGATTTTGGAGTCTACTATTTGAGATATTTTGTATTCAGGTTCTCTATTAATTATCACTGAAGCAGGGACCAGTTGTGTTCTCTTAGGGAAAGAGTTGGATATGGCAGGTTCAAGTATGGACACATGGAAAACTGAATGGATAGAGCACATAAACTCTGGGAGGTAGAGGGTGAAAAATAGTGTACCATGCTGGGAAGTAATTTTGTAGAGTCTGAGATATTTTTCAGAGAGTTTTTTTAAAGGCAAAGTAGTTCTGAAAAACTGAGCCTTGACAAATACTTTGTCATTTACTTTGAAATCAGGAGTGGGGGAATATCATGCATTAGCAGATTTTTGATAACACTATTGGGCTGCAGAGATTTCAGCTTTGAAAATACTCTGTAATTCAATGAGGTTTACAATAAAGTCATGGGCTTGAGAAGAAGCAATATTATGTTCAGGATGAATTGTGATGTTTGAATGATATCCCTTATTAGCAAAGAATGGAGAAATAGTGGTAGTAACACTTAGAGCATTGTTATAGACAAACTCTGCAAGAGATAGGAGTTTGGACCAGTTATATTGCTGGTAATTACAATATACACAAAGGTATTGCTTGAGAGTCTGATTCATGTGTTTGGTTTGTCCATTACCTTCAGAGTGGTAACCTGAAGTGAAGTAAAGCCACATGTCTAGAACAGTGCTTAAAGAATGGAAGAAGTCAGACACAAACTCCAAGTCTCTATCAGAGATAACATGGAAAGAAACACTATGTTTGGAGAACATATGAAGAACAAATAGATGTGCTAAGTTCATGAATGTGATAGTGTCATGGACAGGGATAAAAATTGCCTGCTTGGTAAGCCAGTTGACTATGACTAAGATAGTGTCAAACCCAGAGAATGATGAGAGTTTCTCAATGAAGAAGGCATTTTTTATAAGGAAGTAGGCCTCTTATAAAGTTTTCTAGTATTTTCATGCATTTGATAGTAAACAATGGAATTCTATAGTTGTTCAGGGATAGGAAGTTGTTTGAGAGATCTGTAGAGCTTATTATATTGTGACTTGGATCACATGCAAGTGACACAGAACTTGCAGAATTGTTGTACATCAGCACAGAGGCTGGGCCAGGAATATCTGTGATGAACTAGTTTTAGTATTTTGTTTTGACCATAATGTCTAACAAGGATGTGATCATGATTATACTGGAGGACATGTGTGTAGAGATTACTAGCAAATGTGTTGTAGCAACCACTCGTCACTCAAGGACAAATGATCTCACAATGAGCAAAGCTCTCCAATGGGCTATCAAGTAAAGAGTGGGGAATTACAAGAGAACTTGACAAGGAGCCCTTGCTGTATTGCTCCTCTATTTATATAAATTACATGTGGTCCGTGCTACAACAATATTAACCTGCCCTTATGTCCATGCATCGTCCTCATGTCC
>Ga0157359_1000242_pt1 | contig 18461 bp, 18 predicted proteins | sample AttcapACBM3_FD_111482 | JGI IMG/M metagenome (GOLD analysis project Ga0157359, IMG submission 111482) | Fungus gardens microbial communities from leaf cutter ant in Botucatu, State of São Paulo, Brazil - Atta capiguara ACBM3 | ecosystem: Host-associated > Fungi > Mycelium > Unclassified ...
ATGTGTCTTTCTTAAGGCCAATATGCCATATACATGTGCCCTGACATCATACTCTTTAATCTCCATCATACATGTGTGTACCATGTGTACACTATGAGGAACTCATGTCCCTTGATATCACTCTATCTCTAGACTCTTCCTAATCCTTCTAAACTCTAAGTCCTTCCAGACTGCTCTAGGCCCTATGACATCATGTCATGTGACTTTCCAGTCACATGCCCTTTCTCTCTCATTGTAGACTAATAATAACTACTATCCTATATCTTATCTTATCTGTCCTAAAGTCTGTCCACACTTTTGTCTTATAACATTATGGATGTTGGTGACCAGATTCAGGCCATCAGCTAGATATACTTATCATTTAATTGGGTGATGTTGTGTTAACATACTTGTTGTTTTTAAGTAGTAACCTTGTACTAAAGGTCTATTGTGATCTTTCCATACAGAGAAATGGCATTGTCCAGTAAGAAAACATCTAGCTTAAAGATTCTCTTCTTAGAGATATTAGCTAGTGTTTATTAGAGTAGTAGTCAGTAAGGCAGTAGATAGGTAGTTAGTAAACAGTATGAGGTTGGATAAGAAGAATACCAGCTAGCATTTACAGAGGAAAGTTTTAAAGGAAAGTTTTTTTAGAAGATATCATTTTACATTGTTAAATGCCATGGTAACCAACATTGTCGGTATTAGTTAAATAAACATAGAAGAGTTGATTAGAAATGTAGAAGAAGAAGAAGTAATGAAGTTGTTGAAACAAATAATAGAGAATAACATGATGTTATTGAATTTACAAAGACAAATATTGGAGTTACAAATAGTAGAAGATCAGAAAAGAAAGAGTGAGCAAGAAGAAGAATGGAGCAGAAGAAAAAGAACAAAGAAGAAGAAAAGAGAGAGAAGAGGAAGAAGAAAGAAAAAGAGTAGAAGACAAATGGAGAAGAGTAGAGAAGATAAGAATGAGAGAAGAAAGAAGAGTGGAGAAGGAATGGAGATGACTTGGAAGAGAAGAAGAGAAAAAAACAAAGAAATAACAATGCAAGAAAGGAAGTGTTTTGTGTGTGGAGGCTTTGGGCATATTGCTTATAATTGTAGAAATATAAAGAACAGGAGAGAAGGGGGATCAATATTGATACCCTCAAATAATTTTGAGGTGCTAGGAAGCAAAGTAATGAATATAGGAGAAGGAACTGAAAGGGAGATAGGAAAAGATAGAAAGACAATTTTGAAAGAAGAAAGATTGAGGAAGGAAAAGTCAGTGGAAGTACAAAAGACAAGAGTAGAGAAAAATGACAATGGTGTAGAAAAGAAAGAGAAATTATTGAGAAAAATAATGGTCAAGATAGGATTAAACCAGAAAGAGGAAGAAGAAGGAATTGTGGTGCAAGTGTTATTGGATTAGTAGTACAACAGGATTGGTGATGAGTTTAGAGCTTACTAGGAAGAATAAATTTAAGAAGAAGAAGTTAGATAGGCCAATCTATGTGAGAAATGTAGATGATATCTTTAATCATGAAGGACTGATAAAACATACAGTAGAGGCAGAGTTGTTTTACAGAAGACATAAGGAGAGAACAGAGATAAATATAATAGGAGGACAGAAATGGAGTGTGATATTAGGAATGCTATGGCTGACATGCCACAATCCAAAGATTATTTAGAAGACCAGAGAGATGATGATGATGAGATGTCTAGATGAGTGTGAAAAGCAGTAGAAAATGAAGCAGACAAAGCCAAGATGGTAAAAATAGAAAGAAAAGAGAAGTTTAGGAAGCCAACAGTTGGGAAAGAAATAGAAATAGTAAGAATGGTAGAGGAGAAACAAGACAAAGAGAAAGATTTGATAGAAATTAGAATGGTAGAAGAAATGGTTTCTAGAAGGTTTTATAAGTACTTGAAGGTGTTTGAAAAGAAGGAGTCAGAAATGATGCTAATAAGGAAGATATAGGATTATGCCATAGATCTCAGAGAATGTTTTGTTCCAAAAAAGGGGGAAGTATATCTGTTGTTGAGAATAGAGAGAAATAAAGTACAGAAATTTATGAAAGATCAGTTGAGAGAGAAATACATTTGACTATTGAAATCACCAGACATCACCAGTGTTTTTTGTGCCAAAGAAGGATGGAAAAAAGAGAATGGTGTAAGATTATTGATATTTAAACAGTTGGACAATCAAAAATAATTATCTATTGCCACTCATATTAGATTTGATAGATAGCATAGGAAAGAAGAAGATATTTATGAAGATGGATCTGAGGTGAGATTATAATAATGTAAAGATTAAGGAAGAATATGAGTGGAAGGTAGCATTCTCAATGCCAGAGGATACCTTTAAGCTAACAGTAATGTTCTTTGAGTTGACAAACTCACTAGCAACTTTCTAGATGATGATGAATGATTTGCTTAGAGATATAATAGAAGCAGAAGATATAGCAGTGTTTATTGATAATATGATGGTGGGAACTGAGACAGAGAAAGAACATAATGATATAGTGGAAAAAGTATTGAGAAGAATAGCAGAAAATGATTTATTTATGAAACCAGAGAAATGTATGTGGAAGATCAGAGAGATTGGTTTTTTTGGAGTGGTGATAAAACTAGATGGAGTGAAGATGGAAAAGGAAAAGGTTCAGGGAGTGGTAGATTGGTTAGTACTAAAAAGTATAAAGGATATGTAGAAGTTTTTGGGATTGGTGAACTACTATAGATGGTTTGTCAAAGATTTTGCAAAGATAGCAAAACCACTTCACAAGATGACAAGGAAAGATGTAAAATAAAACTGGAGAGAAAAACAGCAAAGAGTGTTTGAGGAATTGAAGAAGAGATTTATGATGAAGCTAGTCTTAATAATACCAGACTTAGATAAAGAGATGAGAGTAGAGACAGATATGTCAGATTTTGCTACAAGAGGAGTGTTTTTGATGAAATGTGAGAATGAGAAGTGGAGGCCAGTAGTATTGCAGTGACTACTAGTCAATACAACCAATAGACCACTAAGTAAACTTATAAAATGTAATATCTCATAGAGATCACAAGAGAACTTAACAAGGAGTCTCCAATACATTCCTACACTATTTATACAAGTACATATGATCTGTGCTAACAATAAATAACCTTACTCTAATGTCCATGTATTTGCTATAAGTACACAATATGTACACTATGAGGTAAACATACTGTTTACATACATCTTGACATCATTCTTCTAACCCTTCTTTTAGAATCTAAGCCTATGATATCATGTGACTGTAGTCACATACCTTTCATTGTCCAAGAAAAAGAAATATTAAATCAAGAAAAAGAAATAAAAAGAAAAGAAAAATATTCAAGTCCAAGCACACTATAACTAGCTTATATTTCAAAATAGTTAAATGAGGCTGAAAAGAACTATGAAATTCTTAATAAAGAGATATTGGTAATTATTAGGTGTTTAAAAGTATGAAGGTATTTCTTAGAAAGTACCAAGAGTTAGTTTGAAATTTGAACTAATTCTAAAAAATTAGAGTATTTTATAAAGGCTCAGAAGTTAAATTGAAGATAGATTAAATAGGCCTTATATTTGTTGAGATTTGATTTCACCTTAAAATATGTAGCTGACAAGAGTATGGGATAAGGAGTAGTTGGAGATTAGAGTGATGGAAAAGGAACAATTGTTGATTGAGGAAGCAGAGGAAGAAATTATAGAGAAAATTAAAAAATCAGAAGCAAAAGATAATAAGATAGTAAAAGCAGTAGAAGAAATGAAGAAGACAGGAGTTAAAGTATTGAGAAATGAGAAGTGACAGATTGAAGATGAGTTAGTGTTGAAGGAGGACAAGGTATATGTTCTAAAGGATAAAGGATTAAGGTTGGAGATTATTTGGCTATATCATGATATACTAATAGCAGGATATAGAGAATAGTAGAAGATGGTAGAACTAGTTACTAGAAATTATTGGTAGCTAGAAGTTATTAAAGAGATGAAGCAATATAGAGGGGTGTAATCAGTGTTAAAGGATAAAGAATAGAGTAGAGATGCCAGTAGAAAAACTAAGACCAAACATAGTGCCAGAGAAATAGTAGCAATATATATCAGTAGACTTTATAACAAAGTTACTAGTATTTAGGGGTTATGATGTAATTTTGGTAGTATGTAATAGGTTTTTGAAAATATCACATTTTATCATGACAACAGAAAAAATAACAGTAGAAGGGTTAGTAAGATTGTTTAGGAATAATGTGTAGAAGTTGTATGAGTTACCAGAGAGTGTGATTTTAGATAGAGGGCCTCAGTTTACAGTAGGATTGATGAAGAAGTTGAATGAAATGTTGGGAATAGAAACAAAGCTATTAATGGTTTTTCATCTGTAGACAGACAAACAGATAGAGAGAATAAATCAAGAGCTGGAGCAGTATATGAAGGATATACATTGATCATAGACAAAGCAATTGGTCAGAATAGTTGGTAACTGCAGAGTTCACCTTTAACAACAAGATATATATACAGCAACAAAAGTATCACTATTTAAGGTTAACTATGGACAAGAGTTGAGGATGGGCTTTGAAATCAGAAAAAAGAAAAAGTATGTAAAGACAGAGGAGTTTGTGAAGAAAATAAAGGATATATATGAGAAGGTAAAGATAGTGTTGATACAGTTGCAGAAGGAAATGAAAAAATATGCAGATAAAAATAAGAAGAAAATAGTTGAGTACAAGATGGGAGATAAGGTGTTGTTGAGTACAAAGGATTTGATATGGCAGATGAGGAATAGAGAAACAAAGAAGTTGATAGAGAAGTTTGTGAGGCCATATAAAATTAAGAAAATTATATCAAAAAATGTGGTAGAGTTAGAGTTACTAGTATCAATGAAAATTTACCTAGTGATTAATGTGAGTAGGATAGTAATATATTAGGAGCAGATAGAGGAACAGAAAAAGGTTCTACCTTCTTCAGTAGAAGTAGATAGAGAAAAGAAGTACAAAGTTAAGAAAATATTGAATAGAAGAGATATGAAGGGAAAACTGAAGTATTTGGTCAGGTGGAAGAGATATATAGTAGAAGAAGATACTTGGGAGAGATTGGAGAACTTAGGAAATACAATGGACTTAGTGAAAGAATTTGAGAAGGAGATTAGAGAAAAGGAGATAAGAAGAGTACAAATAAGAAAAGAGAAGAAAAAGGAAAAGGTATTGAATCTGGAAGCAAAAGTGTTTAAAAGAAGTGAATTACTAAAGAAGTATACAGTGAAATGATGGGAAGTTTGAGAATGAATATTTGAAGAAGTTAGAGAGAAGTTGGGCAAGGTGGAAAGAGAAAGAGAAGCAAGTTCCTCTAAAGACAGAACCTTAAAAATAGGATACTGTTATGATATGCTTGGACTCTGATATTTTATTTTAATTTTCTTTTCTTTTTATCTATTTTCTTTTTCTTTTATTTCTTGGACAATGAAGAGGCATGTGATTGTGATCACATGACACATAACATAATATGATATCATAGGCCTAAAATCTGGGAGAAAAGGCTAAAAGAATGATATTAAGATACATGTCAACAGCATGTTTACCTCATAGTGAATGCATGAATATTAGAGTAGAGTTATTTATTGATAGTATGGACCATATGTTATTAATATAGTGTAGGAATATATTGGGAACTCCTTGTCAAGTTCTTTTGTGATTCTTATGAGATACTTCATCTTTAAGTTTACTTAGTAGTCTATTGGTCATCTTGACTAGTAGTTACTATAATATTACTGTCTGATTTTTCTTATATACTTCTATTCTTCATTTTTTGTCCTGTTCTACAGTCCTTTGCTAGATGTCCTAATTTATTGCACTTGTAGCACTTTCTTGTTTCTTTTTCTTTCTTTGGCTTTTGGAAATTCTTTGCTATATATTTATATATGTTGCAATTAAAGGATCTAGGCTTTCTGTATTTGTTATAGTTATCTTTGGATTTTCTAATTTCCATGAGTGCTTCTCTGCCTCTGTAAGTTATTCTAATTTCTGTTCTGTAGTTGTGCCTGCTCTTTTGAACTCATATTCTTGTCTAACTGAGATGATTGCCACCTTCCATTCTTTCAAAGTCTCTAGTACTACTATGTATATGTATTCCAATATAGTCTTGATAATGTTACTTCAGACATTCTTCTTCAGCAAAAATATAATGTGTATATCATTGGTTTCAACCTTTATAGTCAATGTTCCAAACTTTATTATGAAGTTCATAATATGCTTCTTTTCTTGTCAGAATGCTACTTTGCTCTTATCACTGAATACTGTTCTTACTTTTTTGATGAACTCATTCCAATCCTAGATATTATCTTCTTCTTCTATTTGGTCAATTTTCTTCTGTATATAAATTCTTATAATACCCTTTCTAAGTTGGGCTAATACTATAGTTATCTTATTATTGGTTGCTGTAATCTTATTACTCTTAAGGAATAAATGGATTTCTCTCCACCAGTTCTCAAACTTCATCTAGTCACCATCAAACCACCCTAAGTCTGGGATCATACTCTTTAGCATTACTATCTGTTCCAATACTGCTGATACTAGTGCTGATACTGTTGACATATTTTCTTTTGGTGTTTCTATTTCAGTTGTTCTGTTCTTGTATGAGGCATATTCTTTGGTGATTTTTAATGATCCAAGTATTTTTTCTAATGTCTCAATATTTGTATCTTAATGTTGTTAATCCATCTTACTTGTTTATGGTCTTTACTACAATAATTGGTGTCTGTTTCTCTTGTTTTTTAATGGTATAACTGTTATGACATTTCAGTGACCTAACTACTATACACTCTTCTTTTGCAAGGTAAGCCTGGTCATACTTTACCAAATATTATGACCTTAAGCTTGGCTCATGTTATAACTTTAGGCAAAGACTTGAATAAGAGTAGGAAATGAGTCAATTGGTAAAGCATAAAAATACAAAACAGTATCTACAGCTATATATACCTATTGACAATGAGGAATACATATGATATCCTTGAAGTAATAAATAAGGGAAACATGAGGAAGCCTCTACTACTACATAAAGCACTGGCTGATTATATATAAGGAAACAATAAGGCACATCACATAATGAGTCAGAAGTAAAACAAACTTCAATATATGTTGTCTATGAAGCAATCATCTGTAAAATATGAGAAGGCAATCATAATACTTCTCTTTAGTTGCTATAATAAGCTACATAGGATGTTGGTAGAATATTCTCATTTCTTATAGATATTTTCTCCTTTAAGAAGTATCTAAGTTTAATATATTGTCATATCCCAAACTCTAAAACATGTCCAAGACATGTTTGACTTCAATACAACATCAAATCCCCATGGTTATTTGGCCTTATTTGTGCCCAAAACTCCGTCAGTGGTTTGGTACTTTATAATAGACTTAATTCTATCAAAAGTCCACAGTTATTTCACTTTATTTGAGTCAAAATCCATGGTCATATTCATTTGTGTCTATTGTCTAATTATCTTCTTCAAACTCTACAAATTTACTCAGACTTTACACAGAGTTTTCCCCTCTCCAAATCTGAACTCCTATATAGTGTTTTACTAATGAAACACTTGCTCAGATATCAGTTTTAGTTACTTCTTTTGTTATTTTATATATTTAAGGCTGGTAACCACTTTGTAATAGCTAGCCTAATAATTGACTAAAGTTGACACTAAATCTCCAGTGTTAATGGCAATACACTTTACTCCTCTTCTTATAACTCCTTACAAAACCATCTTCTGAAATTACATAAGTTGAGACCAAGGTTGTTCCAACAAGTCCACATCACAGAGCTCATCACATGAAGCTTCTACACTCTATACATATCTGAGCCAACTCCACAGACTTTCACCTTCAGGTACAAATTGTGTCTAGCATATATAGACCTTCTCAATTCAGAACTTTCTTATAGTGTTTGCAGAGTAGATTGCAAAGATTGTCAAAAGCTAAGAGATTACATCTTAACATCAGAGTTAATATTGTCAATCTTTTTAACTTCTACTGTAGGTATTTTAATCATTAAAAAAGATGAGAGAGATAAAAACTTATAAAAAAAAAAAAGTAAAGAGAAATAAAAAAGAGAATTGTTTTGAGTGAAATAAATAGATATATTACAATAAACTACTTATTTTTTTGTGATATCTGAACCTTAGGTATATTCTTAGAGGTTTAGAAGTGATTCAGAAGTTTAAGAGAATAATAATGATGAACAAAGATGAATAATCATTAATAAAAGATATTATTAAATTTAAGATCTAATCCTTAGATATAGAAATATATATATAGAATAGTAATAGTTTATATGCAAGCTGTTTCTATTACATGATTAATATTCATATCTGGTAGAACTGTCATTTGTTATAATAGATGTTAGGCTAATTTTAGAAAATAACTAATTATATTATTATATTGATATGCTTATATCTTTATAAATACTAATCTTTATGAGATATATAATATATAATTAGAGATAGTTTGATAAGTGCTTCTTAACACAAGTTTGATTGTGTGAATCTATTTAGTAGTTTCTTAAATAATAGCCAATGAACTTATAGTTACTAATAGTTTAATATCTTAGTAATCTGTTGTTACTTTTATACATTCTATATATATGCAATAGCTCTTATTTAGACTTTTCTAGTGTAACTTGGTTTGTAAGAATTGATCTACTGATTATGGAGATATAAGTTGAATAAAGTTTATAATAAAATGTGAGTAAAATAGATACAAGAGTATATCTATCTTTACTAGAAGGTCCAGGCACTAATTGCTTTGTCTTTGGACTTATTTTGTTTAATATGTTACATTATAATCTATTCTAACCTATAGATAACACATCTCAACCTATTATTATATCCTAACTTCCAGGATATTTAAGACTTTCATATCCTGATTTTTAGTTAGAATTCTAATCATACTATTACAAAATGAACTATTTATTTATCTGAACTTTGGATGCACTTTCAGAGGTTTAGGAGTAATTTAGAAGTTTAACAATGATGAAATGATGACACTGATGATGAAGATCAATATAGATGTCAATAATGAAAAGAAATAGTAATGGTCTGTACACAAGCTGTTTCCATCATATGATTAAAACTTGTACTTAGTAGGGCTATCATCTATTATAGTAGATGTCAGGTTAATTTTAGAAGGTAACTAATTATATTATTATATTGATATGCTTGTATACAAGCTCTCTATGAATAATAATCTCTATATAATGTATAATATATCATAAGAAACCATTTAATAAGTATTTTCCAACACAATTTTAATCATGGAAATTCATTTATGTTGTAGTAACCACTAATCACAAAGATCAATAACTATACAGTGAGTAAATCTCTTAAGTAGATATTGAGTGGAAAGTTTACAAGAGAACTCAACAAGGAGTCTTTTCTATATTAGAGTCCTATTCAACAAAACATGCTTGGTTCGTGCTACTAATAATTAGTCCTGCCCTTATGTCCATCTTATTTCCTATTCAAGACTACTATGTTGTCTCCATGTGCCCTGATGTCATCTTTCAGACCTTTCCATTATGTTCTAGGCTTATGACGTCACATCATGTGACCTGTCATGTGACTTCTATGTCATGTGCTTCTCTATCATTCAAAAGAAAAAGAAAAAGAAAAAGAAAATCTATATAAAATCAGAATAAAATAAAATAAAATAAAAATTGTTAGTGTCCAAAGCATCCCATAACAATTTAGTTATTTCTAGAATAATAGCCAATGAAACTTATAGTTACTAATAGTCTGCTATCTTAGTAATATGTTGTTACTTTTATATATCTTACATATATGTGAATAGCCCTCATTTGGGGCTTTTTAGTATAACTTGGTTTGTAAGAATCAGTCTACTAGTTGTAGAGATACAAGCTGAATAAAGTTTGCAACATATATTTAAATATTGTAATTGTTCACACATAGATCAGCCTCTTGTATTTTATCTTCTAACAACTTATTATCTAAACTTCTAGTTATTCTATATCATATTCTAAAAACTGTTTTTATAATATCTCCTTAGTTATCTCTTATACTACTATTTCTTAGCTACAGTCCCAAGTATAAACTTAGTTTATGAGACCAATTATATTATATACTCTGTAATCTTCAGTCTGGAAATCAACTAAGAACCTAACCAAGATCTGGCCAAGAATCTTTCAATAATCTAACAACTCTTTCTCTTACTCTTTTAACTAAGTTATTAGCTAGTCTCTCTAACTCATCTATACTTTCAAACATCTTTTAGTGTGGATCATTTCTTTTTATTTTATCTTAGATATTCTCATTAGATATTCTAATAACTTCATAAATCTCCACCCCAATATTCAAGAATTATTCAGACCTAAAGTAAATTTTACAATCTCTATTCTTAGATAAATCAACCAAAATTAATACTATCTTCTAGTAAATATAAGCTAAAGTTGAAGGTTGTTTTAACATTTGTGTTTTGCATATTTAGATAACACATACTTGCTAATCAGACTTCTAAGAGCTTACTAATAGGTTTCAGATAATGAAATATGAACTGTATCTAACACAATAACTTATCATATGATTTATACTCTTTTGTATGAAAATTAGGATATTTAGAAAATAATTCCTTATCAAAGATAGCATGTATGGAATAGAAAATAAATTTCCTTGTATATGGCATATAAAGTAATAACTGTTTTTCTATCTCCAATGAATATCATCGATTTAAAGTATGGCATAAGTTTATTAGTGCAAATCTCATTAGAAAGAAATACATATGCTTCACAGCTCAAGACACAAAATTGCAATGTTTTGAGTTTATTATCTAAGAAGATCTCCTGAGATGTTTTCCACTTAAAACACTTAAAACACTTAAAAAATGTGTAATTGTATACATAAGTTGTAGCTATAATAACAAACTTTTACTAAAAATCTGATAAACATGCTTCAAGTTGTATTAATTACACCTTTCTAAGTAGTGTGTAGTTCAATTGTCCAGCATAATTATTTTATTGGTATATATGTGAAGTACTAGTCTTATGAATAATTCCTTACTCTTTTAGAAGGAATTGTAATTCCAATATTATATACTCTTCTCTATTATTAGTATATAATATTTTTACTAGATGAGAAGTTGTATTCAACCACATTTAGAAAATTGACTTGATTGCTTTCACAGCTTTAGACTTTTTTTTATAGGAAAACAGTATTACAATAGTGTCTTAGAAAAGGTCTACAAGTACTCAAATGCCTGTAGAAGTGTATTCTCTTATGAAAAAACATTTTCTACTGTAATAGTGGTGTATGTCAACCTGGTATTGTATCTTTGATTTACAATTAGCTAGATATACTAGCAGATAGAAAATTTTGAAATTAGTATTCTAAAATTACTAGTAGCTATAAATATTAAATATATTAGTCAGTATATCAGTATATGTAACTTCTTTTGTTTGTGAATTAAGTCTATTCAGTATTTAAGAATTGCATTTATTGTCTATACTATCAGACTTTAAAATAGTAAACTTAGTTTCTTTTTGTTTTCTTCTCTTTTATTTTTCTTAGTTAAGAAATGATAATGTGACATCACATGTGACTGCTACAAAGCATAATGAAGGTGTGACAACTGTTATATATCACAGTCACAATATCATATAACATAGAGAAAGACATAGAAGCTTCTGAAATAAATAACATTATAATAGTATAGTTTCAACATGTTAGTTTTATATATATTACATAGCCTTTGGAGTAGGCTAGATATAGTTGTGTACAAACTATGGTCTGAGGTATATAAGATAGACTATTCTGTATTAGAAACTCTATTATGTTCTTTTATATTAACCTAATATAAGGTTTTTTTTCTATCTTAACATTTCAAAGTTTAAGTTATAATATATATTAAATGCTTTGTGAAAAACCATTAGTATTAACTTTATGATGGAACTTTCAAAGTCAGTGAAATTTGATATCATAATAACAGTGGTGGATTTCATGTTTAAGAGAATATTTTATCCCAACTTACATTACTATTACTATAGAAAATACTACAAGGCTTTCTTACATTATATGTGGAAACTTCATATCTTTCTAACTCATGTTATAGTATCTACAGTCAGATAGGCAAATAAAGTAGGTTAACCAAGAGCTTAATCAATATCTCTGGCTATTTGTAAATAAAAGATAGAACAACTAGTATAACCTTCTACTATTAGCACAGTTTCAACACAACAACTATGTTTAAAACTCTGACACTAAGAGCTAAATTAATATCTCTATATTTTTGTAAATAAAAAACAAAGCAATTAGTATGACAATTAATAACAAGTGTCTACTGTCAGAGTTAAAGATAATAGACTTGGTTTTATTTTATTTTCCTTTCTCATTTTTATTTTTGTTTTATTTATTTTCTTATTTGAGACTTAAAGTTAGAGTTATAGTGTAATATTATATGTAACTATCACAACTGTTACAAAGTATAACAAAGGTATAACATATATTACATTTACAGGTCATATAATCATGCAATATAGAAAAGGTTATAAAACAGATAACATTATACAGTATAATACAGTATGTTAGCCTTATAAAAAGTACATGAACTTTAGAGTAGATTAGTTGTAAGATGTGTACAAACTATAGTCTGTAGTATATAAAATAGACAACTTTGTATTAGAAAATCTATTGAGTTCTCTTATGTAAACCTTATACAAAGTTTCTTTTCTGACTTAATACTTTGAGTCTTGAATTATAATATCAGAACTCAATTTTCTTTCTTAAGACTATCTAATATAGGACTCTTTTTTCTTTACTCTCTTATTATCCTTAATTAAAGGTAATACTATCTTGAAATATACTAGTTAAGCAGGAGAAGTCTAGCCATTTATATTGTATTAAAGTCTACTAATACTTTGTAAACATATATGTTACAATTGATGTTTTATAATTAACTAATGTTTGTCTCATGTCTATCTCAACTTAAATATATGTAGAGGTTTGTTTCATACTTGACTTATAATTAACTACATCTTGCATTTCCCTCATGTAGTATTGGTCAGCATCTTATATGGTAGTAAAGGTTTTCTCATGTTCTTCTTACTTTCTCTTCATTGTTTTCTCAAGAATGCCTTACTTATTTCTTATAGTTACTAAGTATATATAGTAGTAGATACAGTCTTGTATTCTTACACTTTACTAATTGATTATCTTCTTTATCCTTTCTCAAATCTTTGCCTAAGTTGTAACCTGAGCCAAGCTTAAGATTGTAACAATATAAACTTTTGTGGACATGTTATCTAGTTGTTTTTTATATAGTAGCGCTATAGGAGAAAACTGATAGAAGCAGAAAGATTTCCAAGAAGTATTGAACAGTAGTACAAATATACCAATAATTTAAACAAACATTGAAGAGAGAGAAGAAGAGAAGTTAAGAGAGAAAAAGAAGAACAGGAGTTAAGGACATAAATAAATGGAAATGGTAAATAACTAAGGGGGATTTAGACCATGATCACTTTCATCTCAGATTTGGCTAAGAAGACAAGAGAAACAGTAGGTACTAGCAGGGTCTGCTTTAATGAAAAGAATAAAAAGAACAAATACAGTAGTAGTCAAGAACCTTCTGCAAGAACAAGAAAATAGAGAAGGAGGAATAAGAAAGGACTCTTATATGATGAAGGTAGATAGAGAGAGAAATTGTTATAACTGTGAAAAATTTGGTTATCTTGCAAGATATTGTAAAAGTTAGAAAATTATAGGGCAATGAAGAAGAATTGAATATGAGGACAATTTGAACAATGTATATAATTTAAAGAAACTCTTAAAAGTAAAAATTGGTCTCAAGAAAATTGACACACAGGAAGAAGTAACAGTAGAGATATTGTTAAACAGCAGTGCAATAAGATTGATAATAAGTTCAAAGTTCACAATAAAGCAGAAATTTAAGCTGAAGAAAATTGAAAAACTTATATATATATAAGAAACATAGATAGAACATTTAACAAGAAGTAATCTATAGAAAATATAGTAAAGGTTAACATATTTTATAAAGAATATATAAAGAGAACAGATATTAATGTAATAGATAAATAGAAGTGGAGTGTGATTTTGGAAATGATATGGCTTGCATGCTACAACTCTGAAATTGATTGGAGAATAGGAAAAGTGAAGATGATAAGGTGTTTAGAAGAATATAGAAGATAGTAGAAACCAAAGCAGAGAAAATTGGGATGGTAGAAGCAAAAGAAGAAAGATAAGGAGAAAAAGAAATGAGAAGAGAAGGAAAAGAAGAAAGAAAAAGAAAAAGAAAATCAAAAAAGAAGAGAATGATAGAAGTAAAAATAACAAAAGAATAGAAAATTTGAAAATACCTGCTGTTTTCTTGTGTAGACAGATCACAAGTGGGTCTATAGCACAAAGCTGATACTTGAAAAGAGTATGTAGCACATTCACAAAAGGTAATATATCTGAAAGATACCAGTAGGCTTTGATACAATCAAACAGCTAGACTTCTTCTGTTTAACTAGTATTCCTCTTATGCCTAGGACCTAGCAATTATTTTTGACTAATAGACTATGCTGTCCCTTAGTTGAGGATGATAAGAGAGTTGAGAGTGTAGAGAGGGTTCTGTAAGTCCAAAGTTAGGACAAAAGAGAAAACTTATATTGTTTAATACAAGAGAACTTAGTAGAGCTCTTAATATAGATGAGTTCACTTTATATATCTTTAGTATATGGCCCATATACTAATTTGGTAAAACATAATTCTAAAAATGAGTCCACACCAACTATGATAAGACTGTATTAGAGATGATTCACACTTGCTAAGAATATCTACAAATATAGCATGAAAGATAGAAACAGAAGAGTTGACTTAACAATGTGAGAGAACAGAGGAGACTAGTAATAGTATTATACAGATAATCAACCTTTGCTTCAATGAATAATATTATATCTAGCCTATTTGTCACATAGTCATAATTTTGAATAACAAGAGCTCAGAAGAACTTAAGATAAGTATGGCACAAGTCTAAGTTGATTATCAGACTAAGAAACTGTACATGATAGCTAATATTTTTAAATACAAAAATATTAATTTAATAATTTACTACTACTCTGGGTTATTCAGCACTATAAAGGTTGTTATTTGGAACTTCATGAGATTAATGAGAAATATATGGTTTGGTCTTTGGGTTGATAGATGATTAAAATAGAGTATGATCCTTATCAGAAAAGGATAGAAAGAATACAAATGTTGGATAATATGTAACAGACTAAGAGGATTACTTCTCATAGTAGAAACATTTTGATAATCTGTTATTCTATCTACTGCTGTAGATGACTACTATAAGGAGACCTTTTCTTTCACACAACCCTAAGGTTAATCAAAGAAGGGAATCTTGTGTTAGGATTAACATAAGAGAACTTGATAGAGAACTTTGTACAAGATTGTCTACCTTATATACTACTAGCTTATAGTCCATACTCTCTTACTTTAGCCTATCCTAAATAACTATGTGTTAAATATGCTAGATAATATCATTGTACTAAAACCTTTTATATTCTTCCATCATGACCACATGACTATTGTAACTATGACATCACACTAAACCCTAATCCTAAATAAAATTGAAATGAAAATGAAAATGAAATGAGATAAGAAAAAATAGAGTCTACTGTTCATAATTCTGACATTACTCCCCTCTTCAAGATTTCTCCTCCAGAGAAACTGACTTTTACTTTTGCCAATTTCTTTCTAACTTTCTTAGATATTTTTTCTTGAATTTTCTGTTATCCTATTCATATAACATCTTTGCTATATATTTGCCTAGCAACTCTCCCCTCTTTTAAAGTCCCTTTCTTCTGTTATATTCAGCTTCTCTTGTTTTCTAACTTCTGCATTCACCCTTCCTTCAAATTCTGCTACTGCCTCCATTGCATTTTCCAAGTCTTTCTCCCTTTCCCAACTATTGTGTTCTACTGTAAACCTCTTCTATCACACCAAATACTTTACTACTCCCCTTACTTTTCTTTTGTTTAATATTTTTTCTACTTCCCACTCTTTGACTCTCTCTACTTCTACTGGCTTCACCTCTTCTACTTTCTGTTCTCCTACTTGTTCTTTGTATCATACCACTTGACTGATATTCATAACCAGGCAAATTCTTATCACAGTTAGCAATTGTAATTTGATTGCATTGGTAGAAATTACTTCCTCAATGATATATGGACTAATGTACTAGTCTACTAATTTCTTTGCCAGCCTCTCCTTGAACATCAAATCTTTCATACTTAATATCATCTTATCTCCTATCTTCCATACTTCTGTCTCTTTTCTTCTTCTATTAGCTTATTACTTCATTTCTTCTTATGCTCTCTTCAATACTGCTCCTACTTCTTCTTGCATCTTTTTTATCTTTTTCACAAACTCTGTTGCTTTCTCCATCTTTTTCTTCTTCCTAATATCTATTTCTATTCTTGACTCTCTACCATGATTTGCCATAAATAGAGACACTTTAGTTGTCAAATATGCCTTGTTATTAATTGTAAACTCTGCTGATGCTAACCATTCTAGTCAATCTTTTTGCCTATGGTCCACAAAGAATCAAAGATACTGTTTCAACTCCTGATTTATACATTCTATTTGTCTATCTGTTTGAGGATAGAATGATGTTGACAGCTTTGTCTCAATTCCTAACATCCTATTCAACTCCTTCATTATCTCTACTGTAAACTGTATTCCTTTATTGGACACAATGCTTTCTGGCAACCTATGCAACTTTCACACATTGTCCTTAAACAACCTTGCTAGCCCCTCTGCTGATGTTTCTTCTGTAGTTGCTGTTATAGTGCACTTAGACACTAAGATTTTTCTTTTTTTTATCTATTTTTCTTGATTTAATATTTCTTTTCTTTTGATTTTCTTTTGATTAATGATGAAGAAGCACATGACTGCAGTCACATGACATATCACATGATGTGGGGTCATAGGTCTAGACTGGGTGAGAGTGGACTAGAAGGATGATATCAAGGAGCATGTTAATAGCATGTTTACCTTAGAGTATATACATAGTGCACTTATGAACAATGCATGGACTTTAGGGTAGGGTTAATTATTAGTAGTACAGACCATCTGCAATTTATATAAATAGGGTAGCAATTGAGCAGAGACTCCTTGTCAAGTTCTCTTGTGATCCCCACAATGATATTCACCTTTGAGATTTATTGCTTGTGTCTCTATTGGTCTTTGTGACTAGTGCTTGCCACAACAGTTGCCACAAAATACATCATCTTGGACAATCTATCACAGACCACCAATATTGCATCTTTCTCTACTACTAGTGGTAACTTTATGATAAAGTCTACTGTCAGATGTATTTACAGTTTTTCTGGAACCTTGCTTAACTTTAATTTTCCTGTTGGTAGCTCCATTCAATTTTTCATTCTTTGACACATATCACAACCCTCCACATACTTCTCCATATCTTTTGTTACTCCTGGCCATCAGTAATTCCTTGTTATCAATTCTGTTGTCTTTCACTTGCCTCTATGTCCTACTACAGATACATTATGATGTAGCTGAATAATTTTCACCCTCAATGTTTCATCATATATACTTTATCCTTTTTTAACACTAAATTTCCTTCTATCTGCCATTCATCTCCTCTTGGTACTTTTACTTCTGCCTTCTTTATCTCTTCTACTACCCTAACTACTTCTTCATCCTTACTTCTTGCTATTTTTATTTTTTCTAGTATATCTACTTTGGGTCCTTCTATTACTACTTTTGATAGACTACAAAACCAACAGTTTTTTATAAATACTTGATTATCATTATCCTTTTCTATACCTACTTTCCAATCTGGTTATCTACTAAGTCTATCTGTCTTCCTCATTTTTGTTTCTGGAACATGTTTGAAGGTGAAGTCAAATCTTAACAGATAGAGTGTCCAACAAGCTTGTCTTCTGTTCAACTTCTGTACTTTCATAAAATATTCTAAGTTCTTATAGTTAGTCCAGACCTCAAACTTGAACTTTGCACTTTCTAATAAATGTCTCCAATTTTCTAGTCTTCTTATTACTACCAGCATTTCCTTATCATGAATCTCATGGTTTCTCTCTATCTTATTTAGAGATTTTGAGAAAAAAGCTACTAGTTGCCACTTCCCATCTTCACATTCCATAGACAATACTCCTCCTGTTGTATAATCTGACATATCTACTTCCATCCTCATTTTTTTTTATCTAAGTCTAGTGCTATTAATACTGGTTCTTTTGTAAATCTTTCTTTTAATTCCCCAAATACCTTCTCCTGCTTTTTTGTCCATTTCCACTTCTGATCTTTTTTCACCATATTATGTAATGGTCTGGCTATTACTGTGAAATATTTAATGAATCAATGATAGTAGTTCACCAATTCTAAGAATTTCTGTACATCTTTAACTCCTTTTGGAGTTAGTCAATCCAATACACTTTTCACCTTTTCTTTTTCCATCTTTATTCCTTCCAG
>Ga0157359_1000243_pt1 | contig 18438 bp, 10 predicted proteins | sample AttcapACBM3_FD_111482 | JGI IMG/M metagenome (GOLD analysis project Ga0157359, IMG submission 111482) | Fungus gardens microbial communities from leaf cutter ant in Botucatu, State of São Paulo, Brazil - Atta capiguara ACBM3 | ecosystem: Host-associated > Fungi > Mycelium > Unclassified ...
CTTTTTTTATGCAGTTACCCAACACAAAGGACTACTAAGGAATTGAACCCATAACCTCAAGTAGGTTTGAGGTAGGCATAATACACATGAACAGGGGTCTCTTCCACTATGCTATCTCTCTCCCTTGTCAGAATCATGAATGATGGACTCTATTTTATTTTCATTTTCTTTCTCACTTTATTTTCTATTTTGAACTTAGGATTAGGGTTATGTTACAAGTAACTGTCACAAACTGTCACATGACATAACTTGGTGTCACACATATGTCACAATAGAATATAGTAGAAAGTTCTAGAAGGAAATAACATCATATAGTATATTTTACATATGTTGACCTTAAGGATAACACATGGCTCTTTAGGGTAGGCTAATGGTAGTGTAGTACAGACTAGTAGTCTAGTGTATATAAGGTAGACAGTTTTATACTAGGAATTCCATTGAGTTCTCTTGTGTTAATTCTAATACAAGGTTCTTATTCTTGACCAACTCTAAGGACTTGAGTTTGTAACACTTAACTTTGACTTATGTGTTGTGCCACTATCTGTCATGTAGTTGTAATTTCAGACAAGAGATAGAGATGATAGAGAAATTAGAAGAGAAAGCAAGTTGCTTAGTTTGTTGGTTACTAGACTAGAAAACTACAAAGTATCTGCTTAGTCTTAAATACTAAGTTCTGTAGTTGGAACTGTGGCTAGGAAAATGGTAGTATAGAGAATAACTAAGAAGTCATTATAGAAACAGTTTCTAGAAGATAGAATAACCTGAAGTCTAGGTAATAAGTTACTAGGAAATGAAATACAAAGAATCAATCCATGTATGAGTGAGTATGGATACAAAAGTATATCTAGGACTAGTTAGATTCTTATCTGAGATTATGAAGCAGATATCTTGAAAGTCTTAGAAATCAGTTTATAATATTTACAAAAGATATATAAAAGATAAATGAAGCATATTCTACTCATTATACTAGTTGTATATTTGAAAGAGAATGTTTTGAAAAGTAATTTACTTAGAGATGTTGAGATATATTATAACACTAAAAGGAGGTAGTACTAGTTTTAGTTGATTTTCAGAATAGGAGATTATAATGTAACTGACTTATATATTAAGTATCCTCCTTAAAATGGTAGTTATGGAATAAAGAACTATAAGTGATTATCCTAAGTTTAGATAGTCCTCAAATATGAGAATAAAATTCTAGAAAGTTATTAGAAAGTCCAGCAAGAATATTTAAGGAGTAATCAATGAAAGAATGGAAATATTAATTTATCTCAGTATCATATGTCAAGTCCACCCATAGTAGTAATGCAATAACTTAGATATCCAGTCTTCTATGATGGAAATATGAATATTGGACTCTATTTTATTTTTATTTTTTATTTTCTATTTATTTTTGTTTTTATTTCTCTTTTATTTAGAGTTAGAGTTTAAAGTGATATCATGGTCACAACTGTTACAAACAGTCACATAACACTGTCACAGTCATGTGGTCATGATAGAAGAAGATAAAAAATCCTAGTATGATGATATCATACAGTATAGTTAATATATATAAGATAGACCATCTTGTACAGAGTTCTTTTTTGAGTTCTCTTGTGTTAACTCTAATACAAGGTTTTTATTATTGACCTACTCTAAGGTTTTGAATTTGTAACAATAAGAAGTATACAAGATGCAGTAATAGTGAGTTATAAATGAAACAAATCCCAACATATGTCTAAAGTATATTTAGCATGAGGTAAAATTGTTTGTAATAGAGTTGAAGAGTGAGAAGTTAAAAATATATTAAATAAAATACAAGAGATAGTGAAATACTTAATATGTTATAAGAAGTTTATAGTAGAACATAATACATGAAAGAAGAAGGAGAATCTAGAGAATACAAAAGAAGTAGTAGTAGAATTTGAGAGAATAATAAGTACAAAAATAAGAAGATAAGAAAAGTTGGATTTGATAGAGGAAAAAGACTTTAGAAGAGGAGAGTTATCAAGAAAGTATATAGTAAAGATATTGTATAGATAGAATAATAGAAAATTCAAGGTGGAATATTTAAAGAAGTTGGAGAGAAATCTTAAAGGAGAGGATAATATTAGAATTAAAGATAGTAGACTTAGCTATTTTTATTCTTCTCTTTTATTTTTATTTTTATTATTGTTTCTCTCTAATTTTTTTTATTAAGACTAAGCTAAGAACTTATAGCATGATGTCACATGTGATATAGAGAAAGATATAGAAGATTCCAGAACAATGATATTATAATAATATAATTATTACATATTAGCCTTATGAAGAACATATAGTTTAGAGTGAGTTATATATAGTTATATACAAACTATTAGCCTAGTATTTATACTTTGTACTAAGAAATCTATTGAGTTTTCTTGTATTAACCTAATATAAGGTTTTTTTTTTACTCTATTACTTATACTTAAGTTATAACAATAATAGTAAATAATTTGAGACTACCAGACTAATAAAATTTTGAGGTTCTGGAAAGAAAATTCTGTTCTACTATTAGGACAACTATGTCAGAGTTGTGAATAATAGACTGGACTCTATTATATTTTCCTTTAGTTTTATTTTCTCTCATTTTTCTTTATTTTATTTTGAGTTTTATTTTTTATTTATTTATTTTGGACTTAAATAAAAGAAGTGGCATAATGTTATATGTGATACCTATCACATGGTTGTCACATATGTCATGGTCATAGTCACACTATCATATAACATAGAAAAGATTATAGAAGGTTCTAGAACAAATGATGTTATATAGCATAGTAACAATATGTTGGTCTTATAGAAAGCATATGTACTTTAGAGTAGGTTAGTTGTAGTGTGTGCATAGACCATGGTCTGTAATATAACTCATTTTCAGAGAATTCTAAAGAAAGAGAATGGAGTTTTCTGAAGGTAATAGCTACTTTAAACACTCTAGATAGTCTATACCAATTAATCAGAACATTAAGCAGAACATTGCTGACATAAACTTGAAATGATTATATTAGATAGCCAGAAATCTAGACAGAATAATGTTGAATATTAACTAGATTGTAGAGAGTTTATTAGACAATGGTTGAAGAGATTATATAGAATTAGTAGTAGTAATTGAGGCTTGTAGATAGAAAAGAGAAAAAAGTATGAACTTTAGTAATACTTGAGGTTTGAGCTTTTGGTGTAGTAGAAGATTTCTTTATACTTTGGAGCTACAAAAATATTTATCAATCAAATCTTTGTAAAAAGGTACTGTTATAACTTAAGTTCAAAGATAAAGTAAAGGAGGAACTTTGAATAAGATTTATACAAGAGAACTTAATAGAGTTTCTAGTACAAGTTATCTATCTTATATATATTAGGCTAATGGTTTATGCTCAGCTATATCTAATTTACTCTAAAGGTCATGTATAATTTTTAGGGCCAATATATAATATTTATGACATTACACCACTACCTCTTAACTAGGTTTTAATAAAAGGAATTAGAAATAAATAAAAATAAAAATAAGAGGGAAAATAAAAAGAGACCAAGTCCACCATCTTCAATTTTGACAATATCTTCTATTCTCTAAAGAGCAGGTAGAGTTAGATATGGAATCTCTATACTTGATAAATAAGATTTTCAAAGTTCTCTACAACTGTATTAGTTTTTTTTATTAAGAAAAAGAATGACTTTTTTTGTTTAGTGCAATATTAAAGAAATCTCAACTTGATCACAATCAAGAATAATTACCTGCTCCTACTAGTTATGAAACTTCAAGATGTCTAATATTTTACCAAGCTATATATATACTGGTAATTCAAAAATGTTTATATCAAGCTCAATAACAAGTGGAAAGTAGTCTTCTACATGAACTATAAACTTTTTAAGCTTTTGGTAATATTTTTTAATATGACTAATAGCCTAGTTATATTTCAAACTATAATAAACAACATCTTTCAAAACCTCATAGTAGAGAGCATTATGATAGTATACTTGAACAATATTCTTATTTTCACTTGGACATTGAAAGAGCACCACAAAGTAGTTTGCAGAGTTCTGAAAGTTTTAGCCAAGTATAAGTTGTTTATTTTCTTTAAAAAGTATGAGTTTGACAAGCAATATATTGAGTACTTAGGTTTTATTAGAACAACTGGGAGTCTGTGGTATTTCAGCAGAGTTTGCAACTTCAGAGAAATTCTAAGTAATATTGTCTACAATACTATATGTGCAACTCATCTTTAGAGAACTCCTGAAAGAACAAAATAGAGTTTCCTAGAGATAACAGTTACTTTAAGTACTCAAAGATTTATTTTAATTAAGCAGAATATCAGCCAGAATATTTGGTAATATAAATACCAAATAATAGAGCTATATAGTTGGAAACCTAAGTAGAATATTGTTAAGTAATGAGGACTTATTAGTTAGTGGTTAGAGGAAGTAGGTTGATGGTTAAAAGAGGATAAGTGGGAGTTCACAGTGGTACTGCAGGAGTTAAGAAAGTCCAATGATATTGTAACAGAGTAGTAATATAAGAGTTAAAGGATAAGAGGTTTATGAGATTGGTTTAGACTTTAGTAAACTTGAATTTAGACTTTAGTAGAGAGTTCTCTTACATGTTTGGTTATTTTAGAGAATCAAGTTGAGATGAACCTCATGAAAGTTGCCAGAGTTTGCAACTGACTTGTACAAACTATTTGTATAGACTTACAGATATTTCTTAGCTTTATTTATTTTTAACCAAGGATTTATCTATAGCTTTTTGAATGTAGCTTATTTTATTTTTGATATAACAGAAAACAATAGTACTTGGACCTGTGATCTCACATAATAATTATCTTTTGATGCTCTTAAGAAAGTTATTACTGTAGTACTAGTACTGATCTCTCTGAGTAATTCTGCCTTATTTCATATCAAAGTAGACAGCTTAGACTTTGTGACTAAAGCAGTACTCTTCAGGACCTTCAATGAAGATGGTAAATAGCACCTGGTCATCTTTCTTAGCAAGTCTTCCTTCTTAGTAAAACATAACTATAAGATATATAAAGAGATATTAGCAGTTATTAACATATTGAAAGGATAGAGTTATTTTATAGAAGGAGCTACAATCTCAGTTGATATCTGAACAGACCATAGGAACCTGAAATATCTCACAACTATCAAGAAATTAAACTGAAGATAAGCCTAGTGGTTATTATACTTAGCACATTTTAACTTCTTACTACACTATCATTCTAAAAAGTCCATGAGAAAGTCTAACACACTATCTAGACAAGAAGACTACAATGCTACTTTCCAAGATAATCAGGATGTGATATTGTTCAAGCCAGAGTTTCTTACTGCTTGAATATTAGAAGGCATCACTATGGAAGGTAAGAAAAAGACTCTCTTAATAGACATCTAGTAGAGAAAATAACTAGGAAAACAAAAGAAATTTGTGGCCTAGACTGTGTACAAACTTTATAATCTAGCAATAAAGTTATTGTGGTCTTTAGAATGTTCAGAAGACAATGAGCTACTCTTATCTTATGATAAGAATATAGGCAGATAGAAAATTAGAACTAGTTTCTTGAAATTATTTTACTTTTTATTATTTTTAACTAAGAAACAACGCTGCCCTTTAATTAAGAAGATATACAACAACACTTCTTTCTCTCTTACCATCATCTTGTATGGGAGTATCTATAAAAGAATTAGTAAATACATTATTTCCTACAAATTCTTTACTCATTCCATTTATCCTAAACTCTTCAAACATGGATATGAACATCAATACTCCTAGGGGAAGATTATTTTCTTTAAGCAAGAGCAATTCAAGAGAGTTATCAACTCACTCTAAAACATCCTCCATTCCTTATCATAAAAGAATGGAAATTCAAAACTTAAATACATCCTAGAGTAAACAGGTTGAAAACAATGAGAAAGGGAGACTTTCTCTTTTATATGCTACTTCTAGAGTAGAAGAAGGTAATATGGTTAATAAGACAATTAACACTAGCTCCAATAAAGAGGTACTATAGGATAACAATGAGGTACCTACCCTTAACAACTTACTGTATTCATAAGGAGGAAATGAGGCAAACAATGCTACTAATACATGTAATTTCCAAAGGTTTGCAAATGTTCCAATTCTATATGATATTAATTAACTGGTTGAACCAAATGCTTGGGATGGGGAAGCTCACCTTATTTCTATTTTTGGTAATATAGAATTTCTTGAAATTGATTTCAAGAATATGTCAACTTTACTATTACACATAGCCAACTTTATTGGGAATAGATATGTAGAAAGTAACAAAGTAAACAATGTTAATCAACTTCAAGGCTTTGGTCAGGCAGCCTGGGAATTTATCTCATCCATCTATAAATCAGGTTGGAATATACTAACAACTAATAAAAACAACAGAATGATTAGACAGAATATAGTATTCAAAATTTCTTTTAAAATCAATGGCATTAAATCTATCAAGAGGGCTGAACAATTAAAGGACAAACAGGTAGAAGTGGTCAAACTCCCTCCTCCAATTCTAGCAAGACCACCTAATGAAGTCTTGGAGAAGTCAAAGTTCTTCAATAAGAGAGATAAAAAAAGCTAATGAATTTGAGAAACCTAAGAAGTTATATATGCAAGTATTAGCTCTAAGTATTAGTGAAATTCTGAAACTCAAAAAGAGTTTATCTACCAAGAAAATCAAAAACATTCAAAGAATAATCAATAATTTTGGAAAAAGCAAGTCCAAAATCAACATGACAATCAAGTGTTCTTCAAAAAAGATTATTATACTTATGGGCAATGATAATAAAACTAAATTTATTGCTTCTTTAAGTGCACATATTACTAATACTAATAGTGTACTCAAGAATATCAAATCCAATGTTAGAGCAGACCTTATTAGGATGGATCAATATAGCATTATCATCATGATGAATAATGTTGCTTCCATATCAGACTCATAGATAGTTGAAAATTATGTCAAGAATGCTGATTATTTAGATCCTAAAGATATAGAGATACTGTGCCTTTCTCAATCCAAATCCTATCTAAAAATCATAGATATTCTGTACTTGATGGAAAATACTAACATACTTATCAACTCTAGTATGGTTAAGTCTATATTAAAAAACAACCACATTTTTAATAATATTTCACTTGATTTGAAGCCTTGAGTTATTAAGATATCACCCAAGTCAGATATAGCTATCATTTGGCTGGATATATGAGATGTTCAAAGTGGTAGTAAGGCTAAATGTCTTATTAATAGGTGTTTCAACATTAGGAGCTATATCACCACCATTTGTGGTACAAACATGAACCCAAGTATCCCCTAATACAAGAACTGCTAGAAATGAAAACATACCACTTTTACATGCAGAGTTCAAGGATCAAAATACAATAGGCCTCATAAGGTCAAACACCACTGTCACTTTGTTTGGTATTGCAAAGCAAACTTTAAAATCAATCTGCTACAACTCGAAACAAAACAAGAAGAACCTTATCTTTATGTGGTTAAATGTTTGAACTGCAAAGGCAAATACCAAGCAGATTCAAATCAATACCCATTCTGGAGGAATTGATTTAACAAGAAATGATATATAAATAAATATCAAGAACTCCAAGAAATCAGAAAAAACTCAATTTACTCAACTATAAGTGAGATTTAGATATGATTATTAAAAGTATCAAGCTTTTCTCACAAGATGTTTGCAAGAACAGAATACTAATTTTAGTGAGTAACTAACTATATTACTATATTAATATACTTGTGTCTCTATAAGTACTAATTACTATATAATGTGCCATATATTACTAAAGATAGTTTGATAGATACTTTCTAATACAAGTTAGATTATATAAATTTGTTCAGATATTTCTGAGATAAGAACTAATAAAATTTTATAGTTACTATTAGAGGATATTGGACATATATAAGTCTAGATCTACTCTATAGAGGTTTAGTTACACTTCTAGGCTGGTTATTATCTAGACTAGTTCCTAATAGACTGACAACTATTAGTAAGAAAACTTTTTAACAGAGTTCTAACTGATATAATATTGGAGACTAATAGAGACTTTAATATTATTTTCATTCAAAAACTACCTTGGTCAACTATTTGTATCATTTTTAGTTCATTTAGTGAAGAAGAAGACAAAGTAGTAGGTATTTCTAACCATCTAAATTGGATCACTTTTTCTAGAAGTATATTGGACAAAAATGACTATCTTAGAGTTATCTTATACATCAACATTTGTTTGGCCAACTTATATTTTTCTCTTTGTAAAGACATCTTTAAAGTATTCAAAGAATACTAAAGCAAATGTTCAAAACAATTCAGTTATGACTAATGATTTCAATATTAAGGATAGTAATTGGGATTCTTTGTACCTATTTCACTTAATTCATAGCAAGTTGCTTATAGATATTACAAATGCTTTTGATCTTTCACTTTCATGTTCTACTAACTTTGTTTTTACTTGATATTCAGATAACAAAAACAATTCAAATTCTGTCATTGACTTAATGTTATATATTGGAGTTTGACAATCATACTATTCTTCTAGAATTATGATACCCTTCTGACCATGCTTCTCTGGTAGTCAATATTTGCATTATTAATGAGTTCATACAAGATAAAAAACACACTATTATCAAAAGCAGTGAAGAGAACTTAAAGTTTATCTCTGAACTCATAGAAAGTGTCAACAGAATCAATACTTCTCAATTAATGGATAAAGAATTACTTAAACTCACTGTTTAAGAATTTATCAGAATTTTGAATTTCTTGTAGTAATAATACTCAAAGTGCATCAAAACTACAAAATACTGGTGAAACAAAGAATGTCATAGTTGAAAATAGTAAACTTCAAACTTTTTCCTTTTTTTATTTATACTTGTTTTTCTTTATTTTATTTGGAAGAGAAAGAGAAACATAGACATGATATCACATGTGATAGTCACATTATGTCACTGTCACTGTCACAATATCACATAATACAGAGAAGGGTATAAAAGGTTCTAGAACAACATGATATTATACAACATGATAACAGTATGTTGGTCTTATGGTTAATGCATGGACATTAGAATAGACTAGAATTAAGATAGCATGAACTGCTGTCAAAGCATATATAAGGTAGACTAGCTTGTAGAAAGAACTCTATCAAGTTCTCTTATGTTACTTAATACAAGAGTGGTCTTTCATTCTCATACCTTGAACTTAGGTCTTAATAAAGAATGTTAATTTGTACTATCAAAATACAGAACATCTAAGTAAACCAATAATTGGAAGATGTTCAAAGATATCATTAAGAAGACCAAATAAGTATTCTTTGATGAAAAAATTCAAGAAATTACATTCAAGAATCAAAAATCTTGGAATCTCATGAATTAGGTCAAAAAATGGAAATTACCTATCATTGAAGCATTACATTTGAATGGTCAACCTTGTATCAAACTTGATGAACTTGAGTAAGCTTTTCATCAATCATTTAATTCAGCCCAAAATCATCAAATTAATATCAATGTTCTAGATGAGCCTCCCTCTAAACCAATATAGGAGTGGAATTCTTTCTCTAACAGATAATTCAGGATCACTATATTGAAGTATAGTGACTTATCTACACTAGTGTCAAGATTGCAGAAAGTGAACTTTGTCTCTTTTTATTTTCTTTCTCATTTTTATTTTATTTTTGAGTTATTTTTCATCTTTTCTATTTTTAGAACTCTGTGGTTAGGAGTGATTGGTCACATCAGTCACATCTGATGGTATGGTCACAACATTGATTACAAGACTTAAAAGAAGAAAGTAGAAGGTTCTAAAATAAAATGATGTCATACAACATGGAAACCACATGTTGGCCTCATTTTTTACACATAGTCATTTAGGGTAGGGTGCACAGTAGTTAGCATGAACCAGTGGTAGGAGTATATAAGATAGACTATTTTGTAAAGAGCTCTTTATCAAGTTCTCTTGTGTTTCTCTAATATAAGAGTTATTCTTATATCCAATTCCAAAGGACTAAGTTCATAACAACTAGGACCAGATAGAGTTTTATAGAAGTATCTCAAATGTATTATCAATGATGATTCATGCTTGAATATCATAATCAACATTGCTAATGTCTATATAAACTTAGGTTATTGGTTCTCTTACTTTAAGATATCATTATCAATCATCATTCCAAAACCCAACAAGACATCTTATGACTTTCCAAAGTCGTTTCATTCCATTGTATTCTTGAACACACTAAAAAAAATTGATTAAAAAAATCATTGGAGAAAGAATATAATACTATGCTATTACTAATAATTTTGTCCATCCTAATTAACTTGGAGGGCTTAAGCAACAATCTACTTCTGATGTGGATAACTTCTTAACTCATCTAATTTGTTTGGATTGGATTAAGAACATTCAAATAAGCATTCTAACATTTGATGTAGTCCAGTTCTTTCCTTTACTTAACAACTGTCTTATTTCTTTTATTCTGGATAAGGCTGGATTTAATCCAAGAATTTCTTTCTTTTTTTCTGATTATCTAGTTGGTAGAAAAATCTAATATTTCTAAAACAATTTTTTGTCTTCTTTTTTCAATATTGATGTTGGTATAAGACAAGGTTCTGCTTTATCTCCTGTTTTATCAGCTTTTTACTTATCCTTTATTTTTCACATTTTTGAAAAATGAGCAAAAAATCTAAAAAATCCTGTCTCTTTTCTTTCTTTTGTAAATAACAGTCTTTGTATATCTTAAGAAAAATATTTTGAAAAAACCAATTTGGTGCTTTTTTGTAGTTATAATATTATTTCTTCACTTTTTGATCAATTTGGTCTTGTTATTGAACACAGAAAAACTGAAGTGTTTTATTTTTCCAGATTACATGGAGTTTTTAATCCATTTTCTCTAGATCTTAGTTGTCTGGCTGGCTTGTATCTATATCCTAAAAATACTTGGTGCTATTTGGGGTTCATTTTCAACAGAAAGCTTTCTTTTTGTCATCACCAAATTTGTGCCAACAAAGCTTTATCCACAGTCAAATACATGAAAATGCTAAAAAACTCAATGTATAGTTGTCTACCATATCAAAAATGACTTCTTTACAGAACATGTATTCTCTCTATCACCCTTTATGGGTTTCCCCTTTGGTATTATAACAACATGCCATTATCTTAACCACTTAACAAGCTCAATAAAATACAATGAAGAGTTGTGTTATAGATCTTAGGTACTTTCCATACCTTACCAACTATGGGAATCAAAGCTATTGGAGGCCTAATTCCCATTCATCTTTATTTTAAAAAATTGAGTGGTAGATATTAGTTATGAACAGCTACTATTTCTTACGATCATGCTATTAAATTGTTTCTTAAGAAAAGATATGCTTTCTAATCTCAACTTTATTATCTTTCCTTGGATTACATATCTTTTAAGCAACAGCAAAGAATCAAAAGCTCTATAGTAAATGCCAACAATTGTCTTAATAGGATCTTTCTATCTTTTGATTTGCTAAACTGTGAACTTTATCTAGGTGCTAGATTAATATTTTGTTTTAGTTACATATCTTTCCACAAGGCTAATTACAACTCTAATAAAAGCAAAATAGCCTACTGCAATAAACTGGGTAAACTTTTTTTCAATACATCTCTAAAACTGAACACAGCACTTGTTATTTTGGATACTAGCATAAAAAATAATATTACTATATCATTCAATAGTCCTTTGAAGAAAATGCTTCACTATGCCATCAATATCATCTCTATGAAGATGGAATTATTTGTGCTCAGATATGGGATTAATTAGGAGATTCAAATATCTGATTCCTCTCATATTATTGTTATCACAGATACTCTTCATATGGTGCAAAAAATTGTTGATCCCTTTATGCATTTATATTAACTTCAATCAATTGTGATATCTAAGAACCTCCAAGAGTTCTTCAACAATCATTTAGATAACTCTATTAAATTTTGAGACTGTCTTAGCAATAAGAAATGGTATCTCTATGAGCAGATGGACAAGGATACAAGAAAATTCAATCTTGTTCTACTTTATCCTGGAAAATATCATGAAACTTCACTAAGAAGGATGAATGTGACAATATTATTGGAAAGTGGTATATATCATTCAAAATATCTAATTATAAGAGAAGAAATTTTCTGAATATCCTAAATAATGATCTTTCAAATATTAAACTCTCCTATACCAAAGAAGGATCATGGATTGAACAATTTGGCTTCTCAAATTTGCTTTGTGTTCAAGCTACTTGAGCCATCACTAATCATAAGGAAAAAGTAGTAGCTACTAGAAAACTCACTGTAGATATCAGTAACTAAACCTAGGCTACTGATTAGATATACTTATTATTTAAATTGGTAGTGTCATATAGTATACTTATACTTTCATATAGGAGCCTTATGCTATAGTGTTTACTTGTAATTTGTTTATGTAGAGAAATGACACTGTCTAATAAGGAAATGTGTAGAGTAAAGATTTCTTGCTTAGAGATAATAGCCAGTATTTATTAGGGTAGTAGCTAAATAATATGAGATAAGACTTGAAAAAGGCTTATTAATATCTACAAAGATATCAGTGGAGATGAAATTTGGAAGTGGGGCCAATACTAGTCTTGCTTCCTTACCTAGTTTTGATCTGAGTCAACATGACTCAATTAAACAAACATTACTTTTATTACAACAACAAAACAAGTAGATAGTGAGAATATAGAAATAATTGATGGTGTTGAGAAGAAAAGCTAAACTAAGGCCCAGTAATGGGCTCTATATAGAAGCAGCCAAACTATTTTTATTTATTAGAGAAGCTAGCAAAGTTAGAGAATTTAAATTCTGTAATGGCATATAGGTTGTATATAAATATAAGAATGAGGAAAATAATAGTAGAAGTGCAAATACAGTGGGTTTTGATGTACATGTAGAAAGTTTTAGTAGATGTGTGGAAACAAAATATATTAGAAAACTCAAAAACAGGAATGTTGGAATTTAAAATAGTAGGAGAAATTTTAGAAGAAATAAAGAAGGAGTTTGGAGGAGATGATGAAGAGTTAGTGAAGGTAACAAAGTTGAAGCAAGTAGAATAAGGTTAATGTACTATAAACAAATATGTCCAGATATTCAAATGAGCAGCAAGAGGTAGTGGTTGTAAAGAAGGACTATTGATAAACAAGTTCAAGAGAAGAAATAAAGAGATTAGAAGATAGTTGATGGAGGCAAAATGCTGTTTTAAAAATGTTAGACAATAGTATGAAAGAGCTACCAATTTGGATCAGCATTGAATGGAAAGTAAGAAGGAAAAAGAAAGATTGAGGGATAAGACAGAAAATAAAGAAAGAAAAGAGAAAATAAATAAAAATGATCAAGAAAATAAGAATAGTAATAGAAAGAGAAGTAGAAAGACAGTGGAAGCAACAGAAAGAAAGAGAAGGGTAAATTTAGAGAAAGCAATGTAGAAAAGAAAATATTTTGGTTGTGGAGGGTTTGGACATATTGTAAGAAATTACAGAATGTAGGAATGTTAAGAGTAGGAAAACAAGTGAAAAACAGAAAGACAATTTTAAGAGAAGAAGAATTGAAGAAAAGAAGAAGAAACTAGTAGAAGTATAGAAAACAGAGAAAGAAAAGTTATTGAAAGAAGTAACTGTGAAGATTGGACTGGGAAGAATTGATACTTGGAAAGGAGTAATAGTAGAGGCTTTGTTTGATAGTGGTACAACAGAGTTGGTGATGAGTTCAGAGTTTGTTAGAAAGTAGGGATTCAAGTTGAAAAAATAGAAAGACTAGTTTATGTAAGAAATGTGGACAGTTCTTTCAACAAGGAGGGACCAATTGAGTATACAGTAGAAGATATTTATTATTAGAAACACAGAGAAAGAATGGACATTGATGTTATTAGAAGATAGAAGTGGAAAGTGATTTTGGAAATGCTGTGGCTTATACACTATAATCATGAAATTGACTAGAGAACAAAAGAGGTGAAGATGACAAAGTGTCTAGAAGAGTGGAGAAAGCAGTAGAGACTAAAGTACAGAAAACTGGGAAGGAAAAAGCAAAAGGAAGAAGAAAAGAATCAAGAAGAAAGAGAAGCAAGAAGAAAAGAAAAAATTAAAGGAGAACAAAAAGAATCAAAAAGGGGAAAGACAATGAAAGCAAAGAAAGTAGTGAAAGAATGGGAGGTTTGGAATAAGGAGGAAAAAGCAGTAAAGTTGGAGGAAGAAGCCAAGAAATTGGTATCTCCCAGGTTCTACAAATAGATCTATGTCTTTGGGAAGAAAGTAAGTGAGAGGATGCTGGTGAGAAAAATGTGAGATTATGAAATTAAAGGAAGGGAAAGATTTATCTGGTATTAAGGGAGGAGAGAGGAGAGGTATGCAAGTTCATTAATGAATAATTGAGAAAATGGTACATTAGATCCTCAAAATTGCCTCAAATAGCACTAATGTTCTTTGTAGAGAAAAAGAATGGTAAGAAACAAATAGTACAGGACTATAGGTATTCAAACAAATGGTCCAGACTGTTAAAAATAATTATTCTTTACCTTTGATTTTAAACATAGTAGAATAAATGATGATGAATGAGATCCTATAGAACTTGATCAACACTAGAGAAGTGGAGAGTTTTATTGACAATATGATAGTAGGAACAGAGGAGAATAAAGAGTATGATAAAGTAGTAGAAGTAGCATAAAATAATTTGTACATAAAACCAGAGAAGTATAAGTAGAAGATAAAGGAAGTAGAATTTCTAGAAGTAGTAATCAGACCAGAAAATATAAGAGTGGAGCAGAAAAAAGTGAAAGCAGTATTGGACTAGTCAACTATTATAGGTAGTTTGTCAAAGATTTCATGCTTATAGGTAGACTTTTATATAATCTGGTAAAAGAAAAGCAAAAGTGGAAATAGAAACCAAGGTAGAAAAAGTCATTCAAAGTATTGAAGAAATAGTTTACTATAGAACTCATTCTAGTGGTACTAGATTTAGATAAGAAAATAAGGATAGAGGTGGATGTATCAGATTATACTATAAGAGAAGTATTGTCAATAGAGTGTGAAGATGGGTAATGAAGACTAGTATCATACTTGTTGAAATCTCTTAATAAGACTGAAAGAAACTATGAAATTCATAACAAGGAAATGTTGGTGGTTAATTTAGAAAACTGGAGATATTTATTAGAAGGTGCCAAGCTCAAGTTCAAGGTTTGAATAGATCATAAGAATTTGGAATATTTCATGAAGACACAAAAGTTAAATTGTAGACAAGCTCATTAGACTTTGTATTTGTTAATATTTGACTTTATCTTAAAATATGTACTAGAAACAAAATAAAGAAGATAAATAGACCAAGTAGAAGACTTAATTGAAAATTTGGAATGGAGAACAATAATGAAAATCAAAAATTGATAAAAGAAGAATAGATGCAAGGAATAATAGAAGTAGTACTAGCCTTGAAGGACTAGAAATAATATTAGTAGAAATAATAAGAGCAAGAGAGAAAAATGAGGAAGTAGAATAACTTGTAGAAGAAATGAAAAAGGCTGAGGTAAAAGTACTGACAGAATAAAAGTGGGAAATAAAAGGCAAGTTAGTATTGAAAGAAAGAAAGATATATGGGCTGAAGAATAAGGAGTTAAGGTTCAAAGTTACCTAGTTACACCATGATATACTAGTAGTTGGATATAGAGATAGATAGAAGATGACAGAGTTAGTAACAAGGGATTACTAGTGACTAGAAGTAACAAAGCATGTGTTATGAATCAAGACTCAAAGAGTTAAGTCAAGAAACAACTCTTGTATTGGAGTGACACAAGAGAACTCGATAGAGTTCCTAATACAAAGTAGTCTACCTTATATACTACTACTCATGGTCCATGCTAACTACTGTGCATCCTACCCTAAATGACCATGAGTATAATATGAGGCCAGCATGTGTTGTCTATACCATATGACATCACTTTATTCTGGAACTTTCTACTCCATCTCATGATCAATTATGTGACTATGCCATTACTTGTGACTGATGTGACCAATAGACCCTAACCCAAGTTGTTCTAAAAATAGAAAAATAAAAGAAAAAGAAAAAATAAAATAATAAAAAATGAAGAGTGAAAATAAAAGTCAAGTCCATTGTCAACGATCTTGACAGCATGTAGGAAAGCATGTAAAGAAATATGATTTGTGTTAGAGAATGAAAAATAGAGCAGAGACACCAGAAGAGAAGTCAATGACAAATAAGATACCAGAAAAGCTATGGATACACTTAATGGTGGACTTTATCACTAAGTTATTATTGGTAGTAGAGAAGAATGTGATTCTAGTTATATATGATAGATTGCCCAAGATAGCATATTTTGTGGCAACAATCAAAGGGATATCAGCAAAAGGATTGTGAGGCTGTTTAGAGATAATGTATAAAAGTTACATAAATTACTAGAGAGTATAATTTTAGATAAAGAACATAGTTTGTAATAGAGTTAACTAAGAAGTTGAGTAGTATATTAGGGATTGAGATAAGATTGTCAATGATATTTCACCTATAAATAGATAGATGGAATAAATGAACCAAGTATCAAGATCAAAGAATATAGACTTAGTTTTTTCTTCATTTTCTTTCTCATTTTATTTTTCTTTCAAGTTATTTTTCATTTTTCTATTTTTAGAACTCTGGGGTTAGGGTTAGAAGTAATCTGTCATACTGTCACATCAGTCACATCTAATGGTGTGGTCACAATATTAATCATGGAATTTAAGAGAAGAAAGTAGAAGGTTCTGGAACAAAATGATGTTATACAATATGGACATCACATGTTGGCCTTATGCTTTACACATAGTCATTTAGGGTAGGGTGCACAGTAGCTAGCACAGACCCTCTGTAGGAGTATATAAGGTAGACTATTTTGTAAAGAGCTTTTTATCAAGTTCTCTTGTGTTACCCAATACAAGGTTACCTTATAATCCAACTCTAAGAGTTTTGAGTTATAACATCAAGAGTTGGAACAATACTTGAGGCTCTTTACAGAGTATAGACAGAAATTTGCCAGAGTAGTTAGTAACAGTGGAGTTTGTGGTGAACAACAAGATTCATTTAGCAACAAAAGTATTACTATTTATAGCAAATTATAGTAGAAAGCTGAGAATAAACATATAAAGAGATCTTTTAAATTTAAGTTTATAATACCTACCAAAGCTTGAGCTAATACTGCAGACCTTTTACCTCTTAAGTCTTGTTGTCATGATCAACGCCTTCTGTATATAGTATGGATGAGAATCAAGAGTAATGACAACATGATTGGCTGTGCTGCAATTGTCTCAGTCAGCACCTCATGTAGTAGGTGCTATGTCCTTGCTTCTATCTCATATATTATAACTCATCTACATCATATACTCTAAACACTTTCCTCATGGGCTTTTAATATATATAGAGTAGATATTGTCTTTACACTTTACCAATTGCATCTACTCTTATATCTTTTCCAAGTCTTTGCCTAAGTTGCAATCTGAGCCAAGCCTAAGGTTATAACACTTGTACTAATACTCTACTATAACACTGCCAAACCCTCTTAACTCTTGCAGTACTATTATAGATGCTTGTTTGCTTCTTCATGATCACTAACTTGCCTCTTTTAGCCACTAACTAATGAGCTCTCACCATCCAGTAATGTTCTACCAAGATTCTTAACCATATAGCTTTATCATTCTGTAGTTATGTTACAAAATGTTCTATCTGATATTTTGCTTTATGAAAATGGACTCAGAGTAGCTGTTATCTATGGAAAACTCTATTCTGTTCTCTTATGATTTTCTTGGAGATAAGTTGTATATATAATACTATTAGACAATATAACTTGAGATTTTTCTAGAGATATAGACTCTACTAAAATACTGTGGACTTCATCTAGTTGTTCTAATAGTAAAACAAGATATTTCCCTCTAGGACCTCAATATATCAACTAGTCTAGTAGTCTGGGACTGCCCATCCTCATATCTTAATCTCTCTTATTTTTTCTTATCTCTTAACTAATACTTGCTTTTAATGACTATCTTATATTCTCTATTAATACCAAAAAAGTCTTGGGGCTCTTTCAGCACTGTCTAAGAAAAGTAGTTGAGTACCAGTGGGCCTTGGAGTATAACACTAACAATATCTTAGCTAGTCTTGTGAGCCAACTCAGAGATCTATGCTTACTTATATCTAACTCTACTTTTACTTCTACAGATGTACTCTTTTTCTCTATAATTAGAGCTTCTTCACCTATAAATACTTCTATACATCAAAACCCCTCTTGTTGCTCCAGAGACCATGTATCATGTTATAACTCAAGTTGAATATTATAAAAAACCAAGTATTTAGTTAAAAGAAAAAACTGACATTGTTTAGTATGAAAAAACTCAGTAGAGCTCTTGATACAGGTGTCTACTTTATATACCTCTGGTACATGGTCTGTGTGCACTTACATCTAGCCTA